>JAEEGL015663448.1_pt1 | contig 25374 bp, 38 predicted proteins | sample 9134231 | NCBI WGS metagenome assembly JAEEGL01 (sample SAMN16246548, study PRJNA631951) | gut metagenome | biome: gut microbiome; feature: rumen; material: fiber-attached | host: Bos | place: Iran: Karaj | collected 2018-10
ACATTGGTACAATTGGCCACGTTGACCATGGTAAGACTACATTGTCTGCAGCTATTACTGCATATTGTGCAAGAAAGTATGGCGACAAAGTTTTGAAGTATGATGAAATTGATAATGCTCCAGAGGAAAAGGCTCGTGGTATTACAATCAACAGCCGTCACCTTGAGTATCAGTCAGACAAGCGTCACTATGCTCACATTGACTGCCCAGGTCATGCTGACTATGTTAAGAACATGATTACTGGTGCTGCACAGATGGATGGAGCTATCCTCGTTGTTTCTGCTCCAGACTCTGTTATGCCTCAGACAAAGGAGCACTTGCTCCTCGCTCGCCAGGTTGGTGTTCCAAAGATCATCGTTTTCTTGAACAAGATTGACCTTGTAGATGATCCAGATCTTCTTGAACTCGTTGAAGAAGAAGTTAGAGATACAGTAAAGAGCTACGGTTTCGCAGATGAAACACCTATCGTAAAGGGTTCTGCATTCAAGGCTTTGGCTGACGGTGCAACTCCAGATGATACAAAGTGTATCGATGAATTGCTTGCTACAATGGACTCATGGTTCGATGATCCAGTTCGTGATGATCAGAAGCCATTCTTGATGCCAATCGAAGACATCTTCACAATTTCTGGTCGTGGTACTGTTGTTACAGGTCGTATCGAGCGCGGTGTTGTTCACATGGGTGACGCTGTTGAAATCGTTGGTATCCGCCCGACAGCTTCTTCAACTGTTACAGGTATCGAAATGTTCAACAAGACATTGAACGAAGGTATGGCTGGTGACAACGCCGGTATCCTCCTCCGTGGTGTTGAAAAGAAGGATGTTATCCGTGGACAGGTTCTCGCTGCTCCTGGATCAATCCACCCGCACACAAAGTTCGAAGCTCAGATCTACGTTCTTACAGAAGCTGAAGGTGGACGCAAGAAGCCGTTCTTCTCTGGCTACCGCCCACAGTTCTACTTCCGCACAACAGACATTACTGGTGAAGTAAAGCTTGACGATCCAAGCGCAATGGTAAAGCCAGGTGACAACGTAAAGATCACCGGTGAACTGATTCACCCGATTGCTATGGATGAAGGTCTTAAGTTGGCTATCCGCGAAGGTGGACGCACAATTGCCTCTGGTCAGGTAACAAAGATTATTGAGTAGTTAAATTGATTCAAGGGGGTGCTCCGGTGCCCCTTTGATTCAAACAGGAGAAAATGATGGCAAACGGCAAGATTCGTGTAAGACTTCGTGCTTTTGACGTGGCTCTTATCGATCAGAGTGCAAAAGACATCGTACAGCAGGTTCAGAAGGCTGGAGCAAAGGTTTCAGGACCAATCCCGCTCCCAACAAGAATCAATAAGGTAACTGTTCTTCGTTCTACATTCGTTAACAAAAAGTCACGCGAACAGTTTGAAATGCGCACACACAAGCGCCTTATTGACATTTATGAACCCACTTCAGAAGTGATGGATTCACTTATGAAGCTGGAGCTGCCGGCTGGCGTTGATGTAGATATCAAACAGTAAGATTTTTCCACCGTCGGTGGATGTCTGCTGTAAAATAAACGGTAACGGTCCCCTGGATCGGGGATGGCGGCCAATAGGAGTATTCAGATGAAAGGTCTGATAGCAAAAAAAGTGGGAATGACCCAAGTTTTTGACGAAAGCGGGAATCTGACACCAGTAACCGTGATCCGCGTCGAGCCTAATACAGTCATTGCTACAAAAACAGAGGATAAGTTCGGCTATAGCGCTGTTGTTCTTGGTCTTGATGATTTGAAGACCGGCAAAGCAAGCAAAGCTTATGCAGGACAGTTCCCGGAAAATGTTTCACCAAAACGTCACCTCAAAGAGTTCCGTGATTTTGACGGAGAAGTTAAGGTTGGTGATCAGATTGGTGTAGAACTGTTTAATTCAGTTCGTTTTATTGACGTAACCGCAACCTCAAAAGGTAAAGGTTTCCAGGGTGTAATGAAGAGATGGGGCTTCCATGGTGGACGTGCTTCTCACGGTTCCAAATTTCATCGCGAAGCCGGTGGTACCGGATGTTGTACAACTCCCGGACACAGCCTTAAGAACACTAAGATGCCTGGACACATGGGATTTGAGCGCGTTACAGTACAGAACCTCAAGGTTGTAAAAGTTGACCCTGAGTTGAAGGTTTTGATGGTAAAGGGTGCAGTGCCTGGGGTTAAAAACAGCACACTTATCGTTAAGGCTGCTGTTAAGAAATAAGGTCGAGGAATAGTATGGAAAAGAAAGTCTATTCAATCGATGGTAAGGAAATCAGGACAATTGATCTTGACGATAAGATTTTCGGACTCCCAGTCAACGAAGATGTTATCTATTATGCCATCACAAACGAATTAGCAAATAAACGTGTTGGAACAGCATGTACAAAGGATCGTTCCGAAGTTCATGGTTCAAATGCAAAGCCCTACAAGCAGAAGGGTACAGGTAATGCACGCCGTGGTGACAAGAAGTCTCCAATCACAGTAGGTGGTGGTACAATTTTTGGACCGAAGCCACGTGATTACAGCTATGCACTGCCAAAGAAAGAAAAGCGCCTTGCTATGAAATCTATCCTGAGTCTTCAGGCTCAGAACGACAGGCTTACTGTTGTTGAGGATTTCACAATTGAAAGCGGAAAGACAAAGGATTTGGTAAAGATTCTTGCAAATCTGACACAGGGTGAAAAAGCCGCTCAGGTTGCACAGGATACACGTACCGTTATCCTTTTGAAGGATGATGACAAGCTTATCAAACGTGCTGGAAAGAACCTTCATAATGTTCACTTCTTGTCATTCAACCGTCTGCGTGCACATGACCTTTTCTACGCCAGAAAAGTTATTGTGTTGGAAGGTGCTGCAAAGAATCTGTCTGAGTATTATGCTAAACTGGAGGCAAAATAATGAATTACGAAGATATTCTTATTAAGCCGGTTCTTTCAGAGGAAGCTACAAAGCTCCGTGAACAGGACAAGTATGTATTCATTGTTGCTTCAGATGCAACAAAGATTCAGATCAAGGAAGCAGTTCGCAGACTGTTCAACGTAAAGGTTTTGGACTGTACGACAAGCATTGTGCAGGGAAAAATCAAGCGTCTTCGCGGTAGACCTGGTAGAGAAGCCAGCTACAAGAAAGCTATTGTAAAGCTTGCCAAAGACGAGAAAATCAAGGTGTTTGAAGGCATCTAAGCCTTTGAACTGATAATAAGGGGAACCATATGGCTCTTAAAGTATATAAGCCTTATTCAAAAGGTACACGCGGACGTGTAGATTTAGTACGCGACGCAATTACAGCCGATAAACCCGAGAAAAGCCTGACTTCAGGTCGCCTTAGAAAGGCTGGTCGTGGAGCTGGCGGACGTATTTCTGTACGTCACCAGGGTGGCGGTCACAAAAGAAAGTATCGTGTAATCGACTTCAAGCGCGACAAGCACGGTATTCCGGGAACCGTTAAGACAATTGAGTATGATCCATATCGCTCAGCCGACATTGCACTCATTGCATATGCCGACGGAGAAAAGCGCTATATCATCGCTCCAAAGAATCTGGCGGTTGGACAGAAGATTATGTCTGGTGAAAACGCAACACCAACTGTAGGAAACGCTCTGCCGCTTTCTGCAATTCCTGTTGGTTTTACTGTACATAACATTGAGTTGACATTGGGTCGTGGTGGACAGCTTGTTCGCTCTGCAGGTGCCGGTGCTCTGGTTGCTGCAAAAGAGGGTGAGTATGTTACCATTAAGTTGCCATCCGGTGAGTTGCGCCGTGTAAACGGAAAATGCTATGCAACAATCGGTATCGTAGGTAACGAAGACCGCATGAATACATCATTGGGAAAAGCCGGTCGTTCTCGCTGGAGAGGTATACGTCCGACAGTTCGTGGTATGGCCATGAACCCTGTAGATCATCCGCTTGGTGGTGGTGAAGGTGCCGGTAAGGGACATCAGCCTGTTACTCCTTGGGGACAGCCGTGTCGTGGTTATAAGACCCGCAACAAGAGAAAGACTTCAAGTCGTTTCATTGTTAGCCGCCGCAAGAAGTAGGTAGGAGTTAAAAGTGTCTAGATCTGTTAAGAAAGGACCTTTTGTAGACAAATCACTTTACAAGAAGGTCAGTGAAATGAATAAGTCAGCAGCTGCAGATAAGAAAATGATTAAGACTTACTCTCGCTGCTCAACAATTATACCTGAAATGGTTGGAAACACCATCTCTGTGTATAACGGTAAGTCATGGATTCCTGTGTATATTACAGAGAACTTGGTCGGTCACAAGCTGGGTGAGTTTGCTGCAACACGCACATTCAAGGGACATGGCGGTTCAGACAAATCTGCAGGCGCACGCTAAGGTGGTGAATGATGGCAGAAAATAAGAGTTATGTTGCAACAACAAAATTTCTGATTGCTTCTCCTACCAAGGTTCGTCCTGTAGCGAATGTAATCAAAACAAAGTCCTGTTCTGAAGCTATTGCCATTCTTGAGACAATGCCGCAGAAAGGTGCAAGGCTCATCAGCGGAACATTAAAGTCTGCTGTAGCAAATGCATTGTTTGCGAACAAGAATCTGGATGAGGATATGCTCTACATAAAGGAAATTCGCATCGACGAAGGTCCAAGGCTCAAGAGAATCTGGTTCCGTGCTAGGGGCCGTGCTGATCAGCAGCTCAAGCGTATGTGTCATATCACAGTAGTAGTTGACGAAAAGGCGGGTAAATAAAATGGGTCAGAAAGTTAGTCCTATCGGTTTACGTCTTGGAGTAAACAAGACATGGCAGTCTCGTTGGTATGCAGATCCACGTGAATATGCAGACCTCTTCCTGGAAGACATCAAGATCCGCAAGATGGTGAATGATCTTCCTGAATGCAAGAACGCAGACATAGCAGAGATTGAGATCGTTCGTCACCCACAGCGTGTTACTATTGTAATCCATACAGCACGCCCAGGTGTGATTATCGGTCAGAAGGGCGCTACAATCGAAAAGATCAGCGCAGATATTCAGAAGCAGTTGACCAAGAAGGTTCAGATCAAGATCAAGGAGATCAAGAGGGCCGAAATCAACGCTTCTTTGATTGCTCAGAACATAGCACGTCAGCTGTCAGGCCGCGGTTCATACCGCAAAGCTCTCAAGCAGGCCAGCGCAAATGCTATGAAGGGTGGAGCACAGGGTATTAAGATTCGTCTTTCAGGTCGTCTCGGTGGTGCAGAAATGAAGCGCTCAGAGGAACACAAGGAAGGACGCGTACCTCTTCATACTCTTCGTGCAGATATTGACTACGGTTTCTCCGAAGCTCTTACAACTTACGGCAAGATTGGCGTAAAGGTTTGGGTTTACAACGGAATGAACTATGGTCATGAGCAGAATGAAGATGCGGGCGATATCGTAAAGAGACCACGCCGTGAACGCTCCAACAGTGACCGTGGCCGCCGTGATTCTTCTCGTGCTTCAAATGCAGAGGGAGGAAAAGTAGAAAATGCTTAGTCCTAAAAGAGTTGCACACCGCAAAGTACAGCGCGGTCGACCAAAGGGAAACGCTACCCGTGATAACTATATTGACTTTGGTGATGTAGCATTAGTTGCTATGGAACCAGTTTGGCTTAGTGCAAAGCACATTGAGGCAGCCCGTGTTGCCATCAACCGCTGCATTAACCGCCAGGGTCAGTTGTGGACAAGGGTATTCCCTGATAAACCGGTTTCCAAGAAGCCAGCCGATACTCGCATGGGTAAAGGAAAAGGTGCTCCAGAATTCTGGGCAGCAGTAATAAAGCCTGGTATGATCTTGTTTGAAGTCGGTGGTGTAGATAAGAATCTTGCTGCTAAGGCTATGACTTTGGCTGCAAGCAAGCTTCCGATCAAAACTAAAGTGGCATTCCGCCCGACAGTAGACTAATTAAGGAGTAAGATATGGCAAAGAATAAAAAAGATGACAAGAGCTTGTCATATTCCGAATTGGTTACAAAGCGGAATGAACTTAAAAAGCAGTACATGGACCTTCGCTTCCAGATGGTAGTGGGTCATGTAGATAATCCGTTGCAGAAGCGTACAATGCGCCGCGAAATTGCCCGCCTGAATACGCTTATTCATCAGCAGGATCTGGAGAACTTCAGAAAAGCTGCTGCTGAAGCCATTGCGAAATAAGGAGCTGACCCGTGGAAGAGCAGAAGGTTCAGAAAAAGGGCGGTAAGAAGTCTTTCGTTGGAATCGTAACAAGCGACAAAATGGACAAGACCATTGTTGTTTCAATCGATTCAAAGAAGATGGATCGCCTTTACAAGAAATATGTTACACGCACAAAGAAATGTAAGGCACATGATGAGAATAATGAAGCCCATGAGGGTGACACAGTACGCATCGTGGAATGCAGCCCTATCAGCAAAGATAAGTGCTGGCGTCTTGACAAGATTGTTGAGCGTGCTAAATAAGGTATAAGGAGTTAGAACATGATTCAGATGCAGTCAAATCTGGTTGTTGCCGATAACTCCGGAGCCAAAATGGTTCAGTGCATTAAGGTGCTGGGTGGATCCCACCGCCGTTATGCCGGTATTGGTGACGTTGTTGTGGTAGCTGTCAAGGAAGCAATCCCGACATCTACAATTAAGGAAGGTTCAGTACAGAAGGCAGTAATCGTTCGCGTTGCAAAAGAGTACCGCCGCCCTGATGGAACTTATATCCGCTTTGATGATAATGCTTGCGTTATAGTTGATGCAGATAAGAACCCTAAGGGAAAGCGTATATTTGGACCAGTTGCCCGTGAGCTTCGTGATATGGATTATATGAAGATCATTTCACTTGCTCCGGAAGTACTGTAAGGAGTTGTGAATCATATGAATCAGAAAGTAAAGATCCATAAGGATGACAACGTAGAAGTTCTTGCTGGAAAAGACAAGGGAAAGCGCGGATCAGTAGTTCGCGTTTTTGAAAAGAATGGCAAAGTTCGCGTTTTGGTGAGCGGAGTTAACCTTGTAAAGAAGGCAATTAAGAGAAGATCACAGCAGGAAGCTGGCGGCATTGCCGAAATCGAAGCTCCTCTGGATATTTCTAATGTAGGTCTCGTCTGCAAGAAATGCGGACGCCCAGTAAAAGTTGGATATAAACTTGACGGTGACAAAAAAATCAGAGTTTGCCGCAAGTGTGGAGAAACACTGTAATGGAAAATTACGTACCACGGCTTAAGAAAGTCTATAATGAAAAAATCGCCCCAGAACTTTTCAAGGAACTGGGTTACACATCCAAGATGCAGATTCCTGTCATCAAAAAGATAGTTGTAAGCATGGGTGTTGGCGAAGCTCTCACGAATAAGAAACTCCTTGATGCTGCAGTTACAGATCTCTCTCAGATTACCGGTCAGAAGGCTGTTAAGACAAGAGCAAAGAAAAGTATTGCAAACTTCAAGCTTCGTGAAGGAAATGAAGTGGGTGCAATGGTTACGCTCCGGGGAACAATCATGTATGAATTCCTGGATCGTCTCATCAATGTTGCACTTCCTCGTGTTAAGGATTTCCGCGGAATCAAAGCTACCGGTTTTGACGGACACGGAAACTTTTCTCTTGGTATTACAGAACAGATTATCTTCCCGGAAATCGACTTTGATAAAATCGTAAAGATTTCTGGTATGAACGTCAGTATCGTAACAAGCGCGAACACCGATAACGAGGCACGCGTTTTGCTTACCAAGTTTGGAATGCCTTTTAGGAAATAAGGAAGAAAGTTCATGGCTAAGAAATCAATGATTATCAAGGCTGCACGCAAACCAAAGTATGCCACCCGTCAGTATAACAGGTGTCAGTTGTGTGGCCGCCCTCATGGGTATTTGCGCAAATACAAGATTTGTCGTATTTGTTTCCGCAAATTAGCTAGTGAAGGCCTTTTACCAGGCGTCACTAAGTCATCTTGGTAGTGGAGGAGTATAGAAATGGCAGCTTCAGACCCAATAGCAGATATGCTGGCAAAAGTCCAGAATGCGGCAAAAGTCAACCACGAAAAGGTTGATGTTCCGACCTCTAAGATGAAACTGGAGATCGTCAAGATCCTCAAGACAGAAGGATTCATCAAGAACTTCAAGAAAGTTCAGGACGATAACGGACACAGCATTATCCGCATATTCTTGAAATATGACGATGTAAACAAGTCGGTAATCCACGGTATGAAAAAGATTTCAACACCTGGTCGCCGCGTTTACTCTGGATACAAGGATTTACCCCGTGTTTACAACGGATTTGGTACATTAATCGTTTCCACCTCAACAGGTGTGACAACTGGCAAGAAGGCCTCTGAAAAGCAGGTCGGCGGCGAGTTGATTTGTTCTGTATGGTGATAGGAGGATCTTATGGCATCAAAAGTTGGTAAGCTTCCTGTAGCTATCCCTGCAGGTGTAACTGTAACTGTTGGAGACAACCTTGTTACTGTAAAAGGTGCAAAGGGTGAACTCAAGCAGGCAATTAGCAATCTTGTAAAGGTTGAAGTAAAGGGTGCAGAGGTAGTTGTAACTCCTTCTGACGAATCAAAGGCCGCAAGCGCAGCTCATGGTCTTTACCGCAACCTGATTAATAATATGGTGACTGGAGTTTCTTCAGGATTTACCCGCGCACTGCTCATCAACGGTGTTGGTTATCGTGCAGAGGTAAAGGGCAAGGAACTCGTTATGAACCTTGGTTATTCAAACGACTTTATCGCAATCATTCCGGAAGGACTCAAAGTTGAGGCTGACCAGAACGGTAAGATCAGCGTGTCAGGAATTGACAAGCAGAAGGTCGGAGAATTCTGCGCTCAGATTCGTAAGCTCCGTGGACCTGAACCATACAAGGGAAAGGGAATCCGCTACGAGGATGAGGTAATCAGACGTAAGGTCGGAAAGACCGGTGTGAAATAAGGTGGTTTAATATGTTAAGAAAAATGACTGACAAACAGAGAAAACGCCTGCACAGAAAGGTTCACATCCGTAAGCATATTTATGGTACCGCAGAACGTCCACGCGTAACTGTGTTCAAGAGCGGCCGTAACATTTACGTACAGGTTATAAATGATGATGAAAGCAACACAATCGCTTCCATCTCTACACTTGAAAAGGATTTTGCCGGACTTAAGGCAAATGTAGAAAGCGCGACAAAACTTGGTGAGGCACTGGGTGCTCGTCTGAAGGATAAGAATATTACTAAGGTAGTATTCGACCGCAACGGTTATCTGTATCATGGCGTTGTTCAGGCTCTTGCCGACGCTACCCGCAAAGCCGGGATTGAATTCTAGGAGTGGCTATGGAAAACGAACGCCAGAAACGTACAGATAGACGGCCTCAGGATGAATTCGTAGAGAAGCTGGTAAAGCTCAACCGTACTTCAAAAACTGTAAAGGGTGGACGCAGGATGTCTTTCTCTGCTCTTACAGTAGTTGGAGATCAGAAGGGTAGAATCGGTTTCGGATTCGGAAAGGCCAATGATGTGACAGAAGCAATCAGAAAGAGCTTGGATAAGGCTAAGTCAAACCTTATCACATTGCCAATAAAGAACGGAACTATTCCACATGAGATTATCGGCAAGTACAAGAGCTCAGCAGTTCTTCTTAAGCCGGCATGTCCTGGTACCGGTATCATCGCCGGTGGTGCAGTCCGTGCAGTAATGGATGCAGCTGGTGTAACTGATGTTATCTCTAAGTCACAGGGTTCACGTACATCTGTAAATGTTGTACGTGCAACATTCAACGCTGTTACCGGAATGATGAATGCCCGTTCTGTAGCTCAGAACCGTGGCAAGACTCTTAAGGATATGTGGGGCTGATTATGGCAAAGAAATTACGTATTGAATTGGTAAAAAGCACCATTGGACAGAAGCCTGCAAAGGTAGCTACTGTCCGCAGCCTGGGTCTTAAAAAGATTAACTCTAAGGTTGAGCATGAGGACAATCCTGCCGTTCGTGGCATGGTTGCAGCCGTTGCCCACCTTGTAAAATGTGAGGAGATCGACTAATGGCAGATTTTACACTCAATGCCCCAGAGGGCGCAAATAAAGCTCCAAAGAGAGTTGGACGCGGTTCTTCTTCCGGTCTTGGAACAACAGCCGGTAAGGGTAACAAGGGACAGCAGTCACGCTCTGGCGGAAAGACATACGTCGGTTTTGAAGGCGGTCAGATGCCTTTGTATCGCCGTATTGCCCGCCGCGGTTTCAGCAATGAGCCGTTCAAGAGAGAATTTTCTATTTTCAACCTGAAGCAGCTTGAAGAAAAGTATGCTGACGGAGAAACTGTTGATTGTGCTTCTTTGAAAGCAAAGGGCCTTCTTACAAAATCTGGCACCGAAATCAAAGTGTTGGGTGATGGCGAAATCACCAAAAAGCTTACGGTGACTGTAGACAAGGTTTCTGCTTCTGCAAAGGCCAAGATTGAAAAGGCTGGCGGTACTGTTAAAGTAGCTGCAGAAGAAAGCACAAAATAAAAGTTGGAGTGAAAAATGGCAAACAATGCTGTTGTAAATATGTTCAGGGTTAAGGAGCTGCGTTCTAAGCTTTTCTTTACTTTGTTCATTCTCGCTGTGTATCGCTTGGGGTCTGTTTTGACCATACCAGGAATCAATGCTACTTTGCTTGCAAGGTACTTTGAAAATCTTGGCGGTGGCGCTGAAAGCGCGTTTGCCAGTTACATGGATTTCTTTGCGGGTGGTGCATTTGAAAGGTTCTCTGTGTTCATGCTCGGTGTAATGCCGTACATCTCTACACAGATTATCCTTCAGCTCGCCCTTGTGATTTTCCCTGGTCTTAAGCGTATGGCTCAGGAAGAGGGTGGTCAGCAGAGGGTTCAGCGTTGGACTAGGGTCGGTACAATTGTTGTATGTTTGATTCAGTCTTATGTTGTAACTGTTTATGCTGATTCCATCAGCCGGGCCGTTCCAGGTGTTCTGGTGCTTAGCGGCTGGAAATTCAATATGATCGCAATGCTTACGGTAACCGCAGGTTCTATGATTACCGTATGGATTGGAGATCAGATTACTGCACGTGGTATTGGAAACGGTATCTCCATGATCATTATGGCTGGTATCGTTGCCCGCATACCGTCTGCTATCTGGGAATTAGGCGGATCTGTAAAGGCCGGAAAAGTTGACCTTGTGTTTGCTATCCTTGCCTTGATTATGTACTTTGTAATTATCGGATTTGTTGTTTACGAACAGTCTGGTGAGCGCAAGATTCCTGTTCACTATGCAAAACGCGTTGTTGGACGCAAGATGTATGGTGGACAGAGCACATACATTCCGTTTAAGATCAATCCGTCAGGAGTTATCCCGATCATCTTCGCTTCTGCATTCCTGACTTTCCCATTGCAGCTTGCCAACGGTTTGGCCAGTGATTCTGGTTTCGGACGCTGGTTGGGTGCCGTATCAAACGCATTGAATCCTAATGGTTGGCTTTATATTGTAGTCGAAGTTCTGTTAATCATATTCTTTGCATACTTCTACACTCAGGTAACACTGAACCCCACAGAAATTGCCAAGAATATCCGTGAAAACGGTGGTTCTATTCCCGGAATCAGAACAGACAAAACTGAAGAATATTTACAGAAGGTGTTGAACCGTCTGATTCTTCCTGGATCATTGTTTCTGGCTTTTATCGCCGTAATGCCTAAACTCATTCAGAGGGCGTTCAATTTCCCAGAGTCTATCTCAATGCTCATGGGTGGAACATCCCTGTTGATTTTGGTTGGTGTAATTCTGGATACCATGTCTCAGGTTGAAGCCCTGCTTAAGATGCATCATCACGATGGATTTACTAAGAAGGGATTAAAACCAAGAAATTTGTAAAAAATCTTAGCAAATTTCGCGGTTAGGTCTAGATTAAGTATAGGGTTTTGTGGTATATTATCCTACCGTCATATTAACGGCGGTAGGGCATCTGGCTGTAATTCATGGTGACGGTATCGCTTCGAATTGCCTTGGTCAGATAGAGAATATTCGCATGATTCCCAGGGGGACTTTTATGAAAGTACGAACCAGTGTAAAACCGATCTGCGATAAGTGTAAGGTTATCAAGAGAAACGGCATTGTCCGCATTATCTGCGAAAACCCAAAGCACAAGCAGAGACAGGGTTAAGGAGTAACTGATGGCACGTATTGCGGGAGTTGACCTCCCAAACAAGCATGTCAATATTGCGTTGACATATATTTATGGTATTGGCCGTTCAGCAGCAAGCCACATCTGTGAACTTACAAACACAGATCCTAACAGGATGATCAATGATCTTTCTGAGGATGAGCTTGCAAAAATTCGTAAGGCTATTGACGACAACTATAAGACAGAAGGACATCTCCGCTCAGAGATTGGTCTTAACATTAAACGTCTTATCGACATTGGCAGTTATCGTGGACTGCGCCACAGAAAGGGACTTCCTGTACGTGGTCAGCGCACCCGCACCAATTCTCGTACACGCAAGGGTAAGAAGAAGACCGTTGCCAACAAGAAGAAGGCTTAAGCGGAGGTAAGGTAATGGCAGCCGAAAGAAAAAGAAAAGAGAAAAAGAGTGTTTTTGAAGGCAATGTCTACATTCAGGCTACTTTCAACAACACAATCGTAACAATTACAGATCTTAGGGGGAACGCAATTGCTTGGGCTTCTTCCGGTGGTCTGGGATTCCGCGGAGCAAAAAAGTCAACTCCGTTTGCAGCTCAGTCTGTTGCAGAAACAGCAGTTCAGAGAGCGGCTAGTTATGGTTTGCGTGAAGTTCACGTATTCGTTAAGGGACCTGGAATCGGTCGTGAAAACGCCATTCGTGTTCTGGGAACATTGGGACTCAAGGTAAAGTCAATTTCTGATATTACCCCAATTCCACACAACGGATGCCGTCCACGCAAGACACGCCGTATGTAATTTCACGGGAGATACAAGGTGGTTACAGTTCACCTTGCCTTCCTTATATGTGGTGTTTGACCATAGCGGTTACATTTCAAATATGGAATGTAATTTAAGAACGAAAGGGAATGCCGAAAGGTTTTCCCGGAAAAATAAGGAGTTCAGATGGCTCGCAAAAATCTGCTGAAGGGTTTTAAGAAGCCGAAAGGCATTACATTTGAGCATCTAGATACTAATCCAAATTACGGAAAGTTCACAGCTTATCCTTTTGAACATGGATTTGGTACAACGGTTGGAAATACACTTCGTCGTGTGTTGCTTTCTTCTATTCAGGGATATGCAATTTCCTCTGTAAGGATTACTTCATACGATGCAGACGGTGTTCCACATGTTATTTCCAGTGAATTCGAGACGATACCAAATATCTCGGAAGATACATTGGAAATCTTGAATAGCTTAAAACAGATTAGATTGCGTTTGCCGCGGGACGTTGAACAGGATACTATCCTCTATGAATTCAAGGGGCCGGGAACTGTAAAGAGTGACGACCTTGAGAAGACAGGACAGCTTGAGATAATGACCAAGGGAATGGACATCTTCACAATGATGGATGGCGCTCACCTGGAAATTGAAATTCAAGTTGATCTTGGACGCGGATATGTGTCTGCAGAAGAAAATGAACATTACATCGAGATTGTCGGTACAATTCCGATGGACTGTATCTTTACTCCTGTACCAAAGGTAAAATATTCTATTGAACCTTGCCGTGTTGGTCAGCGTAACGATTACGACAAACTTACACTTGAAGTTTGGACAGACGGATCAATTAAACCGGAAGACGCTCTTGCAGAAGCAGCAAAGATTGCCAAAGATTATTTTGCAATTTTTGTGAATTTTAACGAGAATGAGTATTCAGCCGGTGAAGAAATGGATGAAGCAAACTCTTGGATCACAAAGCTGTTGAACCAGAGTGTTGAGGAACTTGAGTTGTCCGTACGCTCATCTAACTGTCTGAAAAATGCAAATATTCACACTATCGGTGAATTAACAAGGAAATCGGAAGACGATATTACTAAGACACGTAACTTTGGTAAGAAGAGTCTTGAGGAAATCAAGGCAAAGCTTGAAGAACGTGGCTTGTCTTTGGGAATGACAGACTTTAGTCACCTGAAGAATGTTAACTTCCATAATAATAAGGACGAGAACGAATGAACCACAAAAATGGATTTAATCCGCTTTCACGTACAACTGCCCATCGCCGTGCAATGTCACGCAATATGGTAACATCTTTGTTCAGATATGAACGCATTACCACAACAAAATCTAAGGCTCTTGAAGTACGTAAGGCCGCAGAAAAACTGATTACTCGTGCAAAAGTTGATACCGTGCACAACAGGCGTATTGCTGGAAAATTTATTGCAGACGAAAAAATACTGAACAAATTGTTCACTGAAATCGGACCTCGCATGAAGGACCGCAACGGTGGTTATACACGCGTGTTAAAGATGGGCTTCCGTCAGGGAGATGCCGCTGATGTTGTTATCTTGGAATTGGTAGATTACAAGTTGCCAGATAGTGATGACACAGAAGCAAAGGACGCAAAAAAGTCCACAAAAAAAGCCAAGGCTGAAAAGGCTGACGCTTAATCAAGGAGTAATCTATGTCTAAAGCACATCGTGGAACTGGAGTACGCAAGGAACCAAATCATGGCCGTGGAGTCTGTGCCATTTGCGGTGCACAGCAGATTAAAGTTCTTTATGAACAGGAAGTCGACGGTAACAAGGTAAAGATTTGCAAATTCTGCAAGGCAAACCTTAAGAACAAAGCACGTGTAGCAGAAAAAGAAGCTAAGAAGAATGCACCTGCTCCTGCAGCAGAACCAGCAGGATCCGAGGTCGCAGCACCTGCTACAGAAGAAGCACAGGCATAAACTAAAGCCTGATGTTTTTAAGCCGCTCTTATTTGACAAGGGCGGCGTTTTTTTTGTGCGGATTTTTGTTTACATGGAGAAGTCTTTTCCAAGATAGATTTCTCGGGCTTTTGGGGATTCAAGGATTTCGTCCCTTGTGCCCTGAATTATGATTTCGCCTGTGGAGATTATGATTGCACGGTCGGTAATCTCAAGTGTGTCGCGTACATTATGGTCGGTGATCAATACTCCGATGCCACGCTTGCTCAATAGGCCGATGATTTGCTTTATGTCAGCAACTGCAATAGGGTCAATTCCCGCAAAGGGTTCGTCAAGCAAAAGGAATTTCGGTTCAATGGCAAGTGAACGTGCTATCTCTGTCCTGCGTCTTTCTCCACCAGAAAGTGTGAATGCAGGCTGTTTCCTGATTCTCTGTATGGAAAACTCATCTATCAATTCTTCAAGATATTCCTTTTTTTGTGTCTTGTTCAAATCGCGTCTTGTCTCAAGTATTGACCAGATGTTTTCTTCAACAGTCAGCTTCTTGAATACGGAAGGTTCCTGAGGCAGATAGGAAATGCCTGCCTGTGCCCTCTTGTACATTGGAAGCTGTGTTATGCGTTTTTCATCAAGAAACACTTCTCCGTCGGTCGGTTTGTAAAAGCCTACAATCATGTAGAAGGTTGTTGTCTTTCCTGAGCCGTTGGGACCTAGAAGGCCAAGGACTTCGCCAGTCTTCATGGAAAATTCAATTCCCTTTACGACTTCTTTTTTTCCGAATGATTTATGCAGTGAAGATATTCTTAGTGAATGAGTTGAAGGTTGATTCTGTCCAAGCGTGCTGAATATGTCATTGGCCATTGTTTTCCTCCGCTGGTTCAGGATTGTTGCTTTCGGTTGTGACACTTCCGCGTACACGTCCGTCCAGGGTTATTTCCTGCGTATCAAGATTAAGGATGATTTCCTGTGCACGGAATGTGTTTTCATTCTGCTTTACCTGAGGGTTTCCCGTGAGAGTAAGTGTCTGATCGTTTTTCCTGTACAGGGCATATGCGGCGGTACAGTGATTTTCCTTTTGTATGAGTGACACGCCAATCTGAAGTACTGCCACCTCTGTATTCTGGTTATAGTCAACAAGGTCTGCGTCTGCCTCAACATTGTTCTGGTGGTCCACAAGGTGAACTCCGTTTTGAAGCCTTGCAACTTTTGCCGTGCGGTCGTAGGTCATGTCCTGGCATGTAAAGTCCATCTGGCTGCTGATTATTTTTCCGCTTATGTTTCCGGATGCCTTTATGTTCCTGAAATCTTTTCCGGATAATTCAATTGAATCTGCGCTTAACTCCATGTCTTCTGTCTTGATGATTGCATTCCCCTGGAGAGTGGTTACGTCACCGGATTTTTTTGTGCTTCCGGTCATGCGGTCTGCACGGAATGTAATGGTTTCTGCAAAAAGGACAAAGGAGAAAAAAAGTGATATTGCAAGGATAAAAAATATGCGCTTCATTCAGCAGGCTCCTGATCATTTGTGATTAGGGTTCCGGAAACACCGGAGCTAAAGGAGAAACTGTTGCTTACACCGCTTGCACTGAATCCTGTGCCAATCAAGGTTAGTCCCTCCCGCTGAATCTCTACTTCCTCATCTTTGCCTGCCGTTAGCTGTTTTGTGTTGCCGTTGTATTTTAAGTTTTGGGCATGTATCTCTACATCATTTGAGGAGTTGTTTATGAGTATGTCGGAAAACATCGTGTAGACGTCTTCCTTTGTGTTTACAGAAAGAAGGCTGCAGCTGCCGGTGGTGTCAAGCTTGTTCTCGTTGTCCCAGGTGGAAAAATTGGGATTCCTTGCGTATGTGCTGCCGTTGTCCTTGTATTGTTCGACCTGTTCTGACTTTAGCTGCATGGACAGGTTTGCATTCTTGTAACGGTTGAATTCGGCATTTGTAAAAACCAATTCCGGCATCTTGTCTTCTATGTTCACGCCTTCTTCATATTTAAGTGAGCAGGAGAATGTAAGGAGGCTTAATGAAAATATGGCAAGACACATGGAAACATTTTTTTTCATTCAATTTCCTCACAGGGAAAATCGCTGGCGGCTGGAGTATGAGGATTTAATACAGAGGAAATCTGAGGCCGTTCTGGAGGTAATATCGTTCTGGAAGTGATGTAGACGATTAGCGAGGCAAGAAGCAAAAAGACTAAAACACCAAGGGCACGAAATCCGTCTCCAGATTCTTTTCCAAAAAGGTGTGCAATCTTTGGGGCAAGGAAATAGCCTAGAATGGCGCTTGCAATGGGAAACAGCAGTGAGAATATTCCCTGTAAGGCCTGGCTTTTTCTGGAGTTTTCTATTAAGACAAGATCCCCTGTTTTTACCTGAAGGTGAAAAGGATTTGCCGTTACAAATGAATTTGACTTGTGCTTGCATTCAGCGGTGCAGGCGGCACATCCCTCCTTTTGAATCGGGCTAACGGAGATTGTATTGTTCTGTGTGGAAATGACGACAGCGGTAATCTTCATGTCTACCTGCCGGATAAATTCTTGAGTTTGGCGTCACATTCCTGGGCACCAAGAGGGTTCCCAAGTTCAATGTAAGTGTCCCTTAAATTGTAAATCGCATCGTAATAGTATGGGTTGATTGTAAGGGCCTGTTCAAATGCCTCGGAAGCAGAACCGTAATCATCCTGGTTAAAATACACCACACCCACCATGTTCCAGAAATGGCTGTTGAATGGATTTACATCGAGTCCCCAAAGTGCATACCTCATTGCATCTGTAAGGTTGCCAAGGGTAAAGGCAAGAGTTGCTGTAGTTTCTATGATTTCCTCGTCCTCGGGATTTATGGCAAGGGCTTTTTCAATTGCGGCCTTTGCTGCCTCCAGGTCTCCTGAATCACGGTATGTAAGTCCAAGATTGTACCACAAAAGATAGTTTTGGTTTTCAAGGGAGATAGCACGTATAAAGCATGCTATGGCTTCCTTGTATTCACCTTTGGCGGCAAGTTCTATGGCCTGATTGTTCAGTTTTTCTGAGCTTTCAATCATATTTTACCCTCCTTTGCAAAATCTGGAGGAATCATTGCGTTAAAAAGATTCTTTATCATGTCGCATGCGTCGCTCTTTCCATAAAGGGATTCAAATTCTAAACATCCCTCATGAATAAAGGATACACCGCGTTCAGCTGCCTGTGATATTGAGCCTGAATCCTGTAAAAGGGAAATGGCTTTTTCCACGCTGGGACTGTCGATTCCGTATATTGAAGCCTGTTCAAAGCAGTCGAATAATGCCTGGCCATGTTCCCTGTTTTTTTCAAGGAACAAAAGGACTGGAAGGGATTTTTTGCCTTCTACTATGTCGTCACCACGCTTTTTGCCCGGGTTTCCGCTTGTAAGGTTGATGCAGTCGTCTATAATCTGAAATCCAGCTCCGATTTTTGCGGCGGTTTTTCCTGCACTTGTAACTTTGCCGTCATCTGCCCCGGATATAAGGGTTCCGGTTTTTGCGGCAAGAGAAGAAAGGGTTCCCGTCTTGTATTTTACCATTGCAAGATATTCGTCTGTGGAAGGACATAGTTCAGCTGTCCTGTGCCACTTGATGTCCAGTGCCTGCCCAAGGTGAAGCCTGCGTACTTCCTCTGTAAAAAGTGAATAGAGCCTGAGTTTTGTGGCATCGTCAGAATCAAGGCTGTTTATGCATGTGGAAGAAAGGAAATAGAGCCATGAGCCTGCGTTCAATGCGGTGTCAAGTCCATAGGTGATGTAGGCTGCCGGCTGACCCCTCCGTTCCTCCGAAGAATCCTCTATGTCGTCGTGAATCAAACTTGCCGTGTGTATGCATTCAACCAATGGACAAAGGTGGTATGCGTTTTCTATTATCTTTTCTTTAAGCGGATTGTCTTTTGAGGATGCCATTGCACAGAATACAAGAAGCAGGGGCCTCCATCTTTTTCCCCCCAGCTCAACAAGGGAACGGGTGGGTCCGGTAAGTGTATCCGTCTGGTCAATGGAAAACGGCTCTTCAACTGATCCAAAAGCGGAAGAAGCCCACTTTAAGTCAGGAGCCTTGGGGAGAATCGAGTTTATTTCCTTTTCGCATCTAGCCAGATATTCGTTAAAATCCATACAATTATATTATACTCCCTTTTTGGCGTTTATGGAAGTTCCTGCGGTATTAAATAACTGTTATGGGTTTTAAAATAACGCACATCTTGCAGAAAATTCGTGATATCAGTATAATAGGGTAAAATTTTCATATATTTTCGAGGTGTTATTATGGTATTGTTTGGAGGAATCCTTTCAATTAAAGCCGTAACTTTTCTGACATTCTGCGTATTTCTTATCGCGGGATTAGGTTATCTGCTTGGAAGAATTACAATCAAAGGTGTTTCACTGGGAACAGCAGGTGTTTTTATCGTAGCCCTTCTTTTTGGCGCTTTCTTTTATGGAATGGACAAGGATGGAAATGTCATCGGCGGTCTTGCCAAACAGCTTATGGCGGGCAATACGTCTTACATTACAAATGCCCTCAAGATTGTAGAAAATCTTGGCTTGATTTTGTTCGTAACTGCGGTCGGTTTTATTGCCGGACCCAGCTTCTTCGGCGACTTGAGGAAGAACTTCACGTCTTACATCGCGCTTGGACTTTTGATCATAGTAATCGGCGGTCTTGCCTGTGCGGGCTGCATCGTATTTGACATCAAGGTATTCGGAAGACCCCAGGAAGAAGTCGGTGCCATGCTGGTAGGTCTTCTGTCTGGATCCCTTACATCAACACCGGCCTTCTCCGCTGCAAAGGCGACTGTCGAGAGTTCAGCAAACTTTACAGCCCAGCAGCTAGAGGACATTGTAGCCGTAGGACACGGAATCGCCTATCTCTTTGGTGTAATCGGCGTCGTTCTTTTCGTTCAGCTTGTGCCCAAATTCGGAAAGGCGGATATGGAAAAGGAAAGGGCAAAGCTTTCCGCCGCAAATCCAGCTGTTGCGTCAAAACTTACCGGCAAGGAACTGGAGCTTGATCCTCTTGGCTTCTGCGCCTTCTCTGTGGTTGCAGTACTCGGAATCTTCTTTGGTTCATTCAAGTTTGGAAACTTCTCCCTTACGACAACTGGCGGCTGCCTCATCCTTGCTTTAGTTGCGGGACATTTTTCCAAAATCGGAAAGGTTGCCATCATGCCGAAGGAAGCTACACTCAAAGTCTTCCGTGAGCTGGGACTCATGCTCTTTTTGATTGGTGCTGGTGTTGCCGGTGGTGCAAGCTTCGTCAAGTATTTTGAATGGGTATACTTCATCTACGGAATTATCATGACACTGCTTCCGATGATCATCGGTTACATCTTTGCAAAGTACGTGCTCAAGCTCAACCTCCTGAACAACCTTGGTTCAATCTGCGGAGGCATGACATCAACTCCAGCCCTTGGAACCCTCATTTCAACAGCAGGAACGGAAAAGGTTGCCGGAGCCTATGCTTCTACATATCCGATTGCTCTTGTTGCGGTTGTAATCGTGTCTCAGGTTCTGATAAACATCTTCAGGTAATTTGTAAGAAATTGATGATTGTCATGCTGGACTTGATCCAGCATTTTGACATGCAATCTATAGATTCCGGATCAGGTCCGGAATGACGGCTGGGTCATGCTGAACTTGATTCGATGTCACAGCCGTACTTGATTCGATGTCATTGCCGTGCTCGACATGGCAATCTTACGGTTACACAAAGGTCAACGGGGGATTGCCGGATCAAGTCCGGCAATGACGCTGACAGCCCGGAATGACAGATAAGTTAAGTCCGGAATGACATGAAAACTTAACGGGCACTCCCTTGCACTTTTGGGGGTGCCTTTTTTTTACCAGGTTACACCCATTCCTGCCTTAAAGGAGTGGACGTATTTGATGTCGTCTGGGGAAAATGAGCCTCTGTCCTGGGTTTCGGTGATGTAGTATTTTGCGGTAAAGTCATAACCAAAAGTAAGCATTCCTTTTCCGAATATAAAATCAAATCCCAGTCCTGCCGATCCGCACACGCGATTGTCTGTCTGATAGTATGCCTGGAATTCAAGTACGGGCCTTATGCATTTTGCGAGTGTAAAGTTAAATCCGCCGGTAAGTCCCATGGTGTATGATTTGTCCGCGCCGTTGTTGTAGTCATAGCCCAAGATAAGGCCTGCGTGACCGTATTTTCCGATTCCAAGAACTGCATTCAAGCCGAGGGTTTCAAGTCCGATGTTTTGTATCTGGAAGTCACTGAAATCCTGGTTTGTAAAGATTGTGTTTGCACTTGCAAAGACTGCGTTGCGCTTTTTGTTTTTGTCCGTGTTGTTGGATACCGTGCTTGCCTGTGTCCTTCTTTTTTCTTCTGCACGTTCAACTTCAAGTATGTCGTCGGCCCTGCTGTTGTCCGCATCCTTTTCCTGTTTTGTGCGGATTTCTATCTGAGGGTAAACGGTAAAAACCTCCGGGCTTAAGTCAAGCTTGTCGTAGGTGGCAAGAATCTTGTTTGAGTCGCTGTGGTATATTGTGAGTGTCTGAGGAATAAAACGGTATTCGCTGGCCTTTTTCCACGGGATGACCTTGTATGTGAGTTTTGCATATAAAAGGGGGATCGTCTGCCTGAAGGCGCTGTCGTAAAAATCAATTGCATGGTTGTAGAATTCAATCTGCTCAACGCTTTCCAGTGTCTTTGGGGTGTAGTCCTTTCCTGTAAGCTGATAGAAGCTTATGTCTATGTCCATGTTGAACAGGTCGGTGTGGTCAAGTATTGTGCTGTAGAAGGTGAGCGTCCATGCGTTTTTCTTGAGCTTGTAGGTAGACCCGCGGATAATGAGTGCAGAGTCCAGGGAAGATGTTGTGAAAGTTGAGTTTTTAAGGTCTTCATAGGCGTCCTGCAATTCTGCCTTGAGGAATTCCGTGCTTTCTCCAGTTTCATCCTCCATCTGGACAAGTGCTATTGTTTCCTTGAGCTGTTCTATGAACTGAATCTTATTCTTGGGGGCTTCGTCATCAACGGTGTTGTTCAGGTTTACCTTTGCGGCGTTCTGGTAAAACTCTTCTATCTCTGAGTCAATGAGCTTGTTTTGCGTCGGACTCCTCTTCTGCCTGATTTTTTCTTCTTCTTCTGCGTTGCGTTCATCTAGCTTTTTGATCTCGGCGGCCTGCTGCTGGATGATTGCGGCATAATATTCTTCGTCCTTGTCCCTTGCGAAAAGGGGAAAGAGGGTGAGGCCTGTTAAAATCAACAAAAGAGTTTTCCTGTAAAACACAAAATGCTCCTGTATGATTATATTATAAACCATTATCAAACTTGGTCAATAAGGTGGGGTGGGGAAAAATATATTAAATGAGTGAGGACTAAGATTTTGTTTGTATCATCTTATTGCTGGAACTCAGCACACGAATTTCTGATGTGAATAGCGGACGTTCGACTGCTGGACGTTTGCATAACGCAGGGTTGTGTCTATCTTTGTATGTCCTAGAAGTACCTGTACCTGTTCTATCGGCATCCCCTTGTCTATGGCTCTTGTTGCCATCGTGCGGCGGAACCTGTGGGGATGAACTTTTTCTATTTCAGATTTCTTGCCGATAAGTCGAATTACTTTTTCCACGGAATTGACTGTGAGCCTTTTATATGTTCCGCTATTCCCATTTTTTCTGGATGTTATGAACAAGGCGTCATTATCGTCCTTTCTTGTCTTAAGATAGTTTTCAAGTTCTATCTTTGTCTTGACATCAAAATATGTTTCCCGCTGTTTTGCTCCTTTTCCGAATACAATACAGCTCCGAGAATTAAGGTCGATGGAAGAACGGTTGAGTCCTATAAGTTCGCTTACCCTTATACCTGAAGAAAGCAGCATGTCTATGATGGCAATGTTCCTTTTGTCCTGTGAGGCAGACTTCCTGATAACTTCGATCTGTTCATCACTAAGGGCCGGTTTGATTACTGTAGGAGTCTTTATCTTGTGGATTCTCCTCATAGGACTTTTGATGATGAAGTTTTCTTCCTCAAGCCAGTTGTAGAAACTTGATAGGATTCTCCTTACGTTGTCCAATGTAAGATTGGAGCAGTTGTTTATCTTCTGATAGTTTAAAAGATATTCTCTAATGGAATTTGTGTCAGTTGTACAAATGTTGCATTTAATCTTGTTTTTAAAGAAATAAAGTGTTGTGCTATAGTATTGTTCTGTACGTTTTGAGCAACCTTCAATTCTTTTTGCACTTAGGAATTGTTGTATGACGTCATCATTTTCTTTTGTCGGATCGTATGCATGTTTTTCTTTCCCTAATATTTCGGAGAGAACGACTTCAAGTTTTTTCATCTGTTCCGGCAGTAAAGAATCCTGCATCCTTGCCTTGATTTTAAAAGCAACCTCTGAGTCCATAATCCGCCTCCCTAAAATAATATGTCTAAATTTTTTATCGGCAGACACGTGATGTTTTAGAATTTGTTGTTTAAAAAACTATGATTTCACATGTGTTTTTTACACCCTCAAACTCCCACAAACTTCCATTTATTGGTGTTGGAGGGGGAATTTGGCGGAGTGCTGAGGACGCTAGATGTGGGGGATAATTACTATTTCGCTGGAATACTGAACAAATTTATTCGTACACATCTAGACAAATAGTATATCTATAAATAAAAATCTTTCCATCCCTTTCTTTTAGCCAAAACTGCTCATATGTATTAAGGTTTTCATATTTCACTTTATAATTCAAACAAAAAAGATCTGGAACAGGTACATCATAGATGTTTTCAACTGATTCGGATGTTAGGATTTGTTTTTGAAAATTACTCAGCAAAGAAAGAAACTTGTCTACACTCTCTATTTCTTTTGCATCAAATACTTCACTTACCATCATTTGTTCAGTCCTAACAGTATCATCTTCATTGTAATATGTGATAAGTATTCGTACACAGGATCTATTACTATATAGATATTTTCTTATTTTTTCAAAAGAATCGTTTTTGTTCCCAACGTAGAAGCTTTCGACAAATTCTTCATAATTGGTAAAATCTATGGGATGTTTAGAAAATGAGCACAAAACAAATATCGAAAACAATATTGTGCTGAAAATCAAAGTTTTCCTAGTTTTTAATTTCAATCCATTCTCCTTTTCTTTCGCTAATTTTTTCATAGTGTTTTTTCCATGCCGCTTTTATTTGTTTTTTATTTGCCTTTGGGTTTTTTGTTTTATAATCTTCCATCCAAAGCTTTTTGTATTCTTCAAAAACAGCTGCAGTATAATCATTGCAATCATTCGTAAAGACTTTGTATTTAGCGCCAGCATTTGTTTTACTATCTTTTTCTTGACTTAAACCTTTAGTATTTCCACCACCAAAAGTTTCCATTTTATTCACGTTTGCAACGGCTTTTTTAGTTAACTCGTCATCCATCTCTGTATAAATAATTTTATAATTACGTTCTTTATTATCGATATCTGTTGTTGTTATTCCTGAATTTTCACCAGAGTATTGGGAAACGGATTTAGTAGATGTTAAATCTTCATAATCGACAAGGCCGTGTAAAAACCAACCAAAATACTTTCCAAAAAAGTTGGCAGCATTATAATACCATTTTGTCCCTTTATTAATTGGCCTCTGTAAAATTGAAGCCCTTCCATCCGGATCTATATAGCGTACAGGATTGTTTCCCGCGTAGTGGTACAAACCGGCATTGTCTGTGACTTGGATGCTTGAATGTTTGTGATCTAGATAGTTTGCAATTGCAATCCAGTTTTTTTGTTGAGTGATTTTTGGATGACTTTGACAAGAATAAACTTTCATTACAGAAAACAGTGTAAAACACACTTTAAAAAAATGCAAGAATTTTTTCTAAATTTTTTACAGAAAAAAATTTAGAAAACAAAAAAAATTACTTGACAATTTTAATTTTATGCGTAATCATAATGTCAGAGAGTTTAAAAAAAAGTGTTTCGCAGCATCGTTTGATTTTATACCTGCATCATAAGTTCTTCTCAATCCTGCACCTGAGTCTGGAATTTTATTCCCGAAACCTTACGCGGAGACATCAGTGAAAAACCTCAGGCCTGCCATTGCAGGTGCCGTCATCATTTTCTTTTTCTCATTCGGCCTTGTCCATGCAGAGGATGCAAGCGGCTCCATTTCCGTCACAAGGACCGGAGACAGGTTTACGTGCAGCATACAGAAGGCATCATTTTCCAGTGTAATCGACACCCTCTTCAGGAAAGGCGGCAGGGAGTACGCACTGTTATCCAAACCAAACATCACCCTCGAAAACATTACTTACTCGGACAGGGAATTCGACGCACTGCTTTCCCTCATACTCATGCAGTGCAGCTGCGACTATACGCTGAGCGGAAACGTATACTACATCTACGAGGTCCAAAAGAAGGACGCGATGAAGGGACTCAAGGAAACGAGAATCATCCGTCTGGTGAACATAAGCCTGGACGCACTGGTTACCCTCATCCCGACAGAGCTGAACTCATCTGCATTCATGAAGCAGGACAAGGCAGGAAACGCAGTCATACTCACCGGAAGCCCGGCTGAGATAAACCCGATAGAGGCGTTCATCAGGCAGGTTGACGTGCCGGAGGCAGGCGGCAGGAACAGGAGCGTGAGGCTCAAGTACATAAGGAGCGACGAACTCATGAAGAACCTTCCGCCGTCGGTCACAAGGTCAAACATA
>JAEEGL010261961.1_pt1 | contig 25373 bp, 14 predicted proteins | sample 9134231 | NCBI WGS metagenome assembly JAEEGL01 (sample SAMN16246548, study PRJNA631951) | gut metagenome | biome: gut microbiome; feature: rumen; material: fiber-attached | host: Bos | place: Iran: Karaj | collected 2018-10
TCACCGAAAACCAGTCAGGAAAGAATCCACACGAGCGAATCTCACCAATCAAGAGCGCCGAAGTCATCATCGGGCATGTCACCGAAGGGGTTAAGCTTGCAGAACACTACGATATTCCAGACGTCATCAAACGGTGCATCCTGACGCATCATGGAAAAGGAAAAGCGAAATATTTTTATGTCACATACAAAAACCAGCATCCTGCAGCTGAAATCGACGAATCAAAATTCACATACCCTGGGCCTAACCCCGAAACGAAGGAAGAGGCTATTCTCATGATGTCTGATGCTATTGAGGCAGCATCCAGAAGCCTGCCGGAATACACTGAGGAAAGCATTTCAGCACTCGTCGAGAAAATTGTTACAACTCAATTGCAAGAGGGCTTCTTCGACGACTGTGAGATTTCTTTCAGAGACATCAACATCGCAAAAAAAGCATTCAAGGAAAGACTTAAAACCATCTACCACACCCGTATATCCTATCCAGAACTCATCAAGGCGGAAAACAATGACAACAACATTGAGCAAACCCCGACTAACTCATAATCAACATCACAATAATTAAAAACCATCAGCTCCATTAAAAATCATAATTATGAAAAAACTACTGCTAACAACCATCCTGACCATCTGCGCATGCACAGCTTTCGCACAGAAGACGGTCTACATTCCATGGGAATGGCGCAACTTTAACCCTAAAGACACACTGCTATACGCAGAAAACGACCCCGACAACAAATATACGTGGTCCAAGTCAAGAAGTGTCGAGACCGACAACTTCATCATTTTCTGGGACAAGGGCTGGGGAAGCACTGCGCCTGACAAACTCCCATCTTCCAACTACTATTATTTCGACCTTGCATACATGAAGGAACGGCTCGAGACATTCTATAAGCACGAGACAGAAATTCTCGGATTCGGCACGCTCCCCACTTCCAACGTACACAAATACAAGATTATCGTATGCCTCAACCACACCACTACATGGACTTGTTTCGGAAGTGGATACGACTATCAGGTTCCGGCGCTTTGGATTAATCCTTCAACCAGCAAACCCGTAGGGTCGGCTGTGGCCCACGAAGTGGGACACTCCTTCCACTATATGTGCTATAGCGACGATTCAAGGCAGGGCACCATCGCATCATGTCACACCGGATTCCACGACGCCATCGGAAGCGGAGCTACTGTTTGGGAAACTACAGCCAACTGGCAGGCTCTTTACTCCTACCCCGAAGAAATATTCACAGAGAGTGGAACCGGGACTTTCTTTGCAAACACTCACAACTATGCTTTCTCACATGAATGGCACAGATACCAGGCATATATGTTCTTCTACTATCTATGTGAATACTACAATGACATTCAGACTATTTACAAGGTATGGACACAACCTATGACTAAAGCGGCGGACTTCAACGAGGCTCTCATGAAGCTCAAAGGGCTTTCTGTGGCTGAACTGTATAAGCTCCATTTCGATTTCGCCATGCATGCGGCAGCATATGACATCGAGAAATGCAAACCGTATAGGGCACCATATATCGGCAACTTCAGATATGCATGCACAATGATTGAGGACTCAACTTACCAGGTGGCTTACTCCAGCTGCCCGCAAGGCACCGGATTCAACGTCATCCCTCTGCAGGCAAAACCAGCCGGCACGGAAATCACTACTTCTTTCACTGCTATGAGACCTCTCAGCCGACTCACCAGCATTGACCCGGCTGAATACCATAACGGAGACTACTTCACGACTTCTGGAAGAACCACATACAATGGTATCAGTTCAACGAACAGAGGATTCCGCATCGGATACGTGGCACTTAAGAACGACGGTTCCTGCGAGTACTTTGCCAACGACTCTGTCTACTGCACCGGGTCGGGTGAGAAGACCGTGGATGTCAGCTTCACCGTGCCGGAGAACACGGCGCAGATGTGGCTCATCGTGGCACCGTCTCTTAAGAACTACATCCAGCACAAGTGGGACGATGACATCAAGAACGATGACCAATGGCCGTACTTTTTCAAACTACACAACACCGACATCGGTGCGAAGGCCACTGTTTATGCGGAGTCGGTCATCGACGACAGAGATGTGGCTAACGTGGAATATGAATACAATGTCTATTTCCCCACCGATGCACAGTTATACTCTGGAACATCAGTCAACGTTTCGGGTAAAGCACTCTCAGCGTTAGGAACTGCATTCCAAATGGAAAAACCGGCCACACAAATCACATCGGACATTCGGACTTGGTCATCCGGGGCACCAGCTGAGGGAACCTGCAAGTTCTATGCATGCAACCCCAAAACGGGAACCATTGCCCAGTCCGGGTCTACAGCTAACGGATACGGCCACTGGTTCAACAAGTCAGGAATCGTTTCAAGCTACGAAAACGGTTTCGTCTACTCTGAGTTCACACCTTCTGCATTGTCTTTCTATGTTGGACAGTACCCTAATAAACTCAAAGTGGGAGATACCTATAAAATCGCACAAGCCATCAGATACAAGAAGAACGGAAAAGTGGCACAGGCCACGTTCTACTTCAACATACACGTCACCGACGGACAGACAGGAGCGGAACTCGAGTCAATCACCGAACACACCCAGCCGCCAATTACCATTATTCCGGGCGACGTCAATCTGGACGGTAATTTCGACATCTCTGACATCGTGGCTATCATCAACACCATTGCAGGAGACACCACCTACAAGGACACGGCAGACGTCAACAACGACAAAAATATTGACATCTCCGACATCGTGGCTGTCATCAACATCATCGCCGGGAAATAGATTCTGCTATAACAAGAGTTCAGAATCTTTGTCCTCTGTGACACAAAAATGCCAGATTCGAAAATCTTCTCGTAAATTATAAACAACTATTTTTTAACCTCAAAGCAACGACAGTGTCAAATAAAGTCCGAAACTCCTTCTATCTCACATTGCTGACTGTGATAATCCTGCTTGCAATGTTCTGGATGCCGAAACTTAGAATTGGCGGCAAGGACATGAGGCGGGTAAACCTGCTTAGCGACGTGCAGCAGAGGGATTCCAGCGGCAACATCATCGCAGAGGTGATGGCAGACTCACTGGTAGGGACTTTTGAGATTGCAACAGACTCTCTCGACGATGAGGAAAACCTCGGAATCGCATTCGACCAGATTGAGGAAGACACCAAGGAAGAAGCCGTTTCCCCAAAAGAGAGTTCACTGCCTAAGACGGAGCAAAAGGCGGAAGCCAAACCGCAACAGCAGCATGAAGACCAACCTGCGGACAAAACTCCGGAGAGTTACTCTGTCAACGAAGCGGATACTGTCGCTTACCATCCGGCAGACATCAAGCCTATCGACTACTCTTCAGTTGCTACCGGGGAGATACCCGACATCGAGGACTTCGGAGGCTCTATGGCAAAATTCAAGGCAGCACTGTCGCAGGCGTCAAGCAGACCCGTCAGGATTGCATTTTTTGGAGACTCATTCATCGAGGGTGACATACTCACCTCCGACCTACGCGAGATGTTGCAGACACAATACGGAGGAAAAGGTGTGGGATGGGTAGACATCTCTTGCGTTTCGGAGCGATTCAGACTCACTGCCAAGACGAACTCGGCGGGATGGGAAAAGCACCATGCCAATGATAAAACAGGACACAAGGGAGCACTACAGGGACTCAACGGGGCTTATTTCATTGCGAAAGGAAACGCTTCCTTCAACGTCACAACAAACAAAGGCCACGCTGCAACGGCTGACCAAGCCACGGTATTCTTTGTCCCGGGCGGCATCAGCATCAAAGGAAAGGTGAACGGAGCTGATATACAACCGGTCGTCAACGACAACGGCGGTGCTATGGCTACGGCGGTGTTTCAAGGACAGAGCATCGGGAAGTTCGCATTCGATGCCAACGGAAACGGTCGGGTTTTTGGAGTCGCACTCGATGGAAACACGGGTATCTCGCTCGACAACTATTCCATGAGGGGGAGCAACGGATGGTATACAGCCAACACATCTGACGACATCCTGGATGCTTATGCCAGACTCAGGCCATACGACCTATTCATCTTTGAATACGGACTTAACATCGCCAACAAGAAGCAGACCGACTATTCGCCATACACCAGCAGATTTAAGAAGGTCATCAGGAAAATCAAGGCACACTTCCCTAATGCAAGCATACTCATTCTGGGAAGCGGGGACAGGGACGAGAGGACTGCCGACGGATTCGTAACAATGAAGGGAGTGAAAGAACTCATGGCGGCACAGAGGCAGATGGCAGCCGACGAAGGAGTGGCATTCTGGAACCTTTTCCTTGCAATGGGAGGAGATGGCTGTATCGCCAGAATGCAGAAGAACGGGCAGGCTAACCTCGACTACACCCACATCAACCCGGCTGGTGGAAAAGTCGTGGCAAAAGCACTTTTCCAAGCACTCACAAAATAACCACATTCTTTTGTTCTTTAACACCTATCAACTCACGCCGTTACTCCACAAACAAAATTCACTCAGCTATTATATTCCCATTTTCACAAAAACAAGAATAATAGGAGGAAAAACACTTTTCAACAAAAGGTTTGGAAAACTTGAAAAAAAGTTCCATAATTGTAGAAAAAACACTTTTAAAGTGTTAATTATCAATTGTTTAAGAAAAGTTAAAATTTACATTTTTCATCACATATATTTGGAAGTGAACAAAAAACTTCGTAATTTAGCGGTTGAAAAGATCGGATGGTGTCCCGCCACCCGAAAAGTTCAACAAATGGCCTATCGGGACTGTGGCCGTCAAAGGAGGAATATTACTATGAAAACCGTGATGAACTATGACGACGAATCGTACGAGCTCGATAACGTCTACAATGACGACGACATGTACGGCGAATGGTACGGTTACCGTAACAACTCTGTCCAGACCGACGACACGCTCTATCTTATCTCTGGAAACGAAACCTCGATATGGTACAACTAACACAAGCTAACTGGGAACGAAATCCGCGGGCGATAATGCCCGCGGATTTTTTTATGACAGCAAGTGGCTCTTATCTCACCACTATCTTCCGGCCGTTGACAATATAGATACCCTTTGAAGGCTTGCTCACACGACGTCCGGAAAGGTCGTAGATTTGTGTATCCTTCCCGATATTGTCAGGCTCAACAACATCGATTCCTGTCGGTGTGTCATCATCAGGAGAGTCGTCGAACATCAGCCCCTTCACATCCAACCCGTTGAACTGGAGGTATCCCTTTCCGTATGCCACCGTGCCGTCGGTTTTCAACTTATAGAATCCCGTTATACCATTCACCTGATTGAGCACGTAGATATTGCCTTCCTCACCAGTCAAGCCCTCTTTGGCCACAGGTATCAAGTCGTTTCCGCTAAGCAACGGAATCGACCGCACCATATCTCCGGCATAAATACCGTCGGACGGAACGGAAGCATCCTCCTTCACCCGCAGCAGCACAGCCTCGCCTGCCGGGACGGCATCGATAGGCGTCAACTCCACCGACTTATAGTCGTCGTTCAAAGCCACTGAATACATATCGAGGTCGTCAAACGAAAGTCCCACCTTTCTATAAGCAAAGGTGGAAGCCCCGAATGCCGATAGTTTCGTACCGATTTCGGAATCGTATTTGACCGTGGAGGACACAGCGCCCTGTGCCGGGTAAGAGGAAGTCACGCTCAAAGTTCCCGGCTCGGAGAACGTGTAGGCAAAATCGGAAGCCATCTCAGGAACCGATACGCTCACGTTATCGATGGTAAAGAAAGAATAGGTGCGGCCAAGTTCCACATACACGCCCTGAATGCGCATATCAGCCGTTGAAGCAACCTGATAAGCACCGCTTGCGATAACAAGCGCACAGGATTCCTTTAACGAAACAGTGTAAGCAACCTGCCTATTTGTGCGGTCTACCGTGATGGTGTAATGGTACCAGGGTCCGACAGCGTTTTTAGGATTCGGGTCGTTCACCGTAAACGCGCCTCCGTCTCCCTCCACCGTATAGCGGGTGCCGTAATAACTGCCTCCAGTCATCTTAAACAGATAGTTTGTGCCTACGCTGAAGGTGTTTCCAATGGTCCGCTCGCCGAAAAGATAGAGCGCGTTATCGGCAGAACCGGCTGTGTTTGTGTAATGAATACGTGCGTCGAATTCCAGTGTGTAGACATCCGCATCACCATAAGGGTCATTGCCTGCCTCATAAAAACTGGTGTATGCAGAGCGGGTACCAGAGGCTCCACTGTTGCTTACATTGATATACTTTCCGTGCTCGCTGTCACCCTCCACAAGCGAAATATCAAGGTTGTCGCCACTGACAGCCGCCCAAGAACTGGCATCGCCGGCATTCTCATAGTCGAGCGCAAAGAGACTGCCGGAAGGCTTAGTCTTATACACAAAAATATTATCAATTCCGGCTCCGCCCGGCGCATAGTTATATCGTCCGTTGCGTATGTAGATGCCGTCACACTCCGCACTCTCCCTCACAGGCAGCGTATAGGAACCAGATGTCACGACAGTTGACAGGTCGGCTTTCGGAGAGATACGGTAGGCCACCGTTCCACTATTGACATCCACATCCAACGTGAAATGATACCAAGTGGAATTATTCAACGTGACAGTCTGCCCTGCCACCTCGTTTATTGTGAATGTAGTGGAAGACGCGCCACGCTGCATAAAGAACAGATAGGCATTATGAGACGCAGCAGAACTGGTAAGCCAATGATATCCGTAGTTCCACACCCAAGATGCCGCGTGACTTTTGCTCATCACCGCGAAATCCGTAGTCCTGCTTGCATTATTGAAATAGGCGTCAAATTCGATAGCGTAATTCGTCACACCGCTGTAGTCAGCATCAATAGCGGTATAGTCTCCCCTATCGTTGCTTGACTGAATGCCAATGCATTGCCCATCACTATTGGCATATTCCGGTGTATAAATATAACTTGAGTTATTGCGTACCCAATAATCAGCCGACAAGGTGCTTCCCTCAAAATCCTCAAAGAACAGACGGTTCTCATCCAACGTCACGGTCTTTCCCTCAAGATTGGTAAAAGAAGTAGTCACGGCTGCCGGTCTCAAAGGAACACCATTCTGGCTATAGTATCCGACAGCCACATCCACCTTCGGCATATACACATTATCCTCGTTCACATCGCTCCAACCGGTTCTCGCGATTTCAGGATTGGTGACACTTCCCCCACTATTGTCAATCTGGCTCATATCATTGAAATGCTCCAGATAGTCGGGAAGGAAATATCCGAGGTGTGGCGGCTGGTTGTATGCCACGTTCTGCCAGGCAACAGCAAGCCTGTATGTATGGTCGTGCATGAGGGTCGGCACACGGTAGTCAGTCGGGATAACCGTAGAATAGATGTTGAGTGTGGCATTATCCGACGTGTCGTAGAGGATGAGTTCCTCACGCCAGTCGCCGAAGATGTCGGCAGATAGGCAAGGCGTGTCTTTCGAACCGTTGCAAGAGCCCGGGCTTCCCAAATCAGCGAAGAGTGTCCCTCCCACTCCGAGGCTGTTGACGGAGCAGTCGGGTGTAACCTGAGTGATTGACGTGCCCGATGAGATGTTGTCGTAAGGCTCTCCGTCCCAATATGTTCTGAAGTTCATACCAACGTTTTTCCATGACATTGTGGTGCCGTCCATAAAATGGATGTCTGCGACTTTGGCCGACCAATATTCAAATCCCCGCTTCTGCGGAAAGATGTCTGCGGAGAGGCCTCTTCCGTTATCTTCGCCACAAGTTGAGAAATCCAGGATTTCTCCTGTGTTGGCGTCTCTGAGGTGATGCCCAAAGTGGGGACCGTCCTCGTGAACCATAAAGAACTCAAGACCTGGGCGGTCGGGGTCGAGGTCGGACAAATGGTGTGCGTCGCCGTGCTGCACACCTGTGGAATAGCGCAAAGTGCCGTCAGCACTGATTGCGGCTCCTCCAAACAGAATCTCATCCGTTCCGTCGCCGTCAGTATCGCCTGCCGCAATGCTGTGTGTCCCCTGTCCGTAGGCTGTGTAAAAAGAGGTGGCGCTACTGCTCCAAGCCGATTGTTTCACTTTGTTGGTAGAACACGGATAATTCGTCACATCGAAGGAAGTGTTGTCGGATGCTTTCGGCTTGTACACCTTATAGGTAGTTTTTGAGTCAGAATAATGCACCCAACGGTTGGTCAGACGAGAACCGTCGAAATCCACAGCCCAAAGGAAAGCATAGGTGTAATAGCCACGTGTGAAGATGCCGGACGCTTTCTTCACAGCCCCGTCAAGATGGGCGACGGTGGCAAGATAGCGTTCGCCACGGTTGCCGTAAGAACCGTCATCAGAACTGCTGGAGCGGTCGTCCCAATCGAATGTACCGGCCGCATCACTCAGTTCAATCTTCGCATTGCGTGTAGGCAGATATGGAATCGTATGGATGGCAGCACCAGTCTGTCCGTTGAACACGGTGAGGTACTCGTGTCCGCCATTGATTCGTCCTCCGCTCGTCCGGTAGTCAGCCGAGTTGTTCACATTACGAATGGTGGAGTTCGTTGCCACCGCACTGACGTAACCGCCCCTGCCGTCAATACTTCCGGGTGCGGTCTTACACATCAACTCGGCCTTGCCGTCACCATCGAAGTCATAGACCAGAAACTGATTGTAGTGAGCACCAGACCTCATATTGATGCCTAAGTTGATGCGCCAGAGTCTTGTGCATCCGTTCGCCTTCGACGCATCAAATTGATAGCAATCGAGGATTGTAGGGCCGGTATAGCCGCCTTGCGAGTTGTCTTTCGCATTTGTCGGGTACCATTTCACAATCAGTTCGTACTGCCCGTCGCCATCCACGTCGCCCACGGAACAATCGTTAGGCGTGAATGTGTAACTATCGCCGTTGACAGACCCACCAGCAGGCTGGTCGAGTGTCAGTCTGAGATATGACTGCGCCCACGGCTTCACAGCGTCAGAAGTCTCTGTCAGCGTTCCATTCTGATAGGTTTTCACCTGATAGGCCGCATTGGCTCCCGCATCGTCCAATTCAAGGAAAGTGGCACCGGTTATGTCGCTCTGCACTGTCTGTCCGTTTCGAAGAATCTCGAATGAGGTGTGCATATCGTCGGTTCCGAGCAAACGCCAACTGACATAGTGCTTGCCGTTGCAAGGTATCACGATGAGTCCGCGGTCGAGTTTCTCCATCTGACTGACAGGTGTCACCTGCGTGAACTGGGCATTGGCCTTAAACGGGCTACATACCATCAATGCCAATAGAAATGTAGTTTTGAGTAGTAGTTTTTTCATTATAGTAGTTCAATTGTGTTTCTTATTCCCAAAAGTCAACCGTGTTGCTTTTGCTTAAAAAGAAAGAGTTGGCATACCGGCCAACTTCTTTCTTTTCGTAGTTAGTCCCTATTTACCACAACGGTGACTGATTCTCGTCTTCCATCATAGCCGCAATTATTTCCTCCTCTTCCTCGTCGAAGTCATCACGGCTGTGTGCCTCTCCATGGTCCACACCACTCCCGCTTACGGGAAGTTGCTCCAACAAAAGGCTGCCTACGGAATCTTGTCTCGTTGTCTCCGGTTTGATATATGTTCGTTTCATTTTCTTATTCTATTTTGTTCTTTTGAATAAAAAGCGGATTCACTTCCTCATTTAATCATCACTTTCTTACCGTTCATAATGTAGATGCCACGGCTCGGCTTGCTGACACGACGGCCCGAGAGGTCGTAGATGACAGCATCCCTATTGGTGTTGTCATCAACCATTTCGATGCCAGTAGGTGAATCGTCATCATCTCTACCATAGAGAGGAATGAACTTCACGTCTGTATCAGGAATGTCTGGCTCGAGTTCCTCATCGTCATCGGTCTCATTAATATTCAGGTATCCCCTGCCGATTGTAACCGTTCCATTAGGGTTAAGACGATAGAATCCAACTCCAGACGCGCCAGTGTTCAGCACATAGATTAAGCCGTCGGCACCATAGACTGTTCCTTTGGTAGGAATCAAGTCGTTATCAACCCATGCTGAAGCAGCACCGACGATTTGCGATGCATAAATCTCACCGACATCACCCTTAATAAGCGCCGCTGTGTTCTGAGGAAGCATACCATCTGACATAAGTGTTGTCTCCACAGACTTCTTATTGCTGTTCAGTGCCACTTTGTAGAGTTCAAGTCCACTATTGGAGAAGTCAAGAGCAGCAAGACCGAAACTCAAGGTGCTATAGCCCAGTGTTCCCACCTTGGCACCAATCTCCGATGTGTAGGATGTTGTTGCAGACAGACATCCCGGATAGCTCGAAGTCACTGTCAATGTTCCTGGCTCGGTGAAGGTGTAGCTGGAGAGGTCGAAACCGGCCTTATATCCATTAATCTCAAGATTGTCAAACAACATTGCTGGTTGATATCTTCCGCCCAACAAATAAATACCTGAGAAATTGGTGTTGGTAGTTGAAGGCAAAGAATATATCCCACTGCCAATTATTGCATTCGTACCATTATTTGTAATTGTCCATTTTACCATTCTTAAAGACTGGTTAACCATAATAGAGTAATGACACCAAGTCGCTGCTGGCAAAGTAACGGTTTCTGCAGATCCATTTACATAATATTCATTACTATTTGCAGCTTTTGTTGTAAGATCAAATAGATATTTTGCATTATCATTTATATAAGCATAGTTGTTATTATACTGTCTATTTGAAAGCAATGTTCCTCCTTGACTCATCACACAAATTTCAGAATTCTGATTATTACCCACCTTTGCTGATAAGTCAAAATCAATTGTATAATAATCATAATCGGTGAAATCTAAAGAAGAAAAGTCCGATGTATTAAATGCGCAACGAGTATTTTCATTTGACGTAATGTTAAATGATACATATCCATCTGACCCTAAAGAAAGATAATTACCGGCATTAGGTGAAGTCCAACCGCCTATCGAAGAACTATAATCCTGTGAAACCAACTTTTCCATAACACCAGTCATATACACCCGAATATTATCCAATTTAAGAGTTGAATAATATCGTCCTCCTACGAGATAGAAGCCCGCAAAGTCACCGCTGCCAGTGTAAGAGAAAGTACCAGATGATCCGTTGGATATTTTCCAGTCAACTGTTCCGGCAGTCTTGTCCACGTTGAGCGTATAGTGATACCACGTCTCAGAGCCTAATGTTGTAGTTGTACTCGTACCATTCACAGTAAAGGTTGTGGAGTTACTTGGAGCCGTCACATCAAACAGCATATTCCGGTTGCTGTTGATAGCTGCATAATTGTCCCAAGTATGTGTCGGCATCGTACCGTTCTTTGCCATCACACAGAATTCCATACCATCGGTGTTTCCTGATTTAAAAGCAAGGTCAAATTCTATGGCATAATTGTCCACCTCCGACACGTCAGCAACACTCTCCAGATTGGTATAGGCATAACGTGTATTTGTTATACCTTGGTCAACAAAGAAATAGTTGCCGTGTTCAGAGTCAGACGCAATGCGCATCGGAGAACCTGGTGTGGTCCAGCCAGTCACAGTAGCAGAACTTTCATAATCCTGCGTATAAATCACGTCGGTCAGTTCCTTCGAGTTTCCGTTGAGGTCGGTAAAGATGGCTGACAAGTTCGGATAAATTGTAGTACCGTTATTGTCTGTGGCTGTAGACGAAATGCTCACGGTTGGATAGTACACATTCAGGTCGGTCTCGTTCCAAGCAGTCCGCGTGATGGAAGCCATCTCGCAAGACACTGTCTCACCGTCACCTATCTTCAGATACCATTTCCCGTCTGTCTGCACAAGTGAGTAGTCATAGTCGGAGAGTCCTTGCACCACAAAGTCGCTAAGGCTTCCTGAAATGGTTGTCAGGTTACCAAGAAGGTAGAGTCCGTTAGGAAGAGAGCCCTGAGGCACGAATTCGATGACAGGGGCGAGATAATCAGGTCCGAAGTTTGTCCATGCAGTTCCTGTTTTCTTTGCAATGGTAAGCGTGTTGATATTCACATTGTCTGCTGTCACATCCGTAAACAAGTCAATCTTCAGTCTTGAGCCATAGTCAAGAGTCAGGTTGGTTGTTGTTATCGTTCCTTTGGAATTCTCTCCACCTGGTATAATTTTCGACGCATACAACGCCTCGATGCCGTTGAAGAAGTTACCGCCATTGGATATAAGGGTGGTATGCCGGTTCATCCATACCGGACTGCTTTCGAGCGTTCCGTTGAACTGAAGTGTTCCAGCCCATATTTGGGTCTTACCTGTGTAGGTATGCACAACCGGGTTAAGCACAAGGGTACCGTCTCCTTGCTTCACGAGGTTCATATTACCGGCGAAATAACCCTCACCACTGATTGTGTGAGTATAATAAGTGCGGTTGATGGCAGGCAGGTTAGTCGCTCCGATACTGCCGTTTGACCTCACTTTTGTTCCGGTCGTTCCGTTCACGTCAGTTCCCTGTACCCAGCTTGGAGCGTTATCAACAAATACCCAAGGGTTGACGCTGTCGTTCAAGCTGACAGACATATTGGCAGTCTGGGCCATCAGCAATTGCCCGCCATCCGTGGAGCTGGATATAGTTTCTCCGCTGCTGATTTCCGTTCGCCCCTGCATGGTGTTTGGTGGAGGTGCCATAGTGTATCCCTCGAGTTCTCCAAGGAAGTAACTAAGATGAGGTGGTTGGTTGTAGGCATGCATCTGCCATACCATCGCCTGCCGGTACTGATGATCGAACCATAGACTCGGCAAGCTATAGGATGTGCCCATACCTGAGGTATAAACACGCACGTTCTGACCGCATCTCACTACAATTTCCTCTCGCCAGTCACCAATAAGGTCACCCTGGAAGCAAGGAACATTCTTCGACCAGTTGTTCATATTACAACCAGATGAAGTGAAGAGACGACCCACTCCTGGCTTCTCCACTTTTGCCTCTTTCTCTGTACCTGGAGAGTTCAATACCTCTGAACAGAGGTCTCCATCCCAATAGATGCGGAAATTAAGGTCGCCCCAAGCGATAAAATCACCAAGTTCGGAAAGATTGGAGTACTTCACGCTACTCATCATCGACGAACCGACGGAACGCCCCTGACATCCTGGATAATTATTGGTGAAATTACCCATCAGCGCACGTCCGTCATCACCCGAACCTGTATGCTTCCAAAGCACCTGACTTGTGGTGGCATCACGGAAATTACTGCCATAATATGGTCCGTCCTCCAGGCATCCGAAGAATTCAAGTCCTTTACGGTAAGGATTGAAGTCGCTCACATGTTGTGCGTCACCATGCTCAAAACCTGTAGTGCTGAGTCCTTTTCCATTGTCGTCAATAACCATTGAGCCATACACAATCTCATCGCGTCCGTCCTCATCGACATCGGCAATAATGAAGTTATGGTACCCGTTAGCATACCACGGGCTGTTGCTGTTGTTACATGCCCATTCCCAACGAGTGCTCCACTTATGTGTGCTTCGGTCCAAATTCATTGCGCACATTTTATGACGGGTGTATATACCACGTCCGAGGAAAAGGCTCGGCTTACGACCGTCGAGGTAAGGGGCACCCATAAAATATTTGCTGGACCGGTGTCCGTAGTTGTCGCCCCATGCCGATGCGCTCTCTCGGGCAAGAGGATAAGCAGTCACCTGATAAGGATTTCCTGTCTGACCGTTCAGATAAATCAGAAATTCGTCACCGGTGTTTGTATACGTCATGTTGGCGGTATGATTTATTGAACCACGCGTATTCACATTGCTGTTACCTACTGTATATGTAGATCCATCTGACTTATGGATAATCATATTGTCGGCACCACGAAGCACAACCTCAGCTTTGCCGTCCTCGTCCCAGTCGTAGGCGATGATATTCTGTTCGGTATTGCTGCCGCTCACCATGTTCGGGCCAAGGTCAATCCACCACATCCGTGTGGCGACACCGGTCTGCCAGTTGATATCATAAACATCAAAGATGGAATATTCAGTAGTATTGGAAGCAAGGTAAAGGTTCGCGTCATCCTCCGTATTAATACGCTTGATTATCATTTCCAGCTGACCATCACCGTCAAGGTCGGCAAACTCTGCGTCATTATTCTGATAATGGCTGGTTACATCTTTGTTTTTTCGGTCATACACTTTTGACAGAACGATGTCAAGATATCCGGTCGGACAACGTTGAACCAAGTTGTAAATATACTGATTCCATGCCTTCATAGCCGGGCATTTGGTCTGTTCAACTCCTTTCACCACTGCGGCAACTTGATAACTGTTCGATGCGTTTCCACTTACACTATAACTGGTGGTAGCAAGGTTTGAAGCCACTTTGGTTCCATCCTTGTAGACGTTGTATGTCACGTCAAAATACTCGTCTGCTAATCGGCGCCATGTCAGTAAGTTCGTGGTGCTGCTTCCCGAGGAACCGGTCTGAATCACAACCAGTCCTCGTCCAAGGTGGTCTGTCATTCGCTGTGCGTTGGCAGTCAGGCAAAAACATGCCAATATAGCCAAAGCAAAAATCAGTCGTTTCATTTTTGTTGTTAAGTTTATATTACGTTTTGTAGTTAAGATCTCGTAAAATATTTGCAGTTAATAAATTGTCATTAAAAATCGGGGATCATAGTGATGCTCACCAAGGAGTTTCTCCTATAATCCCCGATATGTTAAGTGTCATTCAGTACAGTCAGAAAACTTGTTTTTGTTAGTTTTTTAGGTCAAAAGGTATATTATGGAATTAGCATCCCATAAATTCTTGCAAATTTAACACTTTTTTAGCACTTAAAAAAGTTATAGCGTAAAAATTGAACGCCACCACGGAAAAAGATATAAAATTCAGAAAAAAGGCAAAGTAGGTAAAGACAAACCCTTAATCATCATCCACATTCGCAACTATTTACTTTGCCAGATACCTCAACACCGTGGAGTTCCGCTTCGTCAGGTATCGGCGGGCTGCAGCACATAAGGATTCCGCCGATATGGCACGGTAGTTGTCCACCTCTGTATTGATGATATTGGCATCCCCGTATGCCTCGTAATTTGCAAGGCTCTGAGCTCGTTGTAAATAGTTGATAATCTGCAAATGATGGTTCGATTCGAATTTGTTTTTCAATTTCTCCAATTCTCGTTCGTCACTCTGTTCCGTGACAATCGGTCGTAGCTCATCCCAGATGGCCTGTTCGCAGACATCCACGTCTGCTCCTTCAGGCAGCACACCCTCGATAAGCAGCAGACCTCCGTCCAGACGGCCCATCACTGAAGCATCGATGGAGAGAAACAACTGACGGTCCTCTACCAAATGGCGGTAGAACCGGCTTGACTTACCGTTGGCCATCACATCGCTCAGCATATCGCAAACCCGAAAATCAGGGTCACTCACCGTTGGAATATTGAAAGCAATCACTATTACGCTATTGGGCACAGAACGACGTACAGTCCTGCGACGCTGACGAAGTTGACGTGGTTCCTTTGTTATCACCTCTGGCGACGGATAAGCGTTGACGTCGGTCAGATGCAATAAAGGAAGACGCTCATCAACACGGATATCACCATACCACTTGTTCACCAGCTCCTGCGTCCGTTCCCATGAGATATTGCCGTCTATGGCAATGATGGCATTGTCGGGACGGTAGAATCGGTGGAAGAAGGACTTCACCTGCTCCATCGTCGCATCCGCGATATGACTGAGTTCCAAACCGATAGTTGGCCAACGATAAGAATGAACCTTATAGACGGCATCGAAAAGAATATGGGAGAGGTCACCGTAGGGCTGGTTGATATAATTCTGCTTGAATTCCTCCATCACCACCTTCCGCTGAACCTCAAGAGATTCAGGAGTGAATGCCAGCGAAAGCATACGGTCGCTCTCCAGCCAAAATGCCGTCTCTATATTCTGTGAGGGAATCGTGATGTAGTAGTTGGTGAAGTCGGAGTCCGTGTAGGCATTGTTTTCTCCGCAAGCTGACTGAAGCTCTTTGTCATAATCAGGAATATGTATCGAACCTCCGAACATCAAATGTTCGAACAAATGGGCAAAGCCTGTGTGAGAAGGGTGTTCATTACGGGAACCCACCTTATACAAAGTATTGACCGCAACCATCTGGGTGTTACGGTCTTCATGGTGGACTATCCGTAGTCCGTTATTCAGCGTTGTCCGGTTGATTTTCATTCGTATCGCGTCCGTTGGCAGCGATGTCGTGCTGCACTTTCTTCCATTGTTGTTTGGCTAATTCCTGCATGTCGACAACTTCATCCTTCTCGTCCACAATCTCGAATCCCAGCATCGTCTCTATCACGTCCTCCATCGTCACAATACCGCGCATCGACCCGTATTCATCGATTATCACGCTGATATGCTCCTTACGTTCCAGAAGTTTCTCCCAAATATTCGAAACGGACTCATCCTCCGAGAAGGTCAGCACCGGACGGCGCATGTCTTTCAGCTGTATGTCAAATTTGTCCTCGGCCATGCGCTCCAAAATTTCCTGTTTCAGAACGTAGCCCGTAACGTAGTCGTCATTTTCCTCGCTGTAAAGAGGTATACGGGAGAACTGACCGAAATCCTCTGACTCGTAGAATTCCTTAATCGTCATGTTCTCCTCTGCCATTGAAACCACGCTCGATGGAGTCATAATCTCATGAGCCGTCACATCATCAAGACGCAGCAGGTTCTGAATCATCTTGTTTTCCTCTTTCTCCAACACACCCTCCTCGGCACCGGTCGTCACCATCGCGGCTACCTCCTCACGGCTCACAACCGTCTGGTTGCCGTTCTCTGAGAAACGATGGGTGAACTTGCGCAAAGGCCATACCACCGGATAGGTGATGAATATCATCCCCTTGATTACGCCAGATGCAGGTATGGCCAGTTTACGCCAATAGGAGGAGCCCAGCGTCTTTGGGATAATCTCGCTGAACATAAGAATGAGAAACGTGAAAACACCCGATATGACACCAACGCCGGTGGAGTTGAACAAAGTGGCGGCCTGAGCACCGACAAGCGACGCGCCAACCGTGTTGGCAACGGTGTTCACCACGAGAATCGAAGAGATTGACTTGTCAATATCGGTCTTTAAGGCTTTCAATCGAGAAGCGCCTTTGATTCCCTGCTGTTCAAGAGAATTGATATAGTTCATCGGTGTTGAAAGCAGCGTGGCTTCCAACAGTGAGCAAATCGACGAGATAACGATTGCCAATACTATGAATAATATTAATAATGTTGTGTTACCGCCCGTGTAGCCTAAATTGAATAGCATTTCCGCGGGGTATGGGTCTGAATTCATTGAATTTAAAAATTAGAATTACAATTATTATAGCAACCAAGAAAGTTAAAAACAATAACTATACCAGCAGATGGACTTAAGCATAGTCTCAACTTTCTAATGTGAATTTTACTTCTATTTTAGTTTGTCTGTATACTAAACTGATATCCTCCATTTGCCTCGCCCGAGAAGCAGATGCTCACATCACGTCCCAGACTGTCCTTCGACAAGTAGGTGTTATCGTCGACCATCTCATAGCGAACCTGGTCCTTGCTTTTCTGCAAGAAATCATCGTACAGTTTCTTGTCATACACCAGTATATCGATACGAGAACCCTTGTCGTCAAAACGGTCTATCACTGCCACACCGTCATCCCCTTTCTTCGTGAAAGCGGTCAGGTCTGTCTTCTGAGAATTGAAGTCAACATTATAACCAAGATAGTAGATTACCGGACCACCGACATAGTTCTCGTCGGCGTCTGGAAATGTTCCTTCTGACACTTCCTCTGAGCCATCAGACATTTCTTCAGACGTGGCTTCATCTTGATACTCAAAATCTGAATCATCGGCGGCTTCCATATCAACCATTTCCTTCAGACCATAGGTCTGCCATGGGTTATATTCTGTACCCTCCCCTTCTTTCTGACGCTCATACTCCACGATGTCTGCCAAAGCCTCGGAAGAGAAGGCATTCGCATTGTCATCCTGCTCGGTCGACACTTCTTTCTTTTTGCTGTCCTCACAGCCACAAGAAATCATCTGTGTCACCAACGCAAGCAACATGATTATAAATAACTTATTTCTAAACATCATATTTTTATATTATTTTGTATGTACATTTCTTGATTATACTCTTGGAGATGGAGAAACCATCTTCTCATCCGGATTCACGGCTGTATCAGGTGCCAAGAAGAACAATTTGGCTTCATAGGAAGTGTTCCGCCACAATCCCCTTAGCAAATAGACAATCAATGCCATTAGAATCAAGACGACAACCAGCGATGGTATCACCCCTATCACACCATCAACACGGAACGATTCCAAATCATCAACAGTCAGCATCAGCGCCACCATCACCGTGTTGTTCAACACATGGCAGAAGATAGATATAAGCAGGCTGCCTGTCAGGTAATAGACAATGGCAAAAACGAATCCCGCAGGCACAGCGTATGCTATCTGAACCAAATTGCCATGAAACACACCGAATATCAACGCAGACAAAGCTATCGGAATCCAGGGATTCACACCATGACGCAACAACGGATTCATTATGCCGGCACGGAATACTACCTCCTCACATATCGGAACAAACAAACAGGCAGCCAACACACCGACTGGCTTGCTCATCATATCTCGGTACAAGGCCTCATACTCCGGAGGCAGACGCCATCCCAACTGGCTCTCCAGCAAATCATTGAAAATGGTGAAGCAAAACAATGTCAACAACACTGCCAAAAATGCCACACCCACATTGCCACGGCTACAGCGGGGCATGCCAAACGAACGACGCAAGTGGAAACCCCTTACAAGCGACATCGCAACGACAGTCACCACTGCAGACAACAAACTGGCCCAACCCGCCACATTACCAAGACTCAGCAGGTCGGAACCATTTTCTGAAGAGAAGAATCCAATTGTCTGAACAACAAACTGCCCAAGCACCTGGCACACAAAATAAATCAGCACCGCAATCAAAGGCCAAAGCAATATGTCAATTGACTTACTTATATTCATCTACTCTCCAAAAATATGTGCAAAGTTAACAAATAAAATGAAGAATGAAGAATGTTAAATAAAGAATTTGCCTTCAAATTAGATTTTTGAGTTTTTTTTACGTAATTTTGCAAAAGTTTTCATTTCATGATGCATTTTCAACCCGTTAAAAACCACAATCTCTTTAAAACTATTTTACAAAAATCATAAATATGTACAGACATTTTTTGGCTACAGCTATCATCGCTGTTACATCTATTGGCGGAACCAAGGCCCAGTCTATTTCAGCCGACACACTGAAAGCATCCAAAACCGCTTCGAAAGCGGAGAAACTCATGAAATCAGGTAATCCCAAGAAGATGGAGAAAGCCATCGAACTATATAAAACCGCTGGTTCACAGGGGCTGCCTTCTGCATGCAGGTTTCTGGCAGAACACTTCCGCACCACCACTCCACCCGATACGGCACAATCTGTCCACTGGCTCGAAATTCTGGGCGACCTCGGAGATACTCAAAGCATTTCCCGACTTGTTGATATTTACAGCGGGAACCTCGCCTCTGAAGGTTACTACCCAGAGAAGAACGCAGAAAAGTTAGAGGAATGGAGCAAGGCACTGGCAAACAAAGGTGAACTGAAAGGACTGGAGTCCTACGCCAACTGCTTCCTGCAAAAGGGAGACACAACACAGGCTATCATATGGCTGGAGAAGGCCATAGAGCAGGAGTCACTTCCGGCATATAAGGAGTTGGCTAACATCTACACATCAAACGGAAGCAACCAAGCGCCGGAACGGGCTTTCGAATACGCAGCCAAAGCGGCTGAAAAAGGCGACAAGGACTGCCTCTATCTACTCGGCAACATGTATCGTTCTGGATTCGGATGCCAAAAGGACCTCAACAAAGCCATTGAAACACTTGAGAAATGCCAGGACATACGAGACAGTAAACTGATTATCGCAGCAACCAAAACGGAGCTCAATGACGGAAAAATCGATGAGGCCACCTTTCCCATCTTCCTCGAAGCTGCTCAAGAAGGAAACGCGCTCGCCCAGTTCTATGTGGCACATAGCTACTACAACGGCGATGGGGTGGAAAAAAATCCTGCCACGGCAGTGGAGTGGATGCTTAAGGCGGCGGAACAAGACCATCCTTACGCTCAATATGCATGCGCCATGCAGTACCTCAGCGGGCAGGATGTCCTGCAACAGGACACCATCAAGGGCATTGATTGGCTGAAAAAAGCCGCTTCGGCAGGACTTCCGGAAGCGCAGGCTGACCTCGCCGCATGCTATATGGAAGGAAGTTATGTGGAGAAAGACGAGGCAAAGGGCGTGGATTTGCTCAAGCAGGCGGCAGCACAAGGAAACCTCATCGCTATCAACATCCTGGCTGATTACTACATCAACTCATGCACAGAGGAGGATGACCACCGCAACGGTGTATTGCTTCTACAGTCACTGGCAGAAGGAGGAGCAGTAGAACCGCAATACAACTTGGCTCTCTGCTACGTAAACGGCATCGGAACGAAAGGACTCACCCAAGAGCAGAAAATCGTGAACGACGAGCTGAAGAAAATGGCGGAAGATAAGGAGCTGACCGACCTGCAGATTGGAGCATACTGGCTTGAGAAGGCGGCTGTGGCAGGACATCCTATGGCACAGCAGAACCTCGCGCTCTTCATACTGCAGGGAGCCGTTCCCGGGGAACAGACAAAGGCTGTGGAATTATTAAGGAAAGCCAGCGACGCAGAACTTCCTCAGGCTCAATACACACTGGGTATACTCACCTTCATGGGACAAGCTGGAATAAAAGCCAACCCGCAGACCGGACTGGCTCTCATACAAAAAGCAGCCAACGCTGGACTTCCACAGGCACAGAACGACCTTGGCACCATCTACCTGCAGGGAGCAAACGGCATCAAGCCAAATCAGCAGGCTGCTATCAACTGGTTGAAAAAAGCGGCTAACCAGGGTATGCCGTCTTCCATGTTCTATCTCGGCATGTGCTATGCTACTGGACAGGGAGCCACCCCCAACCGTGCGGAAGCGAAGAAATGGATGCAAAAAGCGGCTGCACAGAATGATGACCCACAAGTGAAACAAGCTGCTCAAGAAGCACTCAAGCAACTCTGACCCGCGTGTCAGAATGCTGCATGACCCACGCAGGCATTGGGTTGCTGGATATTCAGGATGGAGGCAATAGTGGCAGCGATATCCACGACATAGTAGGTCTTGTTGTCCCACGCATGAGGAATCTTCCAACCCATGAATATCATTGGAATATGCGTGTCGTCAGGACTCCAGACACTGTGGGTAGTACCTTTATACACATACCCCGGTGTCTCCATCTCCTTCTGAGAAGCATAGTCCTCCAAATATCCGGCTTGGAAGATGATGGTAATCTGTCCACTGCGACCGGGACAGTACCCGTTCACAGCCATCGTGCGGATTGGCTCAGGCACATACTGAGGAATATTGTCCACAGAGAATGCATAGGCCACCTCAGGCTGCTTTAACAAATACTCTATCGCGGCATCACGGATAGCCGTAAACTGACTGCTTTCCTTCACCTCTTTTGTGAAATGCACCTGGAGATTGGTCATTCCCATTTGGAATTTATCCACACCCGGGAATCTTGTTTTCAAATAATCCTCAAGACCTTTACGAACTATCGGAGCCTTGAATGTTCCACCCGGAAGATTGTGCTCTTTGCCGAACTCCGGATTATGCATGCCGGCATGGTCGGCACTGAGGAACACCACGTAGTTGCCCTGCCCCACATGAGAGTCCAGATAGCTCAGGAAATCAGAGATATCCTTGTCCAGACGCAGGAAGGTGTCCTCCTCCCAGATGGAGTTCGGACTGACACGATGGCCCAGCATGTCAGTGGAGGAAATGCTCACACATAGAAAATCGGGAACGCCAGCCGGGTTATGTCCTAACTGCTCGCCATCAATCGCTGCTTTTGCCATATCAAAAGTGATGGTCTGACCCCATGGCGACTGCTTCAGCGTACCGTCAATCGTGTGCTCCCAAACCTGATGCTTCGGAGCTGACTCCACATAACGGCTTTCGTCGTAGAGAAGTTCCCAAGGACCATCCTTGATATTTTTGTTGCGGGAAGCCAGGTTCTCCATATATTTCTCCCCAAGCTTGCGGTTGTTAAAGTCAACCACCCACGAAGGAAGTGCATCCATATAATAAGTACTCGACACGAAATTCATGGAGTGTGAGTCCATCCAATAAGCGGCGTTTGCGCTGTGACCGGCTGGAAAAATGGCCGCACGGTCTTTAAGTGCCACACCGATCACTTTTGAGCGGAAGTTAGTCGCTAATCGTAACTGGTCTGTCACCGTTCGCACCAGCAAGTTACGAGGTGAGTTTTTGCCGGCGGTCACGTTTGGGTTCGGTTTCCCGTCCCTGTCTATTGTGCCAAGACCTCGAACTGTAGAGTCTTGAGTGCAATACGTGAAACGGCCGTTAATCTCCAACGTATTGCCAGTGATGCCGGTCAGCGCAGGTACACTGCCCGTATAGACAGCCGTATGCCCTACTGCTGTGATTGCAGGAATATAATTAATCAAGCACCGGTTGCAATTATAGCCCTCACGCATCAAACGCTTGAAACCACCGTCGCAATAGTTATCCGCATAACGAGTCAGGTAGTCCCAACGCATCTGGTCCACAACCAATCCCACAACCAGCTTTGGCTGCTCTAATTCCTTTACTGCTTGTGCATTCACCACGGTCATACAGGCAAACAGTATCAGCAACATCATTATTTTTCTCATGTGTTTTCTTGTTTAAATAAATATTTTTTGCGAATTTACGAAATTTCCATTTAATCCGCAACAAAAATCTAAAAAAGTCTTAATATACACCACATTGGTTTAAAATTGTTTAAACTACACTTGAAAACACCCGAAAATCGCCATTTTTTTCGTAACTTTGCATCGGAAAATAAAAGAAAGGTATTGTTTTTAGGACTAACACACTATTTATGAATGAAATAAACGGAAAAATGAGACATTTATTGAAGAAAACAACTATACTGATGCTGTCCATGGCATTTGTTTCATCTGCTTTGAACACATCAGCAAAATCCATTCCCGGACCGGGAGACGACGACTCGAAAGAGATTTATGAGAACATCGTAAATATGGCGGAAATAGGAATGCCATCACCTGCTCCTGTCAAAGCTGAGGTCGACAAGCTCAACCTCGGGTCTAACATGGTTTCACCAAGAATCGTGCTCGAAGAGTCATACGAGATGATGGCTGAGCCTGTAGCCGTTTCAAACGTAGCTATGCCAGCATCATTCAGAGGCGTCAAAGCCAACAGAATCACAGGACAAGAAAACCTCAGACCTCTTTTCAAAGAAATTGCTAAAGGAAACAGAACTATTAGAATTCTGCAAATCGGTGACAGCCACGTCAGAGGAAACATCTTCCCTCAGACAATCGCTAAAGTATTGGAAGGCAATCTCAACCAGGACGGGAAAAACCGTGTGAAAGTGGACTTCATCGGAATCAACGGAGCCAGGGCATCAAAATTCACCAGTGAGGAACTGCTTCGCCAGATTGCAACAAAACGGCCGGACCTTGTCATCATCAGTTTCGGAGGAAATGAGGCGCACGGAAATTTCAACTACGACAACAACACACAGGTACTGCACAGACTTGTGGAAGGAATCAGAAGACATATACCTAACGCACAATTCTTGCTTACCACACCTCCGGGATCATTTGCAACCAAGGGTGGAGTAAAAGTACCGCTCACAACCTACGAGTCTGTGTCAAACAACATTCTCAACTTCGGAATGAACAACGGAATAGCTGTGTGGGACCACTTCCATAACATCGGAGGAACACAAAACGCCGCCAATAACTGGTGGAACGCAAAACTCATGCAGAACGACCGTATTCACCTCACAGTCGCTGGATACAAGCTTATGGGGTCTCTCCTTGCTGAGGCAATTCTCAATGCCTACAATTCAGAGATACGCAGATAATAGAGACATATTAACTATACGCATATAAAAAGCGGTCAGTAACCATCTCGTTGCTGTCCGCTTTTTGTATGTGTTCATACTAATCTTATGCAAAAACTGGTTATTCAGAATTTAGTGTGGTTTAGCATAATCCTTCATTTTCAGTCGATTTCTCAACTATTCCCTTATAAAACAGTCTTCATTTAATCAACTCCTTTTATTCCTTAGAAATTGTCTAATCAGCCACTTGCAATCACACAAATGCTTAAAAGGGCATTAATAACTCTCCAATAAAAAAGGACACCCAGAGGGGTGCCCGATTTTTTCAGATGCTCAATGCTTATCCTGATTATCTCTGTCTTTGGACGACCGGAAGAACGAATATCCAAACCAAACCGCCACAAACAAGCAAAGCAGAGAAATCATATACCATTTCGAGTCCGCCTGAGCGGCATAAATGCTCAATCCAGCCATTATCAGCGCGAATACGGCGGACACACACAGCATGATTCTTGTCAGTTTTTCCATTGTATGATAATTGTTGTTTAATTTCAGGTTTATAGGAGCATCCCAAAAACAGAATTTTTAGAACACCCCTTTAGGCTATAAAAAAACTTAAACCAGCAACTTCCAAGTGAAACCGTCTTTCGTGTCTTTCACCTCAAATCCCAATGCTGCCAGGTTGTCGCGGATGAGGTCACTTGTTGCCCAGTCCTTGTTTGCCTTCGCTTTCAATCGCTGCTCCAGCAACATGTCAACCACCTTGCCGAAAGCTTCCTCACGAGCTGAGTTGTCTGCACCGCCGGCATTGCCTGAAGCCGAGGAACGAAGGCCGAGCAAATCGAAGGCAAATGTCTCGAACACACTCGTCAGAGATTCCAATACTGACGCAGACATCGTTGCCTTCTTGTCAACAACCGAGTTGATGGTACGGGCGGCATCGAAGAGATGACTGATGACGTTTGGAGTAGCGAAGTCATCGTTCATAGCATCGTAGCACTTCGTGCGCAGCTCATCAACGAACGACATCTCCACAGCAGGGACCTTTCCCCCACCCTCAACCGGAGATATCCGTTTTAAGGCATTGTAGGCATCGAGCAAACGCTCAAGGCCCTTCTCTGCTGCCTGAAGTGCGTCGTTGCTGAAGTCTACTGTTGAGCGGTAATGTGCCTGAAGAATAAAGAAACGGATGGTCATCGGACTGTAAGCCTTATCCAGACTCTTATGACTGCCTTCAAAGAACTCTGGCAACGTGATGAAGTTACCGAGACTCTTGCCCATCTTCTGGCCGTTAATCGTAATCATGTTGTTATGAACCCAGTAGTGCACCATGTCGTCACCCTGACTGGCAACCGACTGTGCAATCTCGCACTCATGATGTGGGAACACCAAGTCCATACCTCCGCCATGAATATCGAAATGACTACCTAAATACTTGCGTCCCATCGCTGTGCACTCGCAGTGCCA
>JAEEGL013694751.1_pt1 | contig 25372 bp, 16 predicted proteins | sample 9134231 | NCBI WGS metagenome assembly JAEEGL01 (sample SAMN16246548, study PRJNA631951) | gut metagenome | biome: gut microbiome; feature: rumen; material: fiber-attached | host: Bos | place: Iran: Karaj | collected 2018-10
TCCATGCGGCGGATCAGTTCGCTGCCGGTGGTGATGTTGCCCCACTGGTCGCTGCCGCCCATCTGAAGTTTGCAACCCTTGGTACGGTAAAGGGTGAGAAAATCATAGCCCTGAAGGAGCTGGTAGCTGAATTCCGTGAAGGAAATACCCGTCTCCATACGTTTCTTGACACTGTCCTTGGTCATCATGTAGTTGACCGTGATATGCTTGCCCACGTCACGAATGAAATCAAGGAAGAGATAGTCCTTCATCCAGTCATAGTTGTTGAGAATCTCAGCGCCATTGTTCTCGCTGTTGAAATCCAGGAAACGTTCCAACTGTTTGCGGATGCAGCTGACATTGTGTTGGATTTCCTCAACGGTGAGCAGTTTACGTTCGGCAGCCTTGAACGAAGGGTCGCCAATCATTCCCGTGGCACCACCCACTACCGCCAAAGGCTTGTGACCGGCCATCTGCAAATGTTTCAAAAGCATGATGCTTACCAAATGACCTATATGAAGGCTGTCGGCGGTGGGGTCGATACCCACGTAGGCCGTTGTCATCTCTTTGTTCAACTGTTCTTCTGTACCCGGCATCATGTCGTGGATCATGCCGCGCCATTTCAATTCTTCTACTAAATTGGCCATTATCGAATTATATAGGTTTAGAGTTTAAAGGTTCTTTGTTTTTACGTTTGACGATTCAAAATGTTTCATGCCTATTATTATAATAGGTATAAAATACATTATTATCTGTCACAAAAAAAAAGAGGTACCGCTTTGCAGTCAGTACCTCTTTCTCTATTAATCTATTATTATCTTACGATCAGTTTAGAAGTAGCAGACTCGTTGCCGAGGTTGATGTTCACCAGGTACATGCCATGGTTGAACATGCTGCAGTCGATGCTATAGTTGTACATACCGGAATTGAGGTAGCCCAGCGATTCGCTGTGGACCAATTTACCGTTGATGTCATAAATTCTCACAACAGCATTACCGCCATTGACAACAGAGAGCTCGAGGGTTGCTTGGTCAACAACAGGGTTGGGATAAATCTTCACCTGGTTTTCACCCTTGTCGACAGTCTGGATACCCACCCAGTCTTCGGGGTTGCTGATTTCGTTCTCATGGTCGGTAACATAAGTGGTATCCATGAAGACACCGCGACCGTAGGTACCGAAATAGATAGCATAGGGGTATTTGGTCTTAGCGAAGATATAGTTAACCATGTTGACACCGTCGCGCAACTGGAAGCGCTGACGCTGGAGCGTTTTGGTCTGCTGAACGATGGAGGTCACAGGAACACCATTGAACGAACCGTAGTTGGTCCAAGCAGGAGTGATGTGGGAAGCGCTCACGAAGACGCCCTTCTCGGTACCCACGTAGATGTTGCCATGGGTGTATTCAATCATAGCAGAGTAGACCGGGTCGGCAGTACCCATACCGGCGTTGGCGTCGGTAACGGTGAAGTCGGTAACGGTACGGGTGGCGGGGTTGCCAGCGTTCTTGACATACACCAGGTTGGGCTCGAGCAGCTGATAGCCGCCGAAGGTGATAAGCAGGTTGTCCTGATTGTCGCGCGGGTCAACAACCATAGAGGTGACCGGACGTTTGAACCAACCACCGTCGGAAGCGTAAATGGTGTCGAAATGAGTGACACGGCTCATACCTTCGAAGTCTCTCGTGAAAGCGAGCTGCGATTTGAAGGCGGTGCTGTGGTTCACATCAGCCTTTTCAATATCATAGACACGGAAGATGAAGCTTTCGCCGGAATTCTTGTTGATCACATTGATGTAAATGCTCTTACCGTCGCGGCTGAAAGTGTAGGCTCCTACTGAATAACCTTCGTCGGCACGATAGACGCAAGCCCAGTGCATCAGTTTCTCAAGGTCCTCACCGGTAGCGTTGAGCGACTCGTTGTAGTCCCACACATTGCGGAAATAGTTCGGCGTGGCAGTCATAAACAGAGCCGACAGGTCACCGGCGTCGAGACCGTTGACAAGAAGACGGCTGACGATGGGGCTGGCCACCTTGTGGGTCATATTGTCACGTACATTGAAAGCAGAGGTGAATTTGTGATAGAAGGGATAGTCGTAGTTCGATTTGGAAGTAACGAGGATGCTATCGCCTGCCAGAATTCTGGGGTTACCCATCAACGAAGTCTCCTCACCGTTGTGCATATAGGTAAGGTTGGTATCGATGGTGAAGGTGATACTGTCGTTCCAAATGGTGTTGTGGTTTGATTCCCACAGCTGCATTTGCGGAATGGGGTTGCTACCTGCCACTGCATTGGAGAGGAAAGCCTCGGCGATGGTCCAGGTCTGGGTGTTGTAGTAGTCGGCGTAGTCGGTGCAGGCACGACCCATGCTGGCCACCGGAGTCATACCAGAACCTTGGAAGTAGAAGTTGCCCGGTTCAGAGGAGACGAAGATGGAGCGACGGGTGTTGGGGTTGATCTGCTGGAACATCGAGGAAGCCACACCGCCACCGTTGCCAAGCCAAGTCACACTTGCCATATGGTTCAGGATCGAGGTGCTCGACTGGTCATACCAGGTGGAGTCGCCGTAGAACTGGACACTGTCTTGGTACGAGTTGTGGGCGTTGCGCGACTGGATGAAAGGACATCCGTTGTCGACAGCACCACCGATGATAGAACCGTCGGGAGAGACAGCAATGTGGTTGAACTGAACCGTATTGAAGCCCTTGTTGACAGAAGCGAAAGAACCATCTTTCTTCTGTTTGTAGATACCGCCGTCGGTAGCGAAGTAGATAACCCACGAAGTGTCACCATCCTCCACTTCCCAGGTGGGGAGAATCTGGTGGATACCCGAGTGGACATACATGGGGTTGGAGTAAACGCTACCCATATAGTTACCATCGTTGAGGTTCGTCTCGGTATAGGTCATCGTGGTCCACTGATAGTAGGAATTTTCTGCGAAACCTTCGCCCTGGAACACATTGGCACCACCCATGTAGATCGACTTGTAGTTGCGGGGGTCGATAGCGATGGCGGCATTCAGATATCCGGGATTGTCCTTGTTGAAAGGAACGATGGTCGAAGTGGTAAGGCGGGTCCAATTCTGCTGGTCTTTCGTCAGGAAAGCAGCATCGAGAAGTCCTGCAGTGTCTGCCACCAGAGCATAGAGGTAGGTGGTATGAATATAGCCATTGGTTGTAGAATCGAACTTATGAGCCGTGTTTGCGGCCAATTCGATACGACTGGCGCTGGCGAAATTGGGAAGCACGGAAGTTACCTCTACCGCTGCGCTCTCACCTGTAACGTTACCCACGCGGTACACTTTGCCGGGGCAAGTCGCGTAGGCGATATTGTCAGCAGAGATGATGATAACATCCTGGAAGTTGCCGTCGGCCACCTTCTCAGGCATAGCCGTCCAGTCGGGGTCAGCTGCATAGAAGTTCCATCTGTAGAGACCTTCGTTCGTGGCGGCATAGACATAAAGACGACCGTTTCTTTCGAGAGCGGCAAGACGGTTGACATAGGACCACTCGGGGAATGAACCGGGGTTGGTCTTGGTCAAAAAGTTAAAAGTATTGTTGTCGATGTTGAAATGATACACACCACGACCCTTGGGCGACATGCGATCGTTGTTGACACCGTGGTTGCTGACAAGGCCTTCACCTGTGGCAATAAGCAGGCTGTTGTCAGGGAGCTGAATCATGTGCGAGATGGGAAGAGTGACTTCCTGGCCGTTGTTGTTGTAGTAGGGGAGGTACTGCCAATAGCCGCTGCCGACTTTCTTGTAAAGACCACCGGCAACACCGCCAGCATATAGCGTGGTGTGGTTGGGGTCGGACTCGTCGACAACTATTGAACGTACACGGCCGCCAATATTGTCGGGGCCGATTTCAATGAGATTGTTTTGGTAATTTGCCTTTGTCTGGGCGGACGCAAAATGTGCTCCGCCGAAGAAAGCAGCAACAATTAAGCCGATTAGTACTTTTTTACTTTTCATAAGATATTAATAATTAATTAGATTTTTGATTTCGCGGATAAAATATAACATGCAAAGATAGTATTTTTTTTTAGATTGCACATGTTTTTTCATTAAAAAATTAAAAAAAAGAGAAATCTTGACAATTTTTTGTTGGGGGTGACGTTTGTTTGACGTTTTGAACAGAAAAACAAAAATCGGATTGAGAATACGAGAAAACTAAAATATTAATCATGAACGAACCTGTCAACATCCAAGAGTTAAACATGCGTATCGAGCGTGAGAGCGCCATTGTTGACGCTCTTGTCATGGAAATGCGCAAAAACATTGTCGGCCAGAAACATATGGTCGAAAGCCTCATGATTGGACTGCTGTCCAACGGGCATGTTCTCCTAGAGGGTGTCCCCGGACTGGCCAAAACGCTGACCATCACATCGCTGGCCAAAGCCATCGATGCCAAGTTCAGCCGCATCCAGTTCACCCCCGACCTGCTGCCCGCCGGCCTTGTCGGAACCATGATCTACAGCCAGAAGAGTGAATCGTTCCAAGTCAAGAAAGGACCTATCTTCTCCAACTTTATCCTGGCCGACGAAATCAACCGTGCTCCCGCCAAGGTCCAGAGCGCCCTTCTGGAAGCCATGCAGGAACGTCAGGTCACCATTGGCGAAAACACCTACAAACTGGAAGAGCCGTTCCTGGTTATGGCCACACAGAACCCCATCGAACAGGAAGGCACCTATCCCCTGCCCGAGGCCCAAGTGGACCGCTTCATGCTCAAGGTGGTCATCACCTATCCCGACAAGGAGGAAGAACGTCAAATCCTGCATCAGAGTCTGGGTGAAGGTTTCAACCGCCAGACGGCCATGATGCAACCTTCCGACATCCTGAAAGCCCGCGAATTGGTCCGCGAGGTCTACATGGACGAGAAAATCGAGAATTACATCACCGACATTGTTTTCGCCACCCGCTACCCCGAGCAATACCATCTCGAGAAACTCAAAGGCCTTATCAGCTATGGTGCTTCGCCCCGTGGTTCCATCAGCCTGGCTCAGGCGGCAAAAAGCTATGCATTCCTGCGCCGGCGTGGCTATGTCATCCCCGAGGATGTCCGCGCCATCGCGCTCGACGTGCTGCGTCACCGTGTCGGTTTGACTTACGAAGCCGAAGCTGAAAATATCAAGAGCGAAGAAATCGTCAACGAAATTCTCAACCGGGTCGAGGTGCCGTAATCCATTTATGAATACCGCATTTCGATTGGATCATTGAGTATTAAGAATTCAACCCTTAAATTTCGATTGATATTTTGCAAGAAAACGATATAATCAAACAGGTGCGCCGCATCGAGATTCGCGCCCGCGGACTGTCTCAGCAAATGTTCTCGGGCGAATATCACAGTGCGTTCAAAGGACGCGGCATGGCTTTCAGCGAGGTGCGCGAATACCAGTACGGCGACGACGTGCGCAACATCGACTGGAATGTTACAGCACGCCTCAATCACCCGTACGTCAAAGTTTTCGAGGAGGAGCGCGAACTCACGGTGATGCTGCTTATCGACGTCAGCGGCTCCCATCGCTTCGGTACCACAAACCAATACAAATCGGAATTGATTGCCGAGATTGCCGCCACACTGGCTTTTTCGGCCATCCACAACAACGACAAGGTGGGTGTGGTGATGTTCAGCGACCACATCGAGAAGTTCATCCCTCCCAAGAAGGGCAGCAGCCATATTCTGCGTATCATTCGCGAACTCATCGACTTCCGCCCCGTGGGCCACGGTACCGACATCGCCGAAGCGCTGCGCTATTTCACCAACGTCACCAAAAAACGTTCAACGGCTTTCCTGATGAGCGACCTCTTTGACGACGGTTACGAAAATGCGCTCAAAATCGCCTCCGGAAAACACGACTTGGTGGTGCTTCACATCGACGACCCGCGCGAACGTACCTTACCTCCGTTGGGTCTGGTGTCTTTCGAAGACCTTGAAAACGGCGGTGTCCGCTGGGTCGACACCTCCTCTCGCGAGGCGCGCGAAGCCTATGAGTCTCACTATCGCCACTATCTGGACCAGAGCGAGTCTCTGCTGCAGAAATATGGTATTGACCATGTAACCATCTCGACGGGCGAGGACTTTGTCTGTCCGCTGATGGCACTCTTTAAACGGAGAGCCTATTGACCCTCCTGTGCGAACGTACAGAACTGTAATAAAATGAAAAAAACGTTGATACTTCGACACGCGCTGGCTTGCCTCCTGCTGGTATCCTTCCTGGACATCCATGCCCAGGAGGCCGACAGCAATACCGCCCCTTCCCTGCCCGACCGTTTCGGAGCGGTGCGTGTCACTGCCTCCGTCGACACTGCTCGCATGACTGTCGGCGACAGGCGCACACTGCGTATCGCTGTGGAACCGGTAGGCTCGACAGTGGTGACCTTCCCTACTCTTGAGGAACTTACCACCGGAGCCATCGAAGCCCTGAATACGCATGTCGACACCCTGCTGGATCCGTCGGGGGCTGTCAAACGGCTCGAACAGCAGGTCTCTCTCACCTCTTTCGACGAAGGCGTACACCCCATTGGCGGCATTGTCGTGCATCTGCATACGCCTCAGGGCGATGTGGCGATCGCTCCTGCCTTCAGCCTCTCTCTCACTGTGGATTATGTGGCTGAGGCCGACACCAACAGCTGTGTGATGAAGGCCGACGAGGAGTACTACAACGAGCCTCCTACCTTTTGGGAGGTGACTCGCTGGCCGTTGCTGGGCCTGCTGATCGTCGCGGTCATTGCTGCCATCGTATGGATCATCAAGCGCCGCCGGGCCAACAAGCCGGTCTTTGTATTGCCCAAAGCCAAGCCTGTTCCCGCCGACAAACGGGCGCTTTCCGAACTGGAGACCCTGCGCCGCAAGGAACTCTGGCAGAAGGGTAGAATTAAGAAATACTACACCGACCTGACCGATATCGTCCGCCGTTTTCTCCACAACATGTACGGCATCACCGCCGCCGAGATGACCTCGCGTCAGACCCTGCGGGCGTTTCACAGCGTTGCCGACTGGAGCGAAGAGAGCGAGTCTCTCCTGCGACAGCTGCTGCAGAAAGCCGACATGGTGAAATTCGCCAAATCCATGCCTGAAAGCTATGAACACGACCAGGCCATGCAATATGCCGTCGACTTTGTTCGCAGCGTTGCCGCATCGCATCGTGCCAACAATCCGGAGGAAGGAGGAACCAACTGATGTTCGACAGTTTCAGTTTCGCCCACCCCTGGCTCTTATTGCTGCTGCTGGTGGTACCGCTGATGGTTGTGTGGTATCTGCTGCGTTACAAACGCATCAAAGCACCTATCCACATCCCTTCGACCGACATGTTCGGCAAGCTGTCCCGCTCGCCCCGTCTCTTTCTCTATCATCTGCGCTTCGTGCTGCGCTGCCTGGCTGTCACCTTGCTGATCATTGCGTTGGCGCGCCCTCAGAGCCGCCTCAGCTTGGAGGAGATGGAGATTGAAGGCATCGACATTGTGCTCGCCATGGATGTTTCGGGCAGCATGAAAGCCGAAGACTTCCGTCCCAACCGTCTGGAAGCGGCCAAAGAAGTGGCGCTCCGCTTCATCGAAGGTCGCAAAAACGACCGCATCGCTTTGGTGGAATTTGCCGGCGAGGCCTTTACGCAGACGCCGTTGACCATCGACCACAATGTGCTCAACCGCCAACTCAAAGCGATGCGCACCGGTCTCCTGGAGGACGGCACCGCCATTGGCGACGGATTGGCCACTGCCATCAACCGCATCAAGGAAAGCAAAGCCGTCAGCAAGGTCATCATCTTGCTTACCGACGGCGTCAACAACCGCGGCTCCATCGACCCGGAAAGCGCTGCCGAACTCTGTTCGCAGTACGGCATCCGGCTCTACACCATCGGCGTGGGCAGCAAGCAGGGGCAGGTGCTGTTCCACGACGAACACGGGCTCCCCTTCTACGCTCCGGTCGAAATCGACGAATCGTTGTTGACTCGCATGGCCCAAAGCACCGACGGGGGCCACTACTACCGGGCCACCGACGACAACTCTCTGAACGAGATCTTTGCCCAGATCGACCAAATCGAGAAAACACGCATCGAAGTGACTCAATACAAGCAAAACAAAGACGAATACAAGCCGCTGCTGCTCCTTGCCCTGCTGGCGCTGGGTAGTGAATTGCTGCTGCGCATCGCTTTTTGAATGAAGGCGGATCGGGCGCATCGGCGAAACGGCTGACACAAACATGCTTAAACCTTTCAACCTTTAAAAACTCTTCAATCGAAACCTCATGCATTTTGAACATATAAAACTTCTTTGGCTTCTCTGTGTGATACCGCTGATTGTCGTCGTTTTCTACCTGAAGAAACGGCGGCAAAGCCGGCTGCTCGACGCGTTCTCTTCGTCGGGTATGATGGCCCGGCTGCAACCTGACGCCTCCCGCCGGCGCCCTTTCATCAAGATGGTGCTCATCTGTCTGGGGGTGGGCTTTCTCATCGTCGCTCTGGCCAATCCCCAGCGGGGCAGCGTGCTGGCCGAGGGTGAACAGCGCGGCATCGACATGGCCGTCTGCATCGACGTCTCCAACAGCATGATGGCGCAGGACATGAAGCCCTCCCGCATGGAACGCTGCAAGCAGGTGGTGCAGAATCTGATTGGAAAACTGGGGGGCGACCGCATTTCTCTGATCATCTTCGCCGGTCATGCCTATATCGAGATGCCCCTCACCAACGACTACAGCTCTGCCAAGATGTTTCTCGACCAGATCGGCACCGACTTGATCAGCCAACAGGGCACCGCCATCGGCGACGCCATCGCCAAAGGTATGGCGACACTGGGTTACAATGAAGATGAGGACGACGACGAACCGCAATGGGAACCCAACAAAAGCCGCGCTATCATCGTTATCAGCGACGGCGAAAACCATGAGGACGACGCCCTCAAGGCGGCCAAAGAGGCTGCCGACCAGGGTGTGATGGTCTGCACCATCGGCATCGGCTCGCCTGAAGGCAGCAAGATTCCTGTTGTCGACCGCTCGGGAAAGGTCGTCGACTTCCGCAAGGACCAGGAGGGCAACGAGGTCGTCACCTGTCTCAACGAACAGATGCTCCGCGACATCGCCAATGCCGGAAACGGCGTCTACACCCATGCGGGCAAAGGCAACAGTGCTGTGGACGAAACGCTCAAACAACTCGCCAAACTGAACAGCCAGAAGTTCGGCGCCGCGCAGTTCGCCTCTTACAAATCGCAATATCAGTACCCCTTGGCCGCCGGACTCTTCTTCCTGCTGCTCGAGGTGTTCATCTTCGAACGTCGCAATCCTCGTATCAATTTCAACAAGATCATTCGCAGAAAAACGAAATAGCCGCCATGAAAAAAACGCTCTTTATCTTCTCCCTCTTACTCCTGTTGGCATCGGCAGCTCAGGCGCAGAACGGCCTCTCGCACAAAGCCGCCAAGCAACGCCACACCGCTATCCGTTCGGGTAACAAGGCTATGAAGAAAGGTCATATCAGCAATGCCATCTCCTATTATCGCCAGGCGCTGGTGGCCGATTCCAACTCCGCCCGCGCACAATTCAATTTAGCATACGCCTACGCCAAGCGGAATCAAATGGATTCTGCCTTGACCTGCTACAAGCGCGTTGCCGACAATCCCACAGCCAAATCCGAGGAGAAAGCCCGCGCCCACTACAACGCCGGCAACATCTGCTTGCGGCAGGCGCTCGCCGCACGCGACTCGGGTTCCTACGACGCCAAAAGCCTGAAAGCCGCCATCGAACAGTACAAAGCTTCCCTGCGTCTGGACGGCAACAACGCGAAAGCGAAACACAACCTCTCGCTGGCCAAGAAACTCCTCCGCCCCGAAAGCAACCAACAAAACCAACAGAACCAAAACCAGCAAAACCAAAACCAGCAAAACCAAAACCAGCAAAACAAAGACCAGCAAAACAAAGACCAGCAAAACCAGTCCAACCAGAACAACCAGCAAAACCAGTCCAACCAGTCCAACCAGTCCAACCAGCCCAACCAGTCCAACCAGCCCAACCAGCCCAACCAGCCCAACCAGCCCAACCAGAAAAACCAGGACCAGCGCCGTCGCGAAGCCGAGCAAATGCTCAACGCCATGAAGAACAACGAAAAACAGACCATGCGCAACGTCCGGCTGAAGGAAATGAACAAAGATCATCGCAACAGCAATTCCAACCGGATTGAAAAAGACTGGTAGCAGAATTTTGAAATGAAAAAGTTACTGAAAATATGGGTTTTTTGTATGGCTCTGTTGCCCGGATGGGCGACAGCACAGCAAGCCAAGATGGATGTCCGCAGCCGTCAGAATGTGGCTGCCGGTCAGACGTTCCAGATTACTTTTGAAGTCAACGGCAGGCCCTCTGATTTCAAAATGCCCTCTCTGAAAAACCTCACCCATGTGGGAGGTCCCAGCAGCGGTTACAGCAGCTACAGGAGCAACATCAACGGTAGAGTTACCCAGGTTGAGAATTACACCTTCACCATTCTCGTGCGCGCCGAAAAAGAGGGTACCGCCAATGTCGGCGCCGCAAGCTGTGTCGTCGACGGCAAGACGGTGACCAGCACCCCGTTCATCGTCAAGGTCAGCAAAGCGGACCCCAACAGCAACAACCGCCGTCAGCAGCAACAGCAGAACCAGGGCGGATGGGGCTGGGGGGGCTGGGGCCAGCCGCAACAGCAGCAGCAACCTCGCCAACAGCAGCCGCAGAACATCGACAACACCACCCTCTTCGCACGTGCCTCTATCAACAAGACCAATCTCTACCAGGGCGAAGAGGCCATCATCGTCTATAAGATCTACACCCAGGTCCCCCTAACGCAGTTCCAGATCGAGAAGCTCCCGCGCAACAAAGGCTTTTGGAGCGAGGACCTGAGCGAGGGCCAGACCACCGTCAAGCAGTATTCCGAGACGGTCAACGGCCGTCAGTATCAAGTGGCCGAAATTCGTCGCGGTGCGCTCTATCCGCAGGAAACGGGCAAACTCTCCATCGCCCCGCTCGAGACGGACGTCGTCGCCATCATCTTGACGCGTATGCAGCAACGCACCGGCACCATCCTCGACTTCTTCATCGACGACCCCTTCTTCAACCCTACCCAGCAGCAGGCTGTCGTCAAGTCGCTCAAAAGCAATGGCATCAGCGTCAATGTCAAGCCCTTGCCTGAGGCGCCTGAAGGTTTCGCCGGCGGCGTGGGTCGTTTCGAGGTCAAGACGAAAAGCGACCTCTCCCAACTCCGTGCCAACGAGTCGTTTACCTATAGCGTCACCGTCAGCGGCCACGGTAACCTCAGCCTGCTCGAGGCGCCTACCGTCAATTTCCCCAAGGGCTTCGACGTCTACGAACCGCGCGTGGTCGACAATATCAACAAGGGCGACAACGGTCTCAGCGGAAGCCGCACCTTTGAATGGGTGGTCACTCCGCAAACGCAGGGCGAATACGAAATCCCTGCGCTGGATTATGTCTATTTCGACCCTGCGTCGGGAAGCTATGTCACCGCCCACGGCAACGCCGTCAAGGTGAAAGTGGCCAAAGGCGAGAAAACGGGCGCCAAGAGCGATGTCGAAGAGCTGAACAGCGACATCCACCACATCCTGAAAAAGGCTCGTTTCGCTCGCATGGGCAGCAGTGCCCGTCCGGCACTCTGGTTCTGGCTGCTCCTGCTCTTGCCTCTCGTGGCGGCCTGCATTGTGATTCTCTGGGCCCGCCGCCAACAGGAGATTGCCGGCGACGAGGGCAGCATGCGCCTCCAGCGGGCTACGAAACTGGCACGCAAGCGGCTCCGCAACGCCGAACGCTATCTGCACAGCGGCGACGACGAGAAATTCTACGAGGAGATCTACAAGGCTTTGTGGGGCGGCATTTCTGACAAATTCAACATCCAGCTCTCCCTGCTCTCTGCCGACACCATCCGCCGTCACCTCGACGAAAAACAGGTCGACGACTCCTTGCAGCAACGCATCCTGCAGACGCTCGCCGACGTCGACTTTGCACGCTTCGCTCCGGGCGACAGCAGCACCAAGAAACAATCTATCTTCGACGAAGCCATGAACACCATCATGCAAATCGGCGCCATCAAGGTGAAAGACCCGCGCAAGGAGGGCCGCCCGCTGTTGTTGCTGGCGTTGCTGCTCTCTCTGGGGGCGATCTCTTCCCTCTATGCCGCTCCTGCTTCTCAAAACAGCCTGAACGATCGCTTCCTTCAAGCCAATACGGCTTACGACAGCGGCGACTATTCCCGTGCGGCGGAGTTATACAGCGCCATCGCCGACGAGGGCTGGGAATGCTGGCAGCTCTATTACAATATGGGCAACGCTTACTACCGTCTCGACGAACTGGGATTGAGCATCCTGAACTACGAACGGGCCCTGCGGCTGGCACCCCACAAAAAGGCGATTGCCGACAACCTGCGGCTGGCCGAAAGCAAGACGGTCGACCACATCGAACAGCTGCCGCAAAACATCCTTGTCCAGTGGTTCAACGCCCTCGTCCACATCACCTCGCCTCGCGGATGGCGCACGGTCTGTGTCGTCCTCATGTTCCTTCTCTGCTCCGTGGCGGCGGTCTTCTTCATCGCCCAGAACTATAGCCTGCGCAAACACATGTTCATTGCGGGTGTGCTGCTGCTGTTGTTGCTGGTTTTTTCTGCCGTCGACGCAACAATTTCGGCGCGAAGTGTGTCTCACTCCGACCGGGCCGTTGTCACCGCGCCTCTCGTCGTCGTCAAGGGGGCCCCCGATCCTACCGCTGTCGACAAGTTTTTGTTGCACGAGGGCACTTCCTTCTCTGTCACTGAGGTCGACGACTCTTGGTGGCACATCGAAATCGCCGACGGCAAAGAGGGATGGCTCAACGGCGGCGCGGAAATGATTTGATAACGAAAAACTTTAACCATTTACTCCAACCCCATGCAAAGAATCCTCCTGTTGCTGACACTCCTCCTCCTGCTGTCCCCTCGTCCGGCAGCAGCACAGAATGCCCAATCGCAGAAAGTGAAGGTGGTCGACGACGAATCCTGCGGATGCGAACTGGTTTTCATCGACGGCATCCAGACCACCGAGCGCGACGGCCGTTTCGGCTTCAAACGCGAGGACGGCACCGTCATCTGCGAGCCTACCTACCAGTTTGTCGACAAATTCCACGGCAACTACTGCCTCGTCTATAGCGACTACCAGCACTGCGGCCTTATCGACCGCAACGGGCGCCTCGTCGTCCCGGTCGATTTCGAGGAGGTCAACTACCCCTCCGACGGCATGATCCGGGTCCGCGCAAACGGCTACTATGGATTCTTCGACACCGCGGGCACGCTCCGCATCCCGCCGCACTATCGCGCCGCGTCGGGTTTCAACGAGGGCCTCGCCGCTGTCGCCATCGACCTCGACAGCGACTACCTGGCCTACGGCTACATCAACCACAACGACAGCATCGCCATCGAACCGCAGTTCGAATACGCTTTCCCCTTCGAAGAGGGCTTCGCCATTGCGAAAAAATACGACCGTTTCGCCATGATCGACCACCGGGGCAAAGAGCGGATTCCGTTCAAATATATCGAACTCACGCCCATGCACGACGGCACATTCCTGGCGGTCGACGCCTTGAGTGAGAATGCGGCGCTCTTCGACAAGAACTTCAAGCAGCTCACGCCCTTCGTCTACGAAAAGGCTGTCAACTACACCGACGGCTTCTATGTCGTCCAGCGCGGCGGCAAGACCACCTTCCTCAACCTCAAGGGCGAGGAGTGCTGCGGATGGTACGACGAGGTCAGCGGCTTCTACGACGGCTATTCGTGGGTGCGCGTCGGCGAGAAATATGGCATCATCGACCGCAAGGGCAAGATCATCCTCCCCATCGAATACGACAACAGCGGCACCCGTTCCATGGAGTATCTCTATTCCGAAGGGCTCTTCATGGTGGAAAAAGACGGGAAGTTCGGCTTTGTCGACACCCGCGGCAAGGTGGTCATCCCGCTCGTCTATCAGTCTGCCCAGCAGTGCACCGAGGGCCTTATCCCTGTGCAACGCGACGGCATGTGGGGCTACATCGACAAAACCGGCAAAGTCTTCATCGATTTTGTCTTCGAGATTGCCTCCCATTTCGTATGGGGTCGCGCCGAAGTGGCCTACAACGGTGAAATCTATAAGATCAACCCCGACGGCGACTGTGTCAAAAACTGCAAGACCTACCCCAAAGGGTTGGGTATGCGACAATAATAACAAATCCTCAAACCCCACCAACGCACCATGTCCCAGATTGCCTCTCATGACGGAACAGTTATCGCCGTCGCTCCCCGCCTCGTAAAAGTGGAGATGCATGTCGTCTCTGCCTGCTCCAGCTGCAAAGCCCATGCCAGCTGCTCTTTTGTCGACAAAGCCGACAAGGTGGTGGATGTGGAGACCGACGAATGGAAAAACTATAACGAAGGCGACACTGTCACCGTTACCGTCAACGAAAGTCTAGGGCTCCTGGCCGTGTTGTTGGCCTACATCCTGCCTGCCGTGCTGCTCATCGCCGCCGTCGTGCTGCTCAGCCTGTTCACCCGCTCGGAACTCGTCGCGGCTGCCCTCCCCATCGCCATTGTCGCCGTCTATTACCTCATCCTCTACCGCTTCCGCAACCGCCTGCAGAAGAAATTTTCCTTCGGCCTGACAAAAGGTGACGATTAGCTCTCCAAAATCATGTTTTTTGAATCAAAAGCCGCAACAGTCACGGCTTTTTTTTTGTTAAAAAATAAAAAATATGTATTTTTGCAAATGATTAACATTGGTTGCTTATGGTACAAAAATTACATTTTCAAAACGTTATAAAATATTTTCTCCCCATCGTTTGCCTTCTGTTCGCAAGCGCCCCTGCCAAAGCGCAATTGAGACTGAGTGAGGAAATTGTCAACAGCGAATACAGCGAGATCATCCTCAAACAGCTCCAGAAAAGCGTCGAAAAACGCCAGAGCGCCATGCGCATCAAGGCCGAAGACTATCTCTTGAGCCTCCCGAACAACAGAAAGCTTTACGACGAGTCGAAAGTGAACATCAAGGCGGACCTCGTCAGCGGCATCACCGACGACGGCCACGCGGAACTTAACTACCACATCGTCATCGACTATACCTGCCGCCATATCGAGAGTACCACCGACAACTATCCCAACGGCGCCTATCTCTGCGAACAGTCGAATGCCAGCATGGCCGTCTGCGAGATTGCCCGCATGATGATCGACGACCTCAGCAAGGATGCTTTTAAAAGCGGCAAAAAAGTGGATATCAAAATCAAAGCCTCCACTGACATGACGGAGGTAACGCACCTCGACTACAAAGGCGAATACGGCGACTTCCAGTACATCGCTGCTCGCTATAACGACGAGCCTGTCCGCATCTCTGTCAACCCCACCACGGGCATCACCACCAACGCTCAGCTGGCTTTCCTCCGCGCACAAGGCATCCGCGAGAACATGACCCAAAACATCAAACTGCTCCGCAACACGGAAAACGTCTACAGCTACGAGACGCAGAGCTACAGCGAAACGGGGTCGCAATACCGCAACGTGGGTATCGAAATCATCGTCCACAGCGCTTTCAACGAGGAAATCATCGACATGAACGAGAAACTCATCAACGATGAATATGTCGACTACAACATCCCCAAGAATGAGGAAGGCAGCAACCCCCACACCTATGTGCTCATCCTTGCCAACGAACACTACGGCGCCCCCCTGCCTGATGTCCCCTACGCCTACAACGACGGCGAAGCTATGGCGCAATACTGTGTGCGCACCCTCGGCATCCCCGCCCGCCAGGTGAAACTCATCAAGGACGCCACGATTAAAGACATCAAGGTCGAGGGCGTGAAATGGATGAAGGAGAATTCTGTCTCCGAAAAGGGCAACTGCAACTTCATCATCTATTTCGCCGGCCACGGTTTCACCGACTACGACTACAATCCTTACATCGCCCCCGCCGGCATCAACTACAAGAAAGTCCACGCTTTCAAAGGCAAAAAGGAAATCGACATCGAAACGCGTCTCTCCTCCCGCGACACCAAAAAGTTCCTGGGACAGTGTCTGCGTGTCGACACCCTCTGCTCCTGGTTCAACCGGGTCCCCTACAACGCGATGACTGTCATCCTCGACGCCTCCTTTGACGGCAACGACCGCAACGGCAACCTGCTGGTCAATATTAAGCATACCGACAAACGCGCCAAAGGTCTCCGCATCCGCAACGACGCCGTCCTTTTCGCCGCAGCGGCTTTCGATAAGACGGCTTTCGCCTTCGACGAACAGCGCCACGGTTTCTTCACCTACTACATCCTCAAGGAACTGAAAACACGCAAGGGCGACATCAGCTATTACGACCTCTTCAATACGGTCGACATGGCTGTCGAAAAGGAATCGGCTCTGCAGGGCAAACTGCAGGAACCTATCGTCACCGTCGGTGGAAAACTGAAAGACCGCTGGGGCGACTTGCGATTGAAATAAGCATCTCGAAAAAAACATACGCCCGCCATCCGGACTTCCTGTCCCAATGGCGGGCGTTTCTTTTTCTTATCGGCCGGCGTTACGATACTGGCACGCGGCGGTCGAGCCCGAACGACATGGGCGACACTTTCAGCAACGGGGCGAACTGGAGTCGTTTCCACTCATTGACGCGCACCTTGCGCAGCACCTCGCGAACCATGTCGGGGTCATAGCCTTCCTCGACAATCTCGTCATACGAGAGCTCCTCTTCGATATGAAGGTTCAGTATGCTGTCTAGCACGGCGTAATCGGGCAGCGAGTCGCTGTCTTTCTGCCCCGGACGCAGTTCGGCCGAGGGGGCCTTGTCGATGCTGTTGCGCGGGATGATCTCGCGGTCGCGGTTGATCCACTCTGACAACTCGTAGACTTCGGTCTTGTAAAGGTCGCCAATGACTGATATCGCTCCGCAGCTGTCGCCATACAGGGTGCCGTATCCCATGGCTGCCTCGCTCTTGTTGGTGGTGTTGAGCAGAATGGCACCGAACTTGTTGGCGTACGACATCAGGATGGTGCCGCGTATGCGGGCCTGCATGTTCTCCTCGGTGACATCCTCGGCGCGTTCGCCGAAAACGGGCTTCATGGTCTTCTTCAACGCTTCAAAACAGTCGGCGATGGGTACGATATCATATCCGATGCCCAGATTCTTGGCCAAGTCTTCGGCATCTTTGACGGAGTGGTCGGTGGAATACTGTGAGGGCATCAGGATGCCGTGCACATTCTCCGGCCCTAAAGCGGCAGCGGCCAGCGCACATACCAACGCGGAATCGATTCCGCCGCTCAATCCTAGCACGGCTCGCTGGAACCGGTTCTTGGCAAAATATTCCCGCAAACCCATCGTCAGCGCCTTGTACACCAACTCCACAGCCTCGGGCTTCTCGTCCTCGCAGCTCGACAAGAGCTGCAGGTCGACACTCTGGCTGTACTCCTCGAAATAGGGGAACTGGCTCAGCACGGAACCTGCCGCATTGAGCGCCATGCTGCCTCCGGCATACAGGAACGAACCTTCCCCTCCCACTCGGTTGACAAAAACCAGCGACGCATTGAGGTTCTCCACGATTTTGTGCATCCGGTAACGGATGCTGTAGGGTTTCTTGTAGTCGAACACATTGCATCCGCAGCAGATTATCATGTCGGGCTGCTCGTTATGGTTTTTGGTCAATTCCTTCAGGTCTTCATAAAAGCCAATGGCGATCTGCTGCCCTTGGTAGTTGACCGTCTGGACGCCTTCTCCGCGTACGAAATACTTCTGCTCGTCGGGTGCCAGATACTTTTTGGTGATGATGGCGCGTATCGCGTTGTTCTGGACAAAGACTATGGCGTTGCAGAGTCCTTTGTCCTGTACCTGGAGCGGCATGCCTATAAGGAATGCCTTGTGCTCTGAGTGCTGTATACACTCCTGCAGGACCGCTTGGGCGCGCTTCTGGAGGTCGGTGTAGGCTACCGAGCCGAAGAGCGGATATCCGCAAAGGGTGCAGGCCGGAAAGACCGTGAGCAAAGCATCGGCAGCGGCCGGCGATTCGATTTCCTCGAGTATCCATTTCAGATTCTCCTCGGGATTGTTGGTGATGACGTTGTGTTGGACAATATGGACGTTCATGGTTGTATGATAGGGTTTGAATGTTTATTCGTTTCTGATTGGGGTTCTACGCTTTTATCTGACCACTATTTTGTAGGTCTGGTCTTTCTCGACACGCAGCAGATATACGCCGGGATGTGTCACCGTGAAGCGGGTCACCGCTTTGCCTTCTGTCTGCGAGAGCGGACGGCCCAAAACATCGTATAGGGCTATCTTTTTGCCTTCAGCTCCTGTCACCACCAGCGTACGGTTGTTGACTGTCACCGTGACACCGCCGTCGACAACTAGGAGTCCCACCGGTGTACTCGAGAACTGGGCCGAAAGACTCATGTCTGCTGTCAGCTGCATCACTCGCACGCTGTCGGCATTACCATCGCTCCATCCGTCGAACTGGTAGTGCAGCCCTCCGTTGTCGGGGTTGGCGCGGGCATACAGCAGCAGCACTGTCCCATGGTCGAAAGTGCCTTGGGTCATCGTCCCTTCTGTGCCTTCCGCTGTGAACCAGGCCGTTCCTGCCGTCACATCGGAACTCGTCACATCGATATGGTGGCGGTTGATGGCAAAGTGCGCCGTGAACGCAGCGTCGCCCGTCACTGTGAATGTGTGGGGATTGACATAGAGGGTGTCGCCTTGGGAATCTGTCCAACAATGAAAATGATGGTTCTCGGAGGGGGTGGCCATGAGGCTGGCGATGCTGCCGTAGGCATAGGCTCCGGTACCTGACACCGTGCCGTTGCCGACGGTGGTCGCACTGACGGTGTACATGATCGGACTGAAACAGGCGACAAAACTGCGGTTGCCGTCGACGGTGAAGGTGTAGGGGTTCTGCGTCAAGGTGTCGCCGTTGCTTATCCAATAGTTGAACTGGTATCCTGTGACTGGAGTGGCTGTGAGGGTGACCTGCGTGGACTCTTCATAGTCGCCGCCGCCACTGACACTTCCATAGGCCGGATTGTTGGCTGTGACTGTCACCGTATAGATATTGACGATCGTCTGCGGACAGCCGTTGAAGATGATATCGGGACGCTGCTGGCGACGACTCTTGTTGCCACTGAACGACGTGCCTGTCGGATCGGGATTGTTGTTGTCGCTATAGTAGGTCAACGAGCGATAGGCGCTCCCTGTCGTGGTGCAATAGAATCGATAGCTTGAACCGTCGTAGTCTCCGCTGTTGTCGTCGATGGCTATGACCAGATTGTCGGTTCCGTTGTAGGCGAAAACTGAGTCGAGCACGATCTCGTTCCACCCCTGCACACAGTTAAGCGATCCCTCGTACACTTTCGACAGTTGCCCGAAGGGCACAAAAGCACTCATGGTCGTACCGTTGAACGAACTCTGGCTTGTATTGCCCATATAGATGACACAGTTGTTCTTGCTCGTCAGCGGATTGTTGCCGGCATAGTTGTAGGCGATTTTGGTTATATTCATCGCTCCTCCCATTTCGGCGGCAGTGTAGATCATCTGCGAATATGTGTAGTTGTAGTAGGTGTTCACGGGCAGATAATACAACGACGTGTCGCTGCTGGCCAGCGTGTCGCTCACGGGCACATAGCACGATGCTGTGGTGAAATTCTCCCACTCTGAATAGCTGCTGTTGTCTGTCGAGGAACATACGCCCTGCACACGCCACTGGTACGTGGTGTTGAGTGTGAGTCCGCTGAGATTGCACCAGGGGGTTGTCGTGGTCACTGTGGTACCATTGCCGCTGCTACCCGCCACGCGATACTGCACCCTGTAGCTGCCGGCATTACCCGACCAGGTGAGGTGTGCCGAGGTGCCGCTGATATTGTCTGCTGCAAGTTCCATCGGCTGACGGCATCCGCGCAGGTCGACGTAGGTGAAACTGATTGTGGTTCCCGGCGAGGTGACATCGGTAATGGCAAAGGTGGTGTCTATGATGTTGTTGGTAAGCCACGGATAGGGATTGGTGTTGGGTGTGAACGAGGTTCGCGACGTGTTGCCGCTGAAATAGGCTTGCGACAACGTTCCGTTGGTGCTGTCGTTCAACGCTCCGGGACGGAACAGGTATACTTCGTCGAAGGTAGTCACTCCGTCGTAACTGGCATTGCCGTGATAGCGGTCGTCGATACGATATATCAACAGTCCCTTGCCTGGAAGCGCAACTTCGAATCGTTCTGTGTTGTCGCGGTATTCCAATACATACCACTGGTGCGGCTCTTGCGCTGCAATCTTGTAGCAGCAGTTGTCGTAGGTGTCGTCGCCCAGCGAATGGAGTGTATAGGTGCCCGGTACCGTTATCTCGGGTATCGAGTCGAGCCAGTTGCCATATTTCCATTTCATGTAGGCTCCCATGTGCTGCGGAGGTGTCGTGTTGCTGCACATCAAGTCCCACGAACCTACGCCGCTGACGTCTGAACCTACATCGTAGCGATAGAGGTCGGGGGCTCCGAGCGAATGGAACATCTCGTGGCAAAAGGTGGAACTGCTGAAGTAATGGGTGCCACTGCCTTCCAGCTGAAGGTTGAAGGTGTAGACGCGCTTGCCGTTGATATAGACATATCGGTCGTACAAACTCCATTTGTGCGGCCACAGCAGGTCGCTCCATCCGGTATAGGTGCCCTTCACCACAAAGCAGATATTGTCGACTTTCCCGTCGTTGTCCATGTCGAGATTGAGGCTGGTGGGCACAGGATAATAGGTGTTGATGTAGTTCACCGCCCGCTCCAACAGGCTGAATTCGCGGTTGCGACTCTCGGTGTCATTCTGGTATCCGTTCGGATTTGTCGTCGCATCGTAAGGCATGTAGTAGCTGCGCGGCAGGCTGTCCTGAAACGACACTATGCTGTTGCCGTTGGGTGTGGGAAAATAGTGGGTCGGGATGAATATCTTGTTGTACGACACCTTCTTGAAATAACTATACATCGATGTCGCCGTTGCCGTCGAGTCGTTGAACATCGCATTGATGGTCGAGAAAGCGGTGCTTATCTCTGTCTCGTCGCTGAAACGGATAAAGACAACAATGTTGTTCATCGTACCGTGGTTTGTACCCGAGGTTTTCGGACTTGAACCGATACTCTTTGGGATATCGTAACGTTGCTGCTTCTCCAGCCAGGTCTCGCGGTCCACTCCCAGATTCGGATGCAGTCCGACGGTAGCAGGATTGACAGTTCCGACGATATGGTTGGTGGCAACTACCTCCCAACGGTCTGTCCCCATATGAAGGGTATCGGCATAAACCCAGTAGCCCGAACGGGGATTCTGGACAATGGTATAGCCCTCTGCATCGTGCAAGCGGTGATAGTACTCGTCACCGGAAACAAAAATATGCACCGTGTCGCCATTAGGCTGGATGCGTGCCGTCGGCATGTTGAAAACCGGCATTGCACACAACGTGGAAATGGATGCAACCATTGCAAGAACAACAATTATTTTCCGAAACATATTGTTAATAGTTTTTGAGCTTTTTGATTTGTTGATATGTATTAGATGATTAAGTTATCGATTTTCAGGCAAAAAGGGAGCGGAAAGCCTCTTCAATAACGGAAACTTCCACGATTTCGAGTCCAAAACGTTTTTTGTTGACACTGCGGGCATTGTATTTGGAGATAAAGATTTTCTCGAATCCCAACCGGTCAGCCTCTGCTATGCGGTGTTCCACACGGCTCACCGGACGCACTTCGCCACTCAGTCCCATCTCGGCGGCAAAACAGTATCGCGGCGAAATGGGGATGTCGACATTGGACGAGAGGATGGAACAGGCCACTGCCAGGTCGATGGCAGGATCGCTGACACGGATACCTCCGGCGATGTTAAGGAAGACATCCTTGGCTCCCAATTTGAAGCCGCAACGTTTCTCGAGTACCGCCAACAACATGGAAAGCCGACGGAAATCGAACCCGTTGGCGTTGCGCTGCGGTGTACCATAGACGGCCGAGCTGACCAACGACTGCACCTCGATGAACATCGGACGGGCCCCTTCTAGGGTTGCAGCGACGGCGGCACCACTGAGGTTCTCGTCGCGTTGCGAGAGAAGGAATTCCGAGGGGTTGGCGACTTCACGCAGTCCGTCACCTTGCATCTCGAAGATGCCGATTTCAGCGGTGGAGCCGAATCGGTTTTTCAGCGAGCGCAACATTCGGTAGCCATAGTTGCGGTCTCCTTCGAACTGCAGCACACAGTCGACAATGTGTTCCATCACCTTCGGACCCGCCAGATTGCCATCCTTGGTGATATGTCCCACCAAAAGCACCGGTACAGCACTCTCTTTGGCAAAACGCTGGAATTCGGCGGTACATTCACGAATCTGGGATATGCTCCCCGCCGACGAGTCAATATTCTCAGTGCAGATGGTCTGTATGGAGTCGACAATGAGCAAATCCGGCTTGACCGAATCGGTGTGTTCGAATATCCGTTGCGTGACAGTTTCCGACACCACATAGCAATCACAAACGCCTTTCGCTTCCTCACCAATGATCCGGTCGGCGCGCATCTTGATTTGCTGTTCGCTTTCCTCTCCGCTGACATAGAGTATGCGTCGTCCGGGAATGCGCAGTGCGGTCTGCAGCAGGAGTGTAGACTTGCCGATACCCGGTTCGCCGCCCAACAGCAACAGCGAACCTGGCACAATGCCACCACCCAACACACGGTCAAACTCGCCGCATCCCGTCGGTATACGGACTGTGTCTGACGTGGATACCTGGTGAATCAGCTTTGGTGTGGAGGCACCCGCAACGCCTTTCGAACGGGTTGAGGCGGTCGGTTTGACAGCCTGTACCACCTCCTCCTGGAAAGTATTCCATTTGCCGCACTCGGGGCATTTGCCCAGCCACGTGCTGGACTGGTAACCACACTCGTTACAATAAAAATAGGACTTCGGTTTCGCCATCTGCCTTTTTCGTTTTTGGAGATGCAAAGATACAAATAATAATCCAAACCCTCTCGAAAAAAAACAACCCGTTGATTGGATACATTTTACATTTCACAAAAAAAGAAAAAAACAAGGCTAAGTGGGGAAAAAGTCGGGGAATCCGAAAAAAAACGTATTTTTGCACTTTGAAATAACAAACCGCATCCCACAATGAAACGCAAAGGAAAAGTCATCTGCCAGCATTTGAAAGAGGTGCGCCGTAATATCGCCACCGAGAACGGCATTCCGCTCGAAATCCCCACCCCTACCGGGAGCTGGACCCTTGGAGAGAAATGCCACTACAAAGGTGAGTGCAGCGGCACCTGTCCCCGTTGTGAAGCGGAGATGCGCTATCTGGAGGAACAGTTGTCACAACGCATCAGTCTGGGCAAGATAGCCACTGTGGCAGGACTGGCATTGGGACTTGCCACAGGAGCACAGGCTCAGCAAGACAATCCCCAGAAACCCGTTGCCACCAAAGACACTCTCGTCAAAATCGAACGACCTGCGTTCCAGCTTTTCCAGGACAATGTGGAAGACTACACTATAATGGAAGAAAACACTGGCACCACAAGAGGAGAAGGAGGAGTAACGGTAATCGGCATTAGAAAAAGACGTGTTGACACGCGTACCCCATGGGAAATCATCCAAGACCCTAGAAAGTATTTATTAGGTGGTGTCGGTACACAAGACATGGGACATGGAAACGTGGAGGTTGAACGTCGCGGACCTCTGCTGATTGTCGTGGAACCCGAAGAGCCCCAGTTATAACAGATACACAAATCTTGTCATCTGCGAATTTCTCTAGAATTCATCTATTACCTTGTCCACGCGGTACAATTTGTCACCGCGACGCAAAGGTTGTGTGGTGGCGAAGCTGAAGCGGTCGCCCTGTTTAACTTCCGGCACCGGATCACGTTCCAATCGCAATTCATCGACCGTAGCACGGTAAACACCTGTCGTCTCACCCATCACCATAATTTCATCGCCTGGTTTTAACGTTTCAGCCGTCTGCATCTGCGCTTCCGCCACCCCGATACGGTTGAAGTAGTTCTTGATCAAACCCAAATAAACCTTGTTCTCGGTGGCCTGGGAGCCATAGCGTTCACTCCACTCGCCCATTTTGCGGCCCATATAGTAGCCGTCCCAGAATCCGCGGTTGAAAACTGTCGCCAAACGACGTTTCCATTCCGCCATACGTTCTTGCGTATAACTGCCGTCGGCGATGGCCTGCACCGCTTCCTTATAGCACTCCACCGTGGTTTTTACATAGTCGGCACTGCGTCCGCGACCTTCAATTTTCAGCACACGCACACCCGCCTTCACCACTTTGTCAAGAAAATCGATGGTGCACAAATCCTTGGGCGACATAATATACTTGTTGTCCACCACCAATTCCATGTCCGATTCAAGGTCTTTGACCAAATACTCGCGACGGCAAAGTTGCAGACAGGCACCTCGATTGGCACTGTAGTTGTAATTGTCGAGCGAGAGATAGCACTTGCCACTCACCGACATGCAAAGGGCTCCGTGGGCAAAGACTTCTATCTGAACCAGCTCCCCTTTGGGACCCCGGATATCGTTGTCGCGGATGAACTGCGTGATTTCCGCCACCTGACTGAGAGGCAGTTCACGGGCCGTCACCATCACATCGGCCCATTGCGCGAAGAAGCGCACCGCCTCAGTGTTGCTGATGTTGCACTGTGTGGAAATATGCACTTCAACCTCTCGGCTGCGGGCATAGGTGATCACTGCCATATCACTGGCAATGACGGCGCTCACCCCTACCCTTTTCGCCGTATCGACAAGGCGGTGCATCTCTTCGATTTCGTTGTTATAGATAATGGTGTTGACTGTAAGGTAGGTGCGCACACCTGCCCCATGGGCTATGGAGCATATACGCTCCAAATCATCGAGAGTGAAATTCGCAGCCGAACGCGACCGCATATTCAGATTCCCGACACCGAAATAAACCGCATCGGCACCGGCCTGGATGGCCGCCGTCAGACTCTCGTACGAACCTACGGGTGCCATGATTTCTATTTTCATTTCAGTTCCATTTTATTTTCTTACAAACGCATGATATTATTTTTTATTATTTTGTTCACAAAAACAACACTCATTATATAAAAAATATGTATTTTTGCAAAATAATTTTTCAACACACAATCCTTTCTTATTTCGACACATATTCATATATTCAATTAATCTACAAACAACTACAGAAAGGAGCGGAACAAACTCAATGACTACAAAAACACTCATTTTACTAAAAAAACAATTATTTTTCTTCTTCACACTACTGGTATTACAAACACAGGCACAAACAGAAATCACCAGCCTGTCAAGCATCAGCAGCAGCGGCAATTACATAATCACACAAGACATTGACGCGAGCAACTTCACAACAACCATTTCTTCTTTCAGCGGCACCCTCGAGGCCGCCATCAACCCCGAGACAAAAA
>JAEEGL012138713.1_pt1 | contig 25371 bp, 11 predicted proteins | sample 9134231 | NCBI WGS metagenome assembly JAEEGL01 (sample SAMN16246548, study PRJNA631951) | gut metagenome | biome: gut microbiome; feature: rumen; material: fiber-attached | host: Bos | place: Iran: Karaj | collected 2018-10
AATGGGGGATGCGTCAGGATGACGCACCCCCCGAAATGGTTGATAATAACTTAGTTTCTAATAAAGTCTTACTTCTGAATCATCTTCTGACCGTTCTTGATCACGAGACCCTTATAAGAAGCGTCAACACGCTGACCTGCGAGGTTGTAGATCAGACCGTTGCCAGTCTTCACTGTCTTCACAGTCTTAATACCTGCCAATGTCTCTTCTGTTCCAAGAGTGATGTTGTAGACATAGTACCAGCCTGAATTAGAAACAGCGAGCTTGGTCTTCACGATCTTGCCATCAGCGAATGAGATACCAGCATCGGGATTGTTCCAAACATTGATATTAATGTTGTTGCCATCGATTGACTCATCGTCGAAGCGCAATGAAATACCCTTGTCGTCATCACCGATAGAATAACCGTTAGCACCAATGAATCCACCATCAGTCCAAGGGAGCAAGCTGCTGAAGGTATCAATGAATTCACCCTCAGAATCCTCATCCTCCTTCTGAGAGAGGAGCTTGATACCATCCTTATCACTGTTCAAGAAGCTCAAATCCTCAACCTCAAACGTAGCAAGCAATGGTGTAACGTCGATTGTGGTAGCCTTTTCCTCTTCACCGGTGTTAACAGGCAGAGCAATTTCCTCAGGATTACCAAGTACACGGTCTTCGTCCTTCACATACTTCTCTGTAAATGAGCACTCTTCGAAGATGAAGTAGAAGTTATTGGGTTTGCATTCAGCTTCTTCGTCCTGCAGAGGAACGCAGTCGAACGTGATGGTCTGGCACTTGCTGGCAGCAGAAGGAACGGTCTTACCCTGAGCCTCACCCAGCTCAAATGTGGTCCATTCTGTACCAACGGGGAAATCGCTCTCACCTCCGAATGTGTTATAATCCTTGTACTGACCTGGGCCATAGTGTGCCTGAGTACCAAGAGCAGTAGGTCTGTCAGCCTTCACGCGGAACTTGAACCTGTACTTCTCACCACCAACCATCTTGTGGAGTGTAGAGACGAAGAACTGACACTGCCATCTTGCAGGAGCACTTGTACCGATTTCCACACCGTCATTCCAATAATACAGAGACTTCATCTTCACCTCACCAGTCTCTTCATCTATCTGCTGGTTGCCGTCCTCATCGAGATCCTCAACCTGCTTAACATAATAGCTCTTTACAGGTACGTGTACAGCCATCACACCAGGCTCACCAGGAACCTCAACAACGGGTGCCTTCTGCTGCTGTTCACCTTCAGGCTTATTAAGATCCTGAACGGTAAAGTTAGAGCACTCCCAAGGTTCACCACTTGAATTTACACCAGTAATATGGTCATCAGAATAGATACCCTTTCTCATGAAGTTGATCCATGCACCAGCATCAGAGCCATCATCCACTTTGGGATCCTTCATCTCCAACTTGATGTTATCGAAATAGAACACGTTACCCTCTTTATCAGTTGACAGGTTGAAAGCAACGCTCTGGAATGCCTTACCATCAGCTTCTTTTGACTGATCAGCACTTACGGTAACAACATCGGTGACGATTTTCTGCCACTCTGTGGTAACACTAATATTACCAAAGAGCTGATAGTGATTATAGTCACCAGGTCCCCAGTGAGCCTGAGTCTCGATTGAGCCAGCCTTATCAGCCTTTACCCACATGGTCAGACGAACCTCCTTACCCTGAGGCATGGGCTCGGTACCATAGATGAAGAACTGGCAGTCCCAAGATGCGAGAGCGCCATTGGCCTCCACTCTGTTGCCAGCAGCAATAGCCTGTTCATCACTACGCTGAACAACCTTCACACACTTACTACCGTCAACGCCAAGTCCTTCAACGATGGTAGCAGTACCTTGATACTGAGTCTCACCAACTTCTCCCTTGGGCCACTCATGTACCCAGAAAGAGTTCCAAGCATCTGCTGAAACACTAGAATAGTTTTCATAAGCGGGAGCATCACTTTCCATGTCGCCATTGACGACAATGTTCTTCCACTTCTGTTGTCCGAAAGCAGATCCTGCTATCAGAACACCAAACAATAGAGTAAATAGTTTTCTCATAAGTTAAAATTTTAAATTAGAAAAAATGTAAATTATATAATAATGTTGATTAAAAATAGCCCGGTCTGTATTCAAAAACAGTCCATTTCTTTTTCTTTTTGTATATTCTGGTGCAAAATTACTGCATTTCGGGCAAAAAGGCATTGTGAAATGTAACACGAATGTTAGAAAATGTAAACCATTGGAAAAATGATAGAAATTATGAATAACACATAAAAAGGGAGGCAGACCGATGATCTACCCCCCCGAAATGATTGATACCAGCCAGGTTATAGATCTGTTCATTACCCGTCTTTGCCATCTTCACGACAGAAATACCGAAATGTAGTATATTATATATATAAATAATGTATAGCGAACGTGCGCTGGTATTCGAATTCAGTCCATTTCCTTTTCTTTTTGTATTACCAATTGCCAAATTAGCTCATTTCTGCCAATTATTCATTTTGAAATGTAACACGCACTTTACAATATGTAACTTACAAAGAATTTGATAGGATTTCATAACCAGCATTATAAAATAATACATATCTTTGCATTCGTTAGCTAAAAATAGCGAAAATTAGAAAATAACTTATAATCAACAAATAAAAAAACCAAAAAAAAGTTTTATGAAACAGAGACAAATCTCAAAGCAACGGCATCAACTGGCCATCGCGGCCTTAGGTCTGTTGGTAGGGACCTCGGTTCTGCAAGGTTGTAAAGACGACGACGTGCTGACCGGACAGCCATCATGGCTGGGCAACTCTATCTACGAGCGCCTGGAGGAAGACGGCCAGTACAAGACGATGCTACGGTTGATTGATGACCTGGGCCAGCACGAGGTGCTGAGCCACACAGGTTCAAAGACCCTGTTTGCAGCCAACGACTCGGCCTTCCAGGCGTGGTTTGCAAAGAACAACTGGGGAGTGAGCAGCTATGATCGCCTCTCCTTGTCGCAGAAGAAACTTCTGCTTAACAACTCCATGGTCAACAATGCCTACCTGATCGAGTTGTTATCGAACGGCCGGCCTCAAGGCGAGGACAGACATCCGGAAGAGGGCCGCACCATGCGTCGTGAGACAGCGACCAGCGTCTTCGACTCCGTGCAGATCATGAAGCCCAGTCAGATGCCCAACACGGAGGTATGGGCCAAGTTCAAGAAGAACGGCAGAAGCATCCCCATTCTGAGGGACGACTCCCCCTCACCGATGATTCACTTCCTGCCCGCCTTCATGAGGTACAACAAGTTTACCAACACCGACTTGGACGTGCTGACCAACCATCAAGCCAACGATATCAACGAGGCCTGGATAAACGGTAAAAAAGTTGTTGAGCGCGACATCACTTGTAAGAACGGCTATGTTCAGAAGGTAAACGGTGTCATCGAGGCATCGCCCAACATGGCGGAGATTATCCACCAGCATCCAAGCATGTCGCACTGGGCTGAGCTGATGGACCGTTTCTGTGCACCCTACTATTCTGCAGATGGTACCAAGGAGTACAACCGTCTCTACAATAACGAGGACTCAGCCTATGTACTCCGTTACTACAGCGACTATTCTGGTGTCGGTTCAACTACCATGACGCCCGACGGTCAGTCCGTCACAGCCAAGCTGCCTTTCGATCCGGGATGGAACCAATATGTCAGTGCTTCCGGTGATGCCAACATGAACTACGACGCCGGTGCCATGTTTGTTCCGACAAATGAGGCATTGAACGCCTGGTGGGACAAGGAAGGTAAGGACCTGAAGACAGAGTATGGTGAAATTGACAGTATCCCCGAGAGCACACTGGCCAAGCTCATCAAAGTCAACATGATGTCTGTGTTCACGGAGGCCATTCCTTCGAAATTCCCGTATATCCTCAACGATGCCAAGGTTGAGATGGGTATCCAGATTGCAGATATCGACTCTTGTTTCATGGGCTGTAACGGTGTGGTCTATATGACCAACAAGGTGTTTACCCCCGCCGAGTTCGCGTCTGTATCTTATCCCGCTCTGGCCCACCCGACCGTGATGAACATCATCTACTGGGCCATCGACCAGCTGAACTTCCTGCCCTACCTGCTTTCCATGGACTCGAAGTACAGTCTGATTCTGCCCACCAACAGTGCCATGCTGTGGTATATTGATCCTTACACTTATGACAATGAAAAGGATGGTATGGAGAATCCTGACCTGCTACAGTTCTGGTATGACCCGACGAGAGCCGAGGCTTCACGTGTGAGAGCCTACCGGTATAAGTGTTTTGTCGACGAGAACGGCGGCATTACCATCGATGAAAGCGTGGCCAGAAAAGAGGAGACGAGTCGCGACGTCATCGACGACTGTCTGAAGCGTCTGATGGACCAGCTGATCATCGTTGGCGACATTGAGGACGGCCATGAGTTCTATAAGTCAAAGGGTGGCACACCTCTCCGTGTATTCCGCGCTGCTGACGGTCGTCTGGCCATCTCCGGCGCCTGGCAGATGGATCACAACAACAAGCCACTGCCTGTGAACGCCGAGGATATCTACGAGAAAGAGAACGGTAAATCATACATCATCAACGACCAGATGCCTCTGACGACCGACAAGTCAGTCTTCCTGACATTGGACGGACGTGAGGAGTTCTCGAAGTTCCTGGAGCTGTTAGATAACGACGGTGCCGACTTGATGGCAACCACCGTGACCAAGAACAACTACACTGCCGGTATGCAGAAGAAGTCGAGCAAGAACCTGAAGTTGTTAGACAACTATAATTATACGATATACGCGCCCACGAACAATTCTATTCAAGAGTTGATCGACAAGGGTCTGTTGCCTACATGGGAGGACTATGAGGAACAGACCGACTCTATCTGGGGCACCGAAGATGCTGCCGAGGAGGCAAAGGCCATCATCAAGGATATCATCGTTAGTTTCTTGCGTTACCACGTTCAGGACCACGCTATTCTGATTGGCATGGCTCCCGAGAACGGCAAGTACGAGAACACCTTAGAGACGATGAGACGTAATCTTGAAACCGGCAAATTCTATCCTGTCACCGTGAACAACGACGGCGGACAGATGTGGATACAGGACATGCAAGGCAACAAACGCAATGTGGTCAAGACCGACGGCCTCTACAATCGCATCTGTCGTGAATACTGGTTCAAGTCCACTGGTCAGTGCTATATGGCATCGGATGCCGTGGTGCATCAGATTGACGGTGTGCTTCTCGCCGAAGAGATGAAACCCTGGAAAGAAATACTTAATAAAAATGTAAGGAGGAAATAAGGTATGAATACATTAAGAAGATATATATTCATCATGGGTTTGATGGGTCTCATGGGTATCATGGGTATCATGACAGCCGAAGCCCAGACTCCTATTACGTCAGTTCACGGAAGTGTCAGCGACGACATGGGTCCACTGATGGGTGCCACCGTCTGTGAGATCGACGGTAACGGACGTATTATTGAATCAGCGATTACCGACCTGAACGGTAACTTCACCATGAGGGTGAGAAACCCCAAGGACCGCATCCGCTTCAGCTATGTCGGTATGAAGACCATCACTCAGCCCATCAACAAGACGACCTTTAAGATCACGATGCAGTCAGCTACGCAGCTGAAGGAAGTGACCATCAAGTCGCAGAGACGTGTCACCGGTAACGGTCTGCCCATCCCGCAGCGTGAGGTGGCCAACGCTACCCAGACCTTCTCGATGAAAGAAGTGGAAGGTATGGCCTTCACCACCATTGACGAGGCTCTGACGGGTCGTATCGCCGGTCTTGACATTATCAGTAACTCCGGTGACTTAGGATCTGGTTCTACCATGCGTCTGCGTGGTGCTTCGTCACTTTCTACACTGACCGACGCCAACCCGCTGATCGTTGTCGACGGTAACGTACGTACGGTAGACCTCAACAACTTCGATCTGAACTCCGCCAACAACGAGAAGTTCGCCGAGCTGTTGAACATCAACCCTGAAGATATTGCTGACATCCGTGTACTGAAAGATGCTGCCGCTACAGCCATCTACGGTTCACAAGGTGGTAACGGTGTGATCGAGTTGACCACAAAGCGTGGTGCCCGTGGTAAACCCAGACTGCAGTACTCACTGAAATTGACTGGTACCTACCAGCCGAAGGGCTATGAACTGCTGAATGGTGACGACTACACCATGCTGCTGAAGGAGAGCTACTTCAATCCTGAGCAGAGCGATGCTGCCGCCAATATCCCTGAGTTGAACTATGACCCCTCATTCTCTGAATACGAGCAGTACAACAACAATACCGACTGGCGTGACGCCGTCACCCAGTGGGGTCTCCGCCAAAACCACTACGTCACCGTGAGCGGTGGTGGTGAGAAGGCCCTCTTCCGTATCGGTGCCGGTTACGACCATGAGACCGGTACGATGATCGAGCAGAAGTTGCAGCGTTTCTCTACCCGTGTGGCTCTCGACTACAATGTGTCTGAGCGTATCCGCGTCAGCACCAACTTCGCGTTGACCTATACGAAGAACGACCGTAACTCCGACAACCTGTTGGATATTGCCCAGCGTAAGATGCCGAATATGAGTATCTACGAGCAGAATCCCATCACAGGCGAGAACACCTCATCTTACTATTCGATGCTGCAGAGCGCCAGCCGTGAGTTCGACCGTAACCAGAAGGATATGGTGAACCCCGTAGCCAGTGCCAAGCTTGCCAAGAACAAGCAGACCAGCTATGACATGACGCCTGAGCTGATTATCCAGTACCAGCTGCTCGGCATGGATCCTGACTCCTGGCAGTTGAACTGGCGTGGATCGGTTTATATGAACATTGCCAACCGCTATGAGAACAGTTTCTATCCACAGGAACTGAAGACCACATCCTGGGATCAGGGCGTCAACAAGTCGCACGACAATTCTTCGAAGAGCGTATCTTTCAACACAAAGCATACGCTGACCTTGATTCCGGCGTTTAAGAACAAGGACCACTCCTTCATGATGCTGGCCCGCTTTGAGTTGAACAGCGGAAGTTCTACCAGCCAGTCGGTCGACAAGACCGGTTCTCCTTCGGATATCGAGACCACGATGGGTGGTGTCCGTTTCGAGAACCTGAGCTCTAATTACAGCCAGAACCGCTCTATGTACTACACCCTGTCTGCCCACTATGCTTACAAGGGACGCTACATCATCGACGGTTCGCTGCGTGCCGACGGTACCACGAAGTTCGGTCCGAGCAACCGCTGGGGTTATTTCCCCTCACTCTCTCTGAAGTGGATCATCAGCGATGAGCCTTGGATGGAGCCCACCAAGAAATGGCTGTCCATGTTTGCTATCCGTCCCAGCTGGGGTCGTACGGGTCAGCAGCCTGGTCAGGACTACCTCTATACCTCTACCTATAGCTCTACCGGTACTTACATCGATATGCAGGCCATGCAGCCGAACAGAATCCGTCTGACCAACATGAAGTGGGAAATCCACGAGAGCTGGAACGGCGGTATCGACTTAGGCTTCTTCAACGACCGTCTGAACCTGACCATCGAGGGTTACTCACAGACAACGACCGACATGCTTCTGTCTAACTACCGTATTCCCTCGAACACCGGTTACAACAACGTTGCCTATCGCAATCAGGGTAAGATGAGGAACACCGGTTGGGAGTTCCATATCAGCACCAACCGCATGATTACCATCGGCAAGAAGTTCTGGATGGACATGAACGCCAACTTCGGTAACAACCGTAACGAATTGTTAGAGTTGGACGAGCTGACATTGGACAGCTACAACACCGTCTACGGCTTCTCGAACGACGAGACCCTGCAGCGCGTACAGTTGCACAACCCGTTAGGAGCTATCTACGGTTTCCGTTACAAGGGTGTGTACACACATAATTATTCTACCTTTAAGAACATGACTCCCGAGCAGCGTGCAGAGGCACTGGCTAAGGGACAGACCTTCCCCGTAGCCATGAATGCCAACGGCGACGTCATCCTTGACGGTAAGGGCGACCCCGTTCGTATGATGTTCAACTACACCAACGATGCCACAGGTCGTAACTACCGCTTCAACGGTGGTGATGCCATCTACGAGGATATCAACAAGGACGGTCAGATCAATGCCCTCGACATTGTCTACCTCGGTTCCTCACTGCCTAAGCTGACTGGTGGTTTCGGTTTCTCATTCAACTACGGCGACTGGCGTTTCAGCACCCAGTTCACCTACCGTTTCGGTAACAAGATCATCAACCGCGCCCGTCTGCACGCCGAGGCTATGACTGGTAACGACAACCAGAGCCAGGCTGTGAACTACCGCTGGCGTAAGGAAGGTGACGTGACAGAGATTCCACGTGCCATGTACGGCGCCAACTCGAACTACAACACGCTGATCAGCGACCGCTTCGTGGAAGATGGTTCTTATCTGCGTATGGGTTATGCACAGTTGAACTACAACATTCGTAAGAAGTACGCACAGATGGTCGGTGTAAACCGCATCAGCCTGTATGTCAGTGCTAACAACCCCTTCGTCTGGACCAAGTACTCTGGTGTAGACCCGGACATCTCGAGCGGTGGTTACTCTCCCGCTATCGACAATGCCCAGACACCGCGTTCACGTTCTTACACTTTAGGTATCACTGTTGAATTTTAATTAAGGATAAAGAGTTATGAATACCAAGATATATAAAATAGGTTTAATGGGGTTCATGGGTCTAATGGGACTGACGGGTGTCACAGGATGCTCTGACTTCCTGGAGATTGAGCCTCAGCATGAGATTATCCTGGAAAAGTTCTGGAATGAAAAGGCCGATGTGAATGCCGTCATTACAGGCTGCTACTCAGGCTTGCAGAGTGGAAACGTCATCAAGCGCATGATGGTATGGGGTGAGTTCCGCAGCGACAACATCGGCCCAGGCAGTAACGTCCAGTCTGACGGAAACCTTGAGAAGCTTCTGAAGGAAAATATCGATGCCAAGAACAGTTACACCAGCTGGACGGACTTCTATACCGTCATCAACCGCTGTAACACGGTTATTAAGTATGCACCCGGCGTATCTGCCATCGACCCTGCTTATACAGAAAGTGAACTGCAGGCCAACATCGCCGAGATGGTGGCACTCCGCAGTCTCAGCTATTTTTATCTGATCCGCGCTTTCCGCGATGTACCTTTCTCAAGAGAACCGTTCATCGACGATGACCAGACAATGGATCTGCCCGCCACAAAGTTCAACGACGTACTGGATTCGCTGATCTACGATCTGGAAAGCGTCAAGAGCAACGCCGTGAAGCGCTATCCTGTGACCAAGGATCTGTACCAGACAGGACGTGTCACACAGGACTTCATCTATTCCCTGCTCTGTGAGCTCTATCTCTGGAAGAAAGACTATCAGAACTGTGTGCGCTATGCCGACCTGGTCATCGAGTCGAAAAAGTACATTTATGAAGAGAACCGTCAGAAGCGAAGCTCATCGTCTGCTCTCCAGAGTTCCAATGAGGTGGAAGACCGTTTCAATGGTTTCCCATTGGTAGTCAATTCTACATCTTCCAACTATTATGGTGATGCCTATGTCACACTGTACGGCAGTGACAGCAGGAATATCGACGAGAAGAACCAGGAGATTATCTTCCAGTTAGTCTTCAGCGATGACCCGTCAGGAACCGGTATGTCGGCCAACGGTGCCGTCAACGACTTCTATGGCAATTCGCAGTCGACGACCGGTCTGGTAGCCCCCTCTGATTACATCTACGCTCAGATTGAAGCAACCGGACAAGACCGAAAGGTATATGCTGAAAAGAATAAGATGTATGACTCCCGCATTTATACCAACTGTCTCTACAGCGGCACTGGCAACAGCAATAAGTCGATCAACAAGTACACGACAAGTACGATTGACATTTTTGCCACCGGCGGTACACAACCGGATGCCAGCTATGGTTCAAAATACTCACAGAACCAGAACGGCTCCAACTGGATTATCTACCGTCTGCCCGACATTATGCTGCTCAAGGCCGAAGCCCTGACACAGATGATGCGTGACGGTTCAGATCAGGAAACCAGCGATTATAACAAGTCTCTCTTAGACAGGGCCTTTACCCTGGTCAATGCCATCAACAAGCGTTCACTCTGCGAGACCCTGCTCACTGACACACTTGTCAGAAGCAGTTACACCAGTAAGGGCGACATGGAGACACTGATTCTCCAGGAGCGCCAGCGTGAACTGATGTTCGAGGGCAAACGTTGGTTCGACCTTGTCCGTCTCTCTCAGCGTACAGGCAACACGCAAGTACTGGCTTCGGCTGCTTTGCAGAAAGCCACGACGAGTTCAGGTCTGATCAGCAACCACCTGGCTAAGATGGATGCCATCTACTGGCCCTATAATCTCGACGAGATGAAGGTCAATCACAATCTCGTGCAGAATCCGGCCTTTGGCAGTGGTGAAGACGATAGTTATCAAAAAACGACTAAAAAGTGATGAACGATATGATTAAGAAGATAAAAAAACTGGGTTTATTAGGCTTGATGGGCTTAATGGGTTTGACCATGACCAATTGCTCTGATGAGCCCGATAGCGAGTATTTCTACACCTTCACGGGTGAGATGATGAGCGACTGGCTGAAGAACCGTCCTGAATACAGCGAGTTCACAGAGATTGTGGAGAGAGCCAATAAGATGGACCTCCTTGCCACCTACGGTCACTACACCTGCTTTGCACCGAATAACGATGCCGTTGACAAATTCCTCCAGGGCCGCGGTCTCAGCAATGTTTCACAGTTGAGTGACGCCGACTGCGATACCATCGCCCGCACGCATCTGGTTTCCTCCATGTACACAACTTACGATATGATCAGTACCAAACTGAATACAATGAACATGTTGAACCGTTATCTGGCAACAGAACCAGGCTTTGACAACGACAGCAATGCCGTCATCATTATTGAGCATCTGGCCAAGATCAAGTTCGACCTGAAGGATGACTCAGTGGAGAATGGTATCGTACAGCCCATCGATATGGTGATTGAAAAGTCGAACAGCTATGTCACCGACCTGATGCGTGAGAACCCGAAGATTAGCATCTTCTACAATGCCCTCATGGCAACGGGTGTTATCAATGACGTGATGCTGGTAGAAGACGAGAACTATAATTACAAAGATTACGAGTCGGAATATGGAACCACAGGCGCTTCTGAACAGAACCCTAAGCGGTATGATGCACCTGACACCAAGAAATACGGCTACACGTTCTTTATTGAGCCCGATGAGCTGTTAGAGTCGAAATACGGAATAAAGGATGTCAAGGGGCTCTACGACAAAGCCTGCGAGATTTATGACCAGGTCTATCCTCAGGATGTGGATGCACCCGGCCACAGCTACGAAAACCTCACAGACAGCGTCAATCCCCTGCACCGCTTTATACAGTATCATATCCTGAACAAGATTGCAGCTGGTACCGATGACCTCACGCCACCAGAGATTAGCAACATGCAAGGCTTGTCTAACTTCGAAGGTGCCGCCAGCATTGACGAGACTCGTATCAACCCATTTGACTGGCACTACACTCTCCTGCCCCACAAAATGATTAAGGTGGATAAGGTTACCGTCAGTAAATATCGTGGTGGAAGCAAGAGAGGCGATCGCTATATTAACCGTCGTTACGATGACAAATTCCAATTCCTTGGTCAGCGCATTGAACCAAAAGATGATGAATATAAGCACGATGGTATCAACGGCCATTACTTCTATGTCGATGACATCGTAGCCTTCACTAAGGATGTCCAGGATAAAATCCAAAATCAGCGAATCCGTATGGACTTCAACACCGTCTTCCCCGAGTTTATTACGAACGGCTTACGCATCTTGGGAAATCCATTGGCGTGGGATAGCGGTGATGAAAAAGACGGCCGCAATTGGCAGTTCCCGGAGGGTTATCTCGACGGCGTAAAATTCACCAACTGTAAGTTCAGATGGGTAAGACCTCGTTCATTAGCAGATATCTACATGTGGGATGAATTTGATCTTTATGGAAACTATGACTTCACGTTCCGCCTGCCGCCCGTACCGTTCGATGGTGAATGGCAGATCCGTCTGGGCTTCACAGCCCAGGATACCCGTGGTGTCGCCCAGATCTATGTAGACGGTGTACCACAAGGTATACCTCTGGATATGACCAAGGCATTGGACACGGATTACTATATCGGCGATGATTATATCAGTTCCATCGATGATTACGATGCTATGAGTGAAGAGGAAAAGGCCGAATACCAGAAAGTCCTGAAGAACCTCGGTGTGTATACCTATCCGCGTAGCTTTTTCCGTAATGATGGTAATAGTGGAAACAAGGGCTGGGATTGCACGTCCAGTATTTGTATACGTAAAATCATCAGCCAGTCCTTCCTGGATTCTACCAAGGACCATTACATGAGAATCAGGGTGGCTTCCGACGGTAAGCAGGGTAAAGATAACGAGTTCGCGCTCGATTTCCTGGAGTTGGTACCAAAGAGTGTCTATGGCACCGACGGTGACGAAATGGAAGACGACCTCTAATTAGTTAAGAGTTAAAAGATAAAAGTTATGAATACTTTCAAAATATATAATAAGGTGATAGGGTTAGCGGTAGCTGCCCTCACCTTTGCGGCCTGTGCCGACACCTGGGACGACCACTTCGACAAGAAAGGTGAAGGCGTGAACGACGCCACGCTCTGGCAGGCCATCACACAGAACGGCAACCTGAGCAACTTTGCAAAGGTTATTCAGGGCTGTGGCTACGACAAGGCATTGAACAGCAGCCAGGTATTTACCGTTTTCGCCCCCACCAACGATCAATTCTCTACCCAGGAGGCCGATGAGCTCATCGCCGGCTATAACGCAGAGAAAGGCAAGGTGAACGACGACGACAATACCGTCATCAAGGAGTTTATACAGAACCACATCGCCATGTATAACCACTCCGTCTCTCCAACGACCAACGATTCGCTCGTTCTGATGAACGGTAAGAAAATGCCGCTGACAGCCAATTCTTTCGGCAGCAATCAGATCCTGACGAGCAACCAGCACTACGACAATGGTGTTCTGTTTACTATCCAGGGAAAAGCCAAATATTTCCCCACAGTATTCGAATACCTGCGCAAAGATGCTGACCTCGACAGTATTGCCAGTTTCTTCTACAACCCCCGCTACTACCGCAAGGAGTTTGTGCCCGGACGAAGTGTTGCCGGTGGTTTGGAGAATGGCAAAACGGTTTATCTTGACTCCGTCTTCGTTCAGCAGAACGATCTTTGGGACATGCTCTGGGCTTATACCAATGAAGAAGACAGTACCTATTGGCAGGTAGTTCCCACCAACCAGGTCTGGAAGGAGCTGATTGAGGAATACGAGGATTACTTCAACTACGATGACAACACGCCGTTCCGCGACTCTATGGCCTACACCATGCCTCGTCTGGCCATTGTAGGTGGTACCACCTTCAGCCGTACGCTGAACTCAGATACCCACCTCACGGATTCAGCCTTGTCGACCGATGCAGCAGAGACCTACATATACCGCGAGTACTACTGGGGTAACAGGAATCTCCATTATTACCAGTATGGTGGTAAGTCGCCTTCGAACACCCAAAAGCCCTTCTTGCCAACCGGTGTCTTATCGGATACGGAAGACGTTGTTTGTTCCAATGGCTTGGTCAAAAAGACCAACGTCTGGAAGTTCAACAAACTGAATACGTTCCACCAGTGGCTCATCATCGAGGCTGAAGACGCCTCTTCAATCAAGGAAGTGAGTAAGGCAGAAAACAACACAACCCACGAAATGGAGCCGACTATTTCAGCCACCACCCGTAGGGTCATGAACGACAACCGGTTCTACGGAAAGGTATGGAGCGATGCTTTTGTGGAGTTCAGACAGTTGAAGCCCACGGTCAACCATAGTGTGACATTCAACATTGAAAACGTTCTTTCCAACATTGGCTATGACATCTATCTGGTCACTGCACCAGCCCTTGCTAACGACAGTAATGCAACCGATGCTGAGCGCATCCCTGTCAAGTATGATGGTGCTATTTATTACCATGATCAAAAGGGTGAGGAACAGAAGACGTCACTCAAGACCAACTTCTCTAACAATCCTGACATCGTGGATTATATCCTCTTAGCAGAAGACTTTAAGTTCCCGACTGCCACTTACGGCATGAACGAGAGTGAGCCACAGGTGAAACTGGAATTGAAGACTAAGGCCACAGCTGTTGATCTGCGCACAAAGAAATTCGACCGTACCATGCGAATCGACTGTATCATGTTGATACCGCACGGCATCTCGACTGTCTATGATGAGCGCTTCGAGGTGGCACCCCATGGTGATGGTGATGTCTTCCAATGGCTGAAGTACTAATAATTAGTTATGAATTAAGAACTGTAAGGTTATGAAGAAATATATTATATTTGGACTTACACTGCTGATGGCCTTTCCTTTAAGTGTTGTGGCCCAGGACGATGATACTGAGGAAGAAGACCTCATTGAGACCATTGCCCGCAAACTGACACCTAAGCAGAAGCAGTACCCCACCCGAGTGATTAGCGGTCGCGTGCTGAATGCCACCACGGGCCAGCCCTTAGCCGGTACCATCATCAGCGCTGATGATGTGGAAGGCTATAGCACCTTGACCGAAGAAGACGGTACCTTTAAACTGAAAGTACCCACCTTTACGACCTCGGTGTTTGTCAATATGCCTGACTTTAATCCCGTTCGCTTAGGTCTGCAGGCCACCGAACAGCAACAGGTGATCAAGCTCTACCCCCAGACCTTCTCAAAGGAATATGAGAAGACCATCAATGTGCGCAGCGATTATTCCACTAACGACTTCGCCTATACCAACTCGGTGAACATCAAGGACGAAGTACAGAAGCACTTAGGCGCACAGGTCTACAGCATCACCCGCAACGGCACACCCGGTGTCGGTAATGTGATGTTTGTACAAGGTCTGAACTCACTCAATGTGAATGCCCAGCCACTGATTGTTGTCGACGATGTCATCATCGATCAGCAGTATGGCCGCACCATGTTGCACGAAGGCTTCTTCAACGACATCCTGTCAACGATTAATCCTGCCGATATTGAAAAGGTAACGGTGATGCGTAATGGAACAGCCCTGTATGGTGCCAAGGGTGCCAATGGTGTGATTCTCATCCAGACACACCGCAGCAAGTCGATGGCCACCCGTATCACGGCCAATGCCTCTGCCGGCGTGGTTCTTGAGCCGAAATATCTCTCGGTGATGGATGCTGAACAGTACCGGAGCTATGCCTCTGAGATGCTGAAGACGACCAATACGCGCAATCGTACGTTCAAGTTCTTGAATGAGGATCCTGACTACTATTATTACACGCAGTACCACCAGAATACCGACTGGAAGGATTTGGTGTACCACACCGCCATGACCCAGAACTACGGTATCAACGTGGAAGGCGGTGACGCTGTAGCCAACTACAACCTCTCTGTAGGCTATGTCAACCAGCAGAGCACGCTGAAGTACAACGACATGGGACGTCTGAACATCCGCTTCAATACGGACATCACGCTCAGTGAGCGTTTCTCCATCCGTTTCGACGCTTCGTTTGGTAATATCACCCGTAACATCCGTAACGATGGTGCTCCTGTCAGCTATGACGAAGGTACACCCACCGCTCCTGGTTTCCTGGCATACGCCAAGAGCCCGTTCCTGAGCCCTTACAGCTACGGTATGGGACGTCTCTCCGACAGTCACTATGACATCGACGAGGAGTCATACCTCACCGAGGCTTTGGCCAACTATAAGAACTACAACTGGAAGTTGGGTAACCCGGCAGCCATCAACGAGTATAGCGAGGCCGAGAACAAGAACCGTTTAGAGAACTCGATGCTCAACCTGACGGTAACGCCAAAGTTCCGCCTCACCCGTAACCTCACCCTGTCGGAGCACTTCAGCTATAACCTGGTGAACACCAATGAGGTCTACTATATCCCCGTTAACGGTACACCCAGCTATTATGTGAGCAGTATCGGTGACTATCGTAACAACGAGGTACGTTCATTAGCTTCGAAGCAGAACTCCGTATTGAGCGATACCCGCCTCGACTGGAGCAACCGCTACAACGCACACTTCATCCATCTCTTCGGTGGTGCACGCATCAACTGGGAGAGCTACAGCATGAGTTCACTGCTCGGTTACAATACCGGTAACGACAAGCAGCCGTTCCTGAAGAAAGAATTGGCCAACACCAAGGACTTCGGTACCAGCGACAACTGGAATTCTCTGGCATGGTATGCACAGGCAGAATACAACTTCTTAGGCCGTTACTTCCTGCAGGCCAACCTGACGGTAGAAAGCTCTTCACGTTTCGGACGTGACGGTGGCGACATCCGTGCCTTCGACGCTGCCTGGGGCGTCTTCCCCGGTGTCCAGGCTTCCTGGATTATCAGCAACGAGCCTTGGATGGCTAAGATCAAGCCCATCAACTACCTGCGCCTGACTGCCGGCTATGATGTCAGTGGTAACGACGACATCGACTACTATGCCGCCCGCAGTTACTTCAGCGCCACACAATTCCTTGAGACGATTGCCGGTCTGACCTTCGCCAGCATCGGTAACACTAAGATCCAGTGGGAGACCACCCGCCGTTTCAACGTGGGACTGGAGACCAACCTCTTCGACAATCGCCTGAGTCTGAGTGCCAACTTCTTCACCTCAAAGACCGACAACCTGCTGAGCCGCCAGTCATTAGGTTTCCTCAGCGGTCTGAGTGAGAACTGGACCAACGATGGTGAACTGAAGAACACCGGTTTCGACGTCAGTGCTGCTGTAAAGGCTGTGGCCCTGAAAGACTTCCAGTGGGAAATCGGTGGTAGCATTGGTCATTACAAGAATGAGATCACACGTTTGGCAGAAGGCCGTAACTACGTGGATTCAGAAGTCTACGGTGCAACCATCCGTACGCAGGTAGGTCAGTCGGCCAACCAGTTCTTTGGCTACCGTTCACTCGGTGTCTTCTCGACCACCGCAGAGGCAGAGGCTGCTGGTCTCTATATCCTCGGCGAGAATGGTATCGACAAGAACTACTACAAGGCTGGTGACATCCACTTCGCCGACCTTAACGGCGACCACCAGATTACCGAGGCCGACCGCGAGTTCATTGGCGATCCTAACCCCGACATCTACGGTAACATCTTCACCACCCTGTCGTATAAGCGTCTGAAACTGGATCTGCGTTTCAATTACTCTTGTGGCAATGATGTCTACAACTATCAGCGCTCCCAGTTAGAGAGTGGCTCTCGGTTCATGAACCAGACCACAGCCCTCTTGCGCCGTTGGCAGGTAGAAGGTCAGCAGACCGACATCCCACAGATCACCTTCCAGGATCCGATGGGCAACTCACAATTCAGCAACCGCTGGATTGAGGACGGTAGCTACCTGCGCCTGAAGGCCATCACCCTGAGCTATGACCTGCCGATGAACAACGAGTACATCCAAGGATTCCAGTTCTGGATCCAGGCCAACAACGTGTTCACGCTGACCAAGTATCTCGGCAGCGATCCTGAGTTCACCATGACCTCGAATGTCATCGGGCAAGGTATCGACGTGGGCCAGCTCAGCCAGAGCCGTTCCATCGTAGCCGGCATCAAGATTAAGTTGTAATTGATAATATAAGAATTAAGAATATGATTACTAAGATATATAAAATCGTTTTCGCAGTTCTTGCGATTGGTGGTTTTGCATCCTGCTCCGACTTTTTTGACCAGGAGTCTGAGCACGTTATCTTCTCAGATGAAGACCACTTGAACAGTGCCACGGACTCCATCTACAGTGTCATCGGCATTCTCAACAAGCTGCAGGCCATCGGCGACCGCACTGTCCTTCTCGGAGAGGTGCGTGGTGATCTGGTCGAGGTCACCGATAATGCCAGCAGCGACTTGCGCGATATGGCCTACTTCAACATGGGTGATGACAACCGTTATAACAACCCCACCGACTATTATGCCATCATCAATAACTGTAACTACTTCATTGCCCATGCCGACACGGCATTGAAGAATAACCGCAATGAGTATATCTTCATGAAGGAGTACACCGCCGTGAAAGCCATCCGCGCCTGGACTTATCTCCAGTTGGTTATCAACTATGGTTCTGTACCTTTCGTCACAGAGCCCATTCTCAGTAAGATCGAGGCTGAGCAGAACTACCCGAAGTATGATATTCAGGCTATCTGCGAGTATTTCATCAACGACCTGATGCCACTGACAGACCGTTGGGCCGATGAGTATCCCAACTATGGCAACATCAGAAGTCTCAGAGACGGTTCTTCCCGACTCCTCTTCTTCCCGTTGAACGTGGTTCTTGGCGAACTGAACCTCTGGTTAGCCAGTGTTACAGGCAACAAGAATGCCTACCGTGAAGCTGCCATCCGTTATTACAAATACATCTCGCAGCGCAATGGTGAGAATTCAGCCTACCCCATCGGTATGAGCTACTACTATTGGCCATTCCAGGGAAACACCTGGACCAGCTACAATGGAACTTTCAGCGGCGGCAACTATAGTTCAGAAAACTATGGACAGAATACGGAGATGATCTTCATGATTGCAGGCGACTCTATCCGTGCAGAAGGTAACTACAGTGAGCTACGCAATCTGTTCTACTCACGCGAAGATAACGACTACCATGTCAGCATCGTGCCTTCACAGAGCATGTTCGAATTGTCAGAAAGTCAGAAATATGTTTATCTTGGAACTAACGGAACCTCTTTCACCTATGCACCTGAGAATCTGACGGAGCACAGATCTGGCGACCTTCGTCTGTACTCTTGCTATAGCTATGGCGAGAGTACCGACCGCGTAACGGGTGAGCGTTTTGACGTATCATATATCGATAAGCAGTCATTCCAGAACATCCATATCTTCCGTCGTATTACACTTTATCTGCGCTTGGCAGAAGCCCTCAACGGAGCAGGTTTCCCCCGTGCTGCCTTCAGCATTCTGTCAACGGGTCTCAACAACGAAGTCTATGAGACGTCTGTCTATCCCTATTGCTCTGAGAGCGATTCTCTGTGGATCAGCCAGCTCGACTTCCCCGACACACGTTACGGTCTCGTCACGCCACAGGATATTACCAATACCACTGGTAGCATTGTCGCTAACCACAATACCATGGGTATTCACAGCCGTGGTTCTGGATGGACACCTTACAACGAGTTCTATCGTCTGCCCGAGGCACCCAGCCCAGAGGTTGAGGAAGGTGAAGAACCCTTTGAGATTATTATCCCGAAAGATACGCCTGAACTGACTCAGAAGCAACAGGCTGTCGTCGATAGTCTGCTGCTCAATGAGAACGGTCTGGAGATGGCCTTCGAAGGAACCCGTTTCTACGACATCATGCGTTTCGCCATGCGCCAGTCGAGTCCCGAAGAGTTCCTTTCTACGAAAGTGGCTACCCGCAAAGGCAAGCTCAACGTCGATGCAGGTCTGAAGAGCCGACTCATGGACAGAAAGAACTGGTATCTCAAGTGGAAAGGCCAGATAGGTTTCTAAAATAAAAAAGCCCTCGGATGAGGGCTTTTTTATTTGAGTGTTTGTGTAATGCCTTGCTCCCGATGGCAGACACGTACCTCTATGCCAAACTTCTCATGGATATGCTCTGCAAGATGCTGGGCGGAATAGACACTGCGATGCTGACCGCCGGTACAGCCGAACGAGAACATCAGCGACGTAAAGCCACGCTGGATATAACGCCTTACATGCGCATCGGCCAGTTTGTAGATACTATCCAAGAACGTAAGGATTTCACCGTCATCTTCCAAGAAACGGATCACGGGCTCATCCAGTCCCGTCAGTTGCTTATAAGGCTCATAACGGCCGGGGTTATGCGTGCTGCGGCAATCGAACACATACCCTCCCCCATTGCCTGACTCATCCTCAGGAATACCCTCACGATAGGAGAAACTGTAAACCCTCACCACCAACGGACCCTGCGCATCATACTTGGAGAAAGTGGCAGGACCATCTTGCGGATGGGCTTTATAGGGATTCAAATCGGTAATCTTATAGCCGTCGGCTCTGCTGGCCGTGACCTCTACTTGCTGGTATTGCGGTAGTTCTGTCAACTGACGCAGGATATCCATCAGATAGGGATAGTGGAATTGCGAGGAACTGGCCAGCAATTCGCGCAGATTCTGGATGGCCGGCGGAATACTCTCTATGAAATGCTTCTTCTGTTCGAAATAGCCTCTGAAACCGTAGGCGCCCAATACCTGTAAGGTACGGAACAACACGAAGAGTGACATACGGTTGACAAAATGTCGCACCGGCGGTACCTCGGTATATTGCTTCAGCGAGTTATAATACTCATAAACCAGTTCACGACGGAGCTTATGCGGATAGCGTGCCGACGCCTGCCAGAGGAAAGAAGCGAGGTCGTAATAATAGGGTCCCTTACGACCACCCTGATAGTCGATAAAGAAAGGATGACCGTCATGATCCAGCATCACATTGCGAGCCTGGAAGTCACGATACAGGAAACTCTCTCCCGACTCCTGACTCCTGACTCCTTCATCAATCGTCAGGTCCTTGGCAAACAGACGGAAGTCGGCCTCTAACTTCAATTCGTGGAAGTCTATCTCGGTGGCTTTCAGGAAACAATACTTAAAATAGTTCAGATCGAACAGTACACTGTCCACGTCAAATTCTGCCTGAGGATAGCAATTGGAGAAATCGAGTCCAATGGCACCGCGAATCTGCACATTCGGCAATTCACGAATGGTTCGTCTCAGGAGTTCCTGTTCCTTCAGGGTGTATCGGCCGCCCGCCTCTCGTCCACCACGGATGGCGTCAAATAGCGACATACTCCCCAGATCGGTCTGAAGATAACGCAGCTGATCGTCGCTGGCTGCAAGAATCTTAGGAACTGGCAACTTACGACGGTTAAAATGCTCTGTCAGATAGATAAAGGCATGATCCTCATCACGACTCGTTCCTATCACACCGATTATCGACTTTCCTTCATGGTCAGTCATGCGGAAGTATGTACGGTTACTTCCTCCACCAGGAATCTGCTGAACATTAGCAGGCTCAGCACCCTTCCATTCTTTATAAAGATCTATAAGCTTCTGCATATACTATTCACTTTTTCACTATTCACTGAAGCGTTAGCGCCATCAGCCCAATGACAACATCGTTGGAGAGTGTACGGACGGTCAGGCTCTTGAGTTTCTTCTTCGGATTCAATGGCATCCGGAGCATCTGTGCGGCGCCACCGGGAATCTCACGACCATAGACACCCTGTATACCCAAGGTCTTCCCCAAGTCTCGACTCACATCACCAGTACCTAAGCAGACGCGATAAGGTCGGGGTTGTGGAGCTTGGAAAGCCTTGCCGTCGACATAGTAATCCTGCTCTATCGGACACCAGTTATCAGGATTTCTCAACGCGAGCGTATCTTGAGAGCCATCCTTATATGTGGCGATGACTAAACCATTATCAATTCGACTCTGCATGTGATTCGTACTTCCCGCCATTAACAGCCAGACACTCTCCGCCTGTCTCTTCAACGGAATGACGACTGCATCGGGATAATTATCCCATAGACTGGTATAGACGATATTCCATCCTTCTGCAGGCGTTCGGAACGGCACACCCGCCACCACGAACTGTCCATCCTTGATGAGCGTCCGGAACACGGAGTCATTAATCTCCGCCGTCAACTGTGGATGACACCACTCACCAATGCCCTGCGTAGGAATCTGCAACGTCGTCGTCTTCGGCCGCGGACTCAGATATTCGTTCTTAAAAATGTCATCGACCTCCGCGTTGAAAAACCTGTCGATGTTCTGGAGATGGAATTTTTTTTGTGGAGTGTGGAGTGTGGAGTGTGGAGTGAGAATACTCCTGCTATCATTTTCATCCTCCAAAGTAATCTCACTCCTCACTCCACACTCCTCATTCCTCGAAAAACTCCTCGAAACAATCACCTGATGCTCTTCGACAGTACCTTCTATATCGCGATATTCCCCATTGCCCAGATTCTGGCGGAGGACAATCTTAAGGGGCTGACGGAAGTTCTGGGTGATTTCATAGCGACAGACGCCATCCTTCCGTGTGTACTTATATTCTAAATACGGCGTCCTGACACTGGCACTATCCCACTCTTCCGGGAATCCCGGACGGATAATACACTTCCCGTCCAATGCCTGAGGGATAATACCAAACAGTCCTTGCAGCAAGGTACGCGAGGAGATACCGATACAGTCGCCAAAATCACGATAGCACTCCCCTCGGGCGGCATCGTAAAAACTGACCTGACCAAAATTACCCGGCGAAGCGCCATAATACATCTGATCAAGGATATTCCCCTTCATCAGCCGATAGGCCTCATCCGCACGCCCTGCCTCGTAATACGCCAGTGCCGTATGCATCACTTCAGCAGCCGCCACATTATTGATACTCCACGAATAAGGCAGCCAGTCAGAAGTGGATATTGTACACCCACCCCCTGGGGTGGGTATATGTGGAATACATTCATCCACATATCTTGTGGCCTGATACGCCTGCTCAGGCGTGCAGGCACCACAGTCAATCGGCGTATAGACACTCCATACGGCTGGATGGTCGTGTAAGCGCTTCAATCCCATCGCGTCCTGATACTCAGCCCAAACACCCTTTTGCGGGAGCCACAGCCGCTCATTCATGGCTTTCAGAATAGCCCCAGCCTCCTTTCGGTAAGGCTCAGAATCCTCACCGATGATTTCGGCGATACGGGCGGCCAATTTGTTGCCCCGATAGTTATAGGCCGAAGAATGGGTTACGGCCCCACCATTATAATACAGTGCATCGCTGGCCCAGATACAACAATAGGCATCATACAGATGGTCGCCATCGGAATCATAGTTCCGTTTCTCCCATGCTAAATGCGACTGGATCACCGGCCACATCTTTCGCATATAGGCCGTATCAGCATCATACTGGAAATGCCAGAGCAGTTCATCGATGTAATTCAGGTTCATATCATAATGATGCATCTGGTCATTCCGTTCCGGATTCCGACAGATATAACCGTTCGAGTACATCTGCGTGCCCCATTTCTTTTCCGCCCGCGCTAAGTTCATCTTAGGGTCCTGTGAAGGATGGGGAATCACAGGCTCCACGTTCGTTACCTGACTCTTGGCGTATGCATCGAAATGACTCACTGCCCGATCATTCCAACCTAATACATCGCCTAAGTAGCCTGCCCGCCAGCCTGCCAACGGCATGCGCCATCCGATACAGCCATGCAGCCACGTCTGTCCGTCCCAGTCGCCATCAGCTGCTAACGCCAAGGCCCCACCGAGCGTATTGATATAAGGGTCAGGCGTATCAAACTGGATACGTGATGCCAACTGTCGATAATGACGACGGGCCTGTTGATAATACGCTCTTCCCAGATCCGGATCAAGTTGCCTGACCTCATCCAACGCCACTTCAAGATAGAGCGCATGCGCATGACCGAACGAAGCCTCCACCGTCTGTAGCGGCTCTCCAGCTGCTTCTAAGCAACCAGGCTTATCCGCACCGATGTCACCATTACGATGCAGTTTCGGCTGGGCAATCTGACAGACAATCACTCGCATCTGCCCCTGCAACTCGGGAGAAGTAATCCGCCAGACAGCCGCCTCGCGGTCGGGCATGGCCAGCACCTCCATTCTGATGTAGCCCTTACCCCATCGTTGGTCTTCCAAAAGATAATACCGACGGCCATTGCCGTATGTAGCAAGGCAATACGTCGTTTCGTCCAACGGATAAGCCACGCCATCTTTCTCAAAGACAAAGCGGATGTTACGATGATGGTTTTTCTTAACCACCGCAAACACAGGACGGTCACTGGTCTCTAATCGCCAGTCGGTATAGGAGCCATAAAGGGCACGGGTATAGCGGTTCGTGCCGTTCTCGCAGACAAAGCTCCCATGACGGGGCCGATACTGCTGCTGACGCTCCACTCCAATCTTGTCGAGGTTATACGATGTCGACTCAATAAAGTCGCCTATTTTCTGCTGTTGGGCAGAAACAGAGATTCCGTGCAACAAGGCGAACAATAGCAATAATCTTCTCATACGCTGCAAAATTACAACAAAAAAATGAGAAAAGAGTTGTTCTTGTTGTTAAAGTTGTCTTATTGAGGCACAAAAAAGCCGGCTGTCTCCCGACAGCCGGCTCCAAAAAACAAACTACTTAAAAACTAATCTACTAAAACAAATCAAAAAAATATCTTTCTCTTTAGAGTGTCTAACACTTTCTTGCGATCAAACGGTATGACACCATTCTCACGCTGCAAAGGTACGGCAAAATGCAGGATTATACAAATAATTCTCAAATAAAATAGTTGTGCCCGCACAAAAATACCAAAAAAAAGGGATAGATTTGGTCATCCATCCCCTTTTTTGATATATTAGGTTTGCAAAATTAATACCATCAGGTCCTCTTCCGCAAACACTTTTCACTATTCACTTTACATCATTCCTCCCATGCCTGGGGCACCGCCCATCGGCATTGCAGGCTCCTTCTCGGGTTTGTCAACGATCAGACACTCAGTGGTCAGGAACATACCAGCGATGCTAGCAGCATTCTCTAAAGCCACACGGGCCACCTTGGCAGGATCGATCACACCGGCCTCGCGCAGATCCTCATAGACATCGGTACGGGCATTGAAGCCATAGTCACCCTTGCCCTCGCGCACTTTCTGTACAACCACAGCACCCTCAGCACCGCCATTGACGGCAATCTGACGCAGCGGCTCCTCGATGGCACGGCAAATGATATTGATACCGGTCTGCTCGTCGGCATTGTCACCCTTCAGGCCAGCCAGAGCCTCCTGAGCACGGATGTAGGTGGTACCACCACCGGCAACCACACCTTCCTCGATGGCAGCACGGGTAGCGCAGAGAGCATCATCCACACGATCCTTCTTCTCTTTCATCTCCACCTCAGAGTTGGCACCTACGTAAAGTACAGCTACACCACCAGCCAGCTTGGCCAGACGCTCCTGCAGTTTCTCCTTATCGTATGAAGAGGTCGTTATCTCGATCTCCTTCTTAATCTGGGCGATACGATCCTGAATGGCCTGCTTGTCGCCAGCACCATTCACGATGGTCGTGTTGTCCTTAGACACAGTAACCTTGTCGCAGGTACCCAACATTTCGAGCGTAGCCTGCTCCAGTTTCAGACCCTTCTCCTCGCTGATAACCACACCACCTGTCAGGGTAGCGATATCCTCGAGCATAGCCTTACGACGGTCGCCAAAACCAGGAGCCTTGACAGCACAAATCTTCAGGCCGCCACGCAGACGGTTGACAACCAATGTGGTCAGTGCCTCAGAGTCCACATCCTCAGCAATTACGAGCAGAGGACGGCC
>JAEEGL015144282.1_pt1 | contig 25371 bp, 11 predicted proteins | sample 9134231 | NCBI WGS metagenome assembly JAEEGL01 (sample SAMN16246548, study PRJNA631951) | gut metagenome | biome: gut microbiome; feature: rumen; material: fiber-attached | host: Bos | place: Iran: Karaj | collected 2018-10
ATGCCTGTTCTTCAGAGTTAAACGGGAATACAGGCTCTGATATGGATGGTATTGGAACTGCTTGTCATGAATTCTCACATTGCTTAGGATTGCCTGATATGTATGATACGTCAGAAGAAGGCAGCAACTTTGGTATGTCGTATTGGGATTTAATGGATTCTGGAAGCTATAATGAAAAATCACGGATGCCGGCAGGTTATACCAGTTATGAACGTTGGTTTGCCGGATGGCTGGAACCTGTGGAACTGAACAGCATGACACGCATTAAGGATATGCAGCCGCTGACAACAACACCAGAAGCGTACATCCTTTACAATGAGAAAAATAAGAACGAGTATTATCTGTTGGAGAACCGTCAACCTGTGGGTTTTGATGCAGGATTAGATGGTCACGGACTCCTTATTCTGCATGTTGATTATAGTGAGCTTGCATGGTACGAAAACAATCTGAATACAATAGCTAACCATCAGCGCATGACGATTATTCCGGCTGACAATACATATGCCAATAGTGAAAAAAGCCTTGCAGGTGATCCTTGGCCCGGTATCACTAACAACACCATGCTGACCAACTATACCACTCCTGCGGCTACATTATATAATGTAAATAAAGATGGACAGAAATTGATGAGTAAGCCCATTGACAACATCACAGAGGATGTACAGAACAATACTGTATCTTTTGTGGCTTGCCGACCGGAACTGGATGTACCCGCACCCAATGAAGCCTGTGTTGTTGATGGAGGTTTTACTATCAGTTGGCCTTCTGTTGCAGGAGCTACTGGTTACGAGGTGGAAATGTTTACAAAGAATAAGGCTCCGAAGAAGCCTGAGCTTGCTTTGGTACGTGAAGAGACCTTCAGTAAGTGCTATAGTAAGACAACTGGATTTACAGATATTAGTTCCAAATTTAATGATTATGGACTAAAAGGTTCGTGGAGTGGTTCAAGACTATATACTTCACCTAAGTTGCTGAAGATCGGTACGTCAACAGTCTCTGGTTTTGTTAAGACTCCTAGATGGGATGTGCCTGAATCAAATGACATTACCATTGTCTTAGGAGCTGATGTGGTAAAAGACGGACAGACTGTAAAAGGTACGGCAGAAGTTTCCTATGCTAATTACGGAGACCTTATATCAAATGCTCTCCGTAAGAATATAAATTTCGAGATAAAGGGCAATGAAAAGATTGTTCTTCATTATAAAGATGTATCCAAGGAACTGTTTTGGTTAACCATCACTCCTGCAACTCAGATGTACCTGAACTATCTGGCTATCTATGATGGCATCTGGACGGAGGAACAATTGGGGCTCAATCGTTCTTCCGTGAAGAGAAAAGCTGCCTCAGAAACCGTTAGTTACATCACGGAAACTAACAGCTACACCTTTAGAGGTGTTGATGCTGACAAGCGATATATATATCGTGTCCGTGCGTTAGGGGAGGATAATACTTTCTCTCTGTGGAGTCAGGAAAATACCTTTGAATTCCCCGAAGAGGTTATTGATGGTATCAATACTGTAAAAAGGGAAAAGACGATAGAGAATAATGAAGATATTTACGACCTTTCTGGCCGCAAGGTGAATTCTCAAAAACCTAAGGGTATATATATAATCAACAGAAAAAAAGTTGTTGTGAATTGAATCTCCAAAAATAGGGGGGGGGGAGCATAACCAAATCCGGTTATTGCTCCCCCCTGTCGATTTCAGGTTAAGGAAAGATTTTTTTTTCTTTCTCGATTATATATATAATGGTATTTAGTTTTCGAATGTAATCTTCTTTAAGGTATATCCGTCTCCTACAGCATAGAATCCTTCTTGTTCCTGTAGCAACTGGATGGAGAGATCCGTGAGTGTGTACTCGAGTACCATATCTCCGCTGATAGGTGTATCACCGCGTCCCTCGTCATCGTCAGAATATCCTGTAACGATGTTTCTCCACCAAGCCGTTGCAGCGCAGCCCTGGCCTTGACCAGTAACATACAGACGGAGGATTCCACCAGCCTTTACCAGATTGATAAGTTCGGCCTGTAAACCATTGAATGGGGTGCCCCATGTGACATCAAACGAACCTTCCCAAAGGGTGGTCTCCATGGGTTTCTCCACCGTAATCTTTTTGACGGTATATCCGTCACCTACCATATAGAAACCTTCTTGTTCCTGTAGCAACTGGATAGAAAGCTCGTTAATAGTATATTCTAATACCATATCTCCGCTGATGGGTGTGTCACCGCGTCCCTCATCGTCATCAGAGTATCCTGTAACAATGTTTCTCCACCATGCTGATGCTGCACAGCCCTGACCTTGCCCTGTGACATATACTCGCAGAATATCTCCAGGCTCAATCATGTTGATCATGGCGTTTTGCAGCTCATTGAACGGAGTGCCCCATGTGACATCAAATGAACCTTCCCATACTGTTTGCTCGCCACCTTCTACAGGATATACAGGATCTTGATTAAGCTCTATCTTGCCACCTCCGTATTCAAAACCTGTCTCATCCTGCAATGTAAGGTAATATATTCCGTCAGGCATATCAGGAACCGTATAAGAGAAGCTGCCAGATGATGCATCGTAAACGGCATTCACGTCCTGCCCATTGATGAGCACCTTAGTAACTTGTGACAGGTTTTGACCTGAGAGCTGTGCCTGTGTACCCTGCTTAACTAAACGTTCATGGATATCATTGCCCACAACAGGGTCACCGTCAAGAGGTGTGACAACGATGCGTCTGTCACGATAGGTTTGTTGTCCCTTGGTTGTAGTAGCCAGAATCCTAAGGTTATACTCGCCAGCCAAAAGCGAAATGTCAATGGATGTGCCCTCGGCCACCTGAACACCGTCTATAAGCCATGTAACGCTGGTATAGTGGACGGGTGTAACGGTAACATCAAAGGTAAAGTTCTCTGAACGAGGGATTGTCTTGAGAACAGGAGGCTGTCCTTCCCATGACTCCTGCAGATTGGTATTTAGAATGACGGGGTAGTCATCTTCTGTGGCAGAGAAGAAGGGCTCGTCAGAGCAACTGCAGAGTACTGCACCTAACGGAATTACCATCAGAATGGAAAGCGTAAGGCTTTTTATATGATTGATGATTGTTTTCATAATGATATATCTTTTATGGGTGAATTATTCGAAATTTCCATGTTTAACATCCCACCAGACAAGCTTATGCCAATTTTCTTCTCCATCCATACGGTCAATAGCTTCCTGATAATTAGCTGTGTTGTATTTTTGCTCTGAAGTAGGATAGTACAGGCGGTCTGGGGTAGAAAGACCAAGCTTATCCGGGTAGGGGAACTGTCCTGCATGTTTTTCCTTCTTTGCACGATCCACCAATACTGGATAATCGCTGCGACGTAGGTTGGCCCAAGCTTCAGATGGGTTCATCAGGTGTAGAATCCAAGCCTGAGTGTTGATGGCCTCACAGGCATTGTCGTTTAATGCTCCTGAGTTGGCGATGCCAGTTATGTAGGTCTCTATCTCGGCATCGGAAATCTTCAAGTCGTCACTTAAGTAATGGGTGTTAAGCATCTGCATGGCATCACGGATACCATCCTCATAGAGTGTCTGCATGTCGCCAGTTACTGTCCATCCTTTACTTTTAGCCTCTGCCATTAGGAATTTAACTTCGGCAGATGAGATAAGGTAACCGGGGCAGTTGGGCTTTTCAAACTGAATAGATAGCCAAGGACGGGCCATACGGTAATCGTTATTGTTCTTGAAGAATCCTCCGTCGAGGTATTGATCCTGTATTCTTTCCAAGGTGGGCAGATCTGCTGCCGTAGGTATATCATTGAGCCAGGGTACATACCAAGCATCTCCAACACCACAGGGAACTTCCTCCCTGTTGGTTCTCTGCAGATAAGCCAGAAACTCGTCTGTAACATCAATGTTCCATTCTTCGTCTGGTTTAACTTGACTACGCTTTGCATTATTATAATGACGGCAAATGCGGTACAGACGTGGGTCTTGCATTTTTTTCATCATATTAAAGAAGGTGGCACAAATCATGCTGGGTGAATCTGTAGCCTGTCCGTACAATGTCTCACCCAAGGCGTTGGCACGGAAATCCAGTTCTTTGGCTCCGTCATAGAGGGTGAAGGGAACATCCAGATACTTAACGTAAGTATCATATTTCGTATCTTGAATGTAGCCACCGTCAGCAGCAAGTGCCTTCTCGAACTCCTTTTGAGCTTTAGTTGAATCAACAGCAGAAATTCGCATGGCATAACGCATACGCAGGGAATTGGCAAACTTTTTCCATCCCAGAATGTCACCATCCAAACTGGTAACATCACCGCTGATATGGTCTTTACCTGTTCCTAACTGTGCAACACAGGCTGCCAGTTCGTCAAAGAAATAGTTGTAAATCTCCTCCTGAGTGTCATATTTGGGGGTGGAAATTCCCTTGATATACCCCATACCAGCCTCAGAACAGGGGATGTCACCATAGGCATCTGTCAGGATGGAAAGCATATATACTTTTTGTATGCGTAAGGCTGCGTTTATATTAGGCAACTCTGCCGAGTTGTTAATACCATCAACCAGATTCTTGATACCTACGGTATAAAACTTATTCCAGAGTGTTTCTATTGTTCCGTCGTAGTTATTGCTTCCGGCGAAGTTGGTAACATTCCATGCACCGGCAAAATGTTGTGTGAAGCCAGTGATATAGTTGCGATAGGTATCCATGATATCAAAATCTCCATAGGTCTGTAGCAGAGCTGTGGTCAACTGCGTATTAGGGTCGATTTTGGAAGCCTTGGTCTTATCTGTATTCATGTCTTCCATGTAGCTATCGCTGCAAGAGGAAATGAAGAATGAAGAATGAAGGATGAAGAATGTTGCGCAGAGCCACTTCATTGCCATCATGCCTCTTTTACTCATATGATATTTTATTCGTTTCATAATCAATACATTTATGTTTTATTAGAACTTCATGTTGACATTCAGACCAAAACTGCGGCGTGAGGGCAGTGAGCCGTACTCGAGTCCCATACCAGAGGTATTGTAGCCCGAATCGGGGTCGATGTTAGGAATGTTCTTCCAGACAATAAAGGGATTACGTGCAACAAATGATACGCTAAGTGCCTTAATCTTTTTGCCTAACATCTTCTCGGGGAAGGTGTAGCCAAAGGTAATCTCGCGACATTTGATGTACGAGTTGTCGTAAATAAATGAGCGGGGTGAATAGTCTGCCGCTAATTTCCAGTAGCTCTCGGGGTTGATAGGTATATCGTTGGGACGATAGCTTCCGTCATCATTCTTGATGACACCAGGAACAATGAAACCTTCGGCCATACCTGCTTGACGCCACTGGTCATCTGTCATACCGGCAGCCATACGCTTTTCTTCTGAACGGTACCACTCTTCGCGTCCCTCTAATGTCTCTATAGCCTTACCTGTCAGGTATGCTGAGCGCATAGACATAGAGAAGAGGTCTGCACCCACTTTGACGTCAAATCCTGCAGAAAGGCGGAAGTTCTTATAAGTAAGTGTATGATAGAAACCGCCAGTCCAATCCCATGATGCATTACCTAAAGTACGGACCTTGTTATCAGCCTCTGGCAGACCTGTTTGAGCATTGATGACAACCTCTCCTGCTTCGTTGCGAACGAAGTCGGGACCTACAATAGCACCATAGTTCTCTCCAATCTGAGCACCTACCTCTACATTACACCAACGTGCTTTCTCAATCTGCATGAAGTCCATATCTCCTACCAGTTCAAGAATCTTGTTACTGTTCTTGGAGAAATTAATTCCTGCATCCCAAGCAAAGTCCTTCTTCTGCAAGATACGACCATTTAGGGCAATTTCGATACCCTCGTTCTTAATCTTACCAGCATTAACCATACGATAATCATAGCTTGAAGCAGAAGAAGCTGCCAAACCAAGAATCTGATCTTTAGACGTTTGGTTGTAGTAAGTAAAATCCAGTCCCATACGACCGTTGAAGAACTTCATCTCTAAACCTACTTCGAAGGAGTTTGTCATGGTAGGCTTCAGCTCCCTATTTGGCTGAGTTGAGTTGTTAATCATACCTATGGTATAGCCTGGATAGTTGTACTTACCTGTAGTATAGTTAAGTGCCAACTGGTATGGGTCGGTATCACTACCTACCTTAGCCCATGAGCCGCGAATCTTACCGTAGCTGATAATATTTTTGTTCTTAAGGAATTCTGAAAATACTACACTACCGGAAACAGAAGGATAAACATATATGTTATTGCCAGAGGGTAGAGTAGAAGATTTGTCGCCACGTACGGTTCCCTCGATGTAGTATGTATGACGGAAACCTACGCTGGCGCTACCAAAGAGTGAGTTTATCTGCTTCTGGTAGCTATTCTCCTGAATACTCTGCTCCTCGTAGTTCATGATTGCAGTCACATCATCCATCTGCTGGTTCATACCAGTCAGGATGTTGCTTTTGTTGTTCACCTTATAGATATTGCCGCCCAAGGTGGCGTTCAGGTCGAAGTCTCCCCACTGATTGTTGTAGAGTGCCAAGAGTTCTGCATTAAGTGTGCGGTTATTGAAGTTCATCTTCTGTAGCTGACCGGCAGCATAACCAGGTGTGGTGGGGGCAATGTAGTCCTCGAAATTCATGTGATTGATATCTGTACCAATGGTACCCTGCAACTTCAAATGCGTATCAATATTCCAAATGGCTTTGGCTGTGAAGCGGAACACATCTTTTGCACTCTCATTATTATTCTTGTAGAGTTCCCAATATGGGTTCTTATTGTACTGGTCGTTTCCGTTCCAGTTGGCATAAGTGCCGTCTGCATTCTGGTAGTGTTTCAGCCAAGCCTGATTGTAGGTTCCTGCCAGTGTCATTAGGTTTTTGCCAATGTTACTTTGAGAATCGCTCTGTGCAGGTCGGTTCTTTACATCTTCACGTGTATAATTTGCTGTGAAGTCGAAATCGACGGGACCTGCAGAAGTGTTAACACGTAGGTTGAAATTATCTCTGCTCATGTGACTGTTGGGCAGTATATCCTTGTTGCGCATGTCAGTAACAGAGAAGCGTACACCACTCTTGCCATGATTGGCAGAGAGGATAGCTGTATTCTGTGCAGTAATACCTGTGCGGAAGAATTCTGAGGTGTTGTTAGGGTACATCTGGAATGGACGTTGTACACCATCAAAATATTCTACCATACGGTCGTCGGCCTTCGCTCCCCAGCTATTGTTAGTACCGGAAGCTGCATCAAGGACAGCCTGGCCGCCGTACCCCATACCGTAAACCTGTTGAATGTTGTCCCACTTAGCCAACTGTGTGTCAAAGGTAAGAGAACCATTGTACTCTACGGAAACTTTCTCTTTGTCAGCCTTCTTCGTGGTGATGAGAATGACACCGTGTGAGGCACGGCTACCATAAAGGGCAGAAGCGGCAGGACCTTTGAGAACAGTCATGTTTTCAATATCATCAGGGTTTATGGCAGAAATTCCGTCACCTAAGTCATATCCACCATAGGTTCCTGCGCTGGCAAAGTTTGTGTTGTCCAAAGGTACACCATCAATAACGTAGAGTGGCTGGTTGTCTCCGCTGATATCAGTGTTACCACGTAGCAATACACGTGTAGAACCGGAATTGCCACCAGCTGTATTCTGAACAATAAGTCCGGCAACTTTACCAGCCAGAGAGTTGATAACGTTGGTTTCCTTGGCCTTGGTCAGTTCCTCTCCTTTTATTTCAGATACACCATAGCCCAGTGCCTTGCGGTCGCGTTTAATGCCAAGAGCTGTAACAACCACCTCGCTTAGATCTGTTCTATCCTCTTCAAGGGAAATCTTCATTCCCTGCTGAGCTTTCACAGTCTTAGTGGTGTAGCCTATGTAGCTTATCTGAAGCAAAGTACCAGGTTTGCATTTAATTTGGAACTTGCCATCCATATCTGTTAGAGTACCATTGGCTGATCCTGCAATTTTTACAGTAGCTCCAATAAGTGGGCCGAGGGCATCCTCCACGGAGCCTGTGAAGACTTGGTCTTCATCAGGAGCTGCCTGTGTCATCTCTGCACTACTTGTTGTAGTGGCAGCAATGGACTTCATTGGCATCCACATCATGCCTGCGCTAAGCAAACATAGTAGCATTCTTTTTTTCTTCATGTTAGTGTTGTTTAAAATTATTTTATGCGGTTATATATTTTTCTTCTTACATCATAATACCTTTCAGAATCCAAGGAGCCTTAATCTTGAGACCATGTTCACGGTCAAAGATGCCAAACTTATCAGTTCCGCTTCCAAATTGGTTGTTGTCCCAGACAAAGGTGGCTATACCACGTTTTTTTGCTTCGCTGACTAAGAAATGACAATAATAAGTCATGTTCTCATGAATGGTCTCTGTCTGTCCGCTTCTTTGACGGTCAGAAACGCCCCATTCGCCCATAATAAGTCCTAATCCTCTGCGGCCCCATGTATTGAGAGCACGATTAAAGAAATCTGTCATCGTTTGCTCATTGCTGGGAGAAACATCAGGCTTATCCTTATATGGTTCGCCCCAATAGTTACATTTGCACTCTCCTGCATAGTCCCAAGGCGTATAGTAGTGGAATTCTACGCTCATGTAGTTATAACCATTACCCTCAATATCGTCTGGAATAATAAAATCTCTGTTGTTAATACCGAATTCTGGGTTACAGGCGTATGTCTGTACAATAAGGTGTCTCTTAAGATTATTGCCACCTGTAGCACGTACAACATCTATAAAAGTCTGATTATATGAGTTTTGGACGGCCAAATGTTCCGCTTCAGGCTTTCCCCAATTATCCTTGAGATGAACCTCGTTGGTACCTGCAAAGGCTACCCTGTAGTCGTAGCTGGCAAACTCACTGGCTATGTTCAACCATAGAAGAGCCAGTTTCTGGTTGTTTTCCTCCAGATATTGATTGGTAGGTCTGCCCTCTAACCATTTTTCATGATGTGTGTTGATAATCACTTTCAGATTAACTTCCAAACACCAGTCGACTATCTCCTTTACGCGATCCATCCAAGCCTTGTCTATGCTCATTGCATTGGGGTTGGTGATATGGCAATGCCAGCGTACGGGTATGCGTACAGCATTAAACCCTGCATCTTTTACAGCTTTAATAAGTTTCTTGGTTACTGCAGGATTGCCCCAAGCTGTCTCTGCCTTGATGCTATTGTCTGCTAAACCGATGGACATGGTTTCACCATCTTGTCCGGGAGCAGAACACTCCAGTTGATTGCCCAGATTCCAGCCTACAACATCCGCATTCCATTCTTTGGCTGTAGGCTGTGCATTAACTTCAAGAAGTATGCAGCAGAGCAATGAAGCTATTGTCGTTTTTGTTATAGTTGCCATAGACACAATAGGTTTCATGGAATTATTAATCAGCAATGAAATTGATATCACAGTGCTGATTGCCAATCTGCAGTTTGAATGCACCTTGCTCCAGATGCCATTGCCCGTCGGTTCCGACAAAAGCTAGGTCGTTGGCGGGCAAACGGAAGGTAACGCTTTGCTGCTGTCCTGGCTTGAGCTCTATTTTCTGGAAGGCTCTCAGACGACGGCTTTCGGGTACGATGCTTGCCACCATGTCGCGGCTAAAAAGCAGAACGCTCTCCTTGCCAATACGATTACCTGTATTCTTGACATCAACACTGACAGTGAGTACATCGCCATTTCGGAACTCCGGCTTGTCTACACGCAGGTTGCTATAGGTAAAGGTTGTATAGCTGAGTCCGTAGCCAAAGGGCCATTGTACGTTAACCTGTGCATTATAATCGTAAACGCCTTCCATGGTACCCGTTTCCTCGCTCACGCGATAGTCATAGGTGGTGAGTGAAGCGGAATGGCGGGGATAGGTATAGGGCATACGACCTGAGAAATTCTCATCGCCTGCCAATAGGCGGGCAAGGGCATCACCGCCCTCGTTGCCGGGCAGCAGAATATCAACAACAGCTGCTGCCATGGGTTCTATGTCATTGATGAGACGTGGACGCCCTCCATTTATTATAAGGATAATAGGCTTTCCTGTGACAGATAATTCCTTTACTAACTGACGCTGATTGGCTGAAAGAGCTAGGTCGTCAAGATTACCAGGTGTTTCGGCATATGAGTTTTCTCCTATGCATGCTAAGATGATGTCTGCTTTTTGAGCTGCTGCTACAACTTGAGCAATCTGAGGCTCATTCTCTTCCCAATATAGTCCTTCATTGTTGTAGGTAACGCCTGGCTCATATATAATATTTGAATAGCCAAAACGCTGTTGCATGGCCTCAAGTATAGTATTTTTCTCTGATGCATATTTGTCAGCATCTTTTCCTTGCCAAGTGTAACTCCATCCACCATTCAGGCATCTCATAGAGTTGGCGTTGGGGCCGGTTACAAGGATGCGCTTGTCTTGTTGCAGCGGAAGGGTGTTGTTCTCGTTTTTTAACAGTATCATGGTTTCGATAGCTGCATCAAGAGCAACCTTCCTATGTTTGGCAGAACCAAATAGGGGATAATCCTTCTGGTCTGTATTAGGATTCTCAAAGAGTCCCATCCTGAGTTTCATACGGAGAATACGGCGCACGGCATCATCAATACGCTCCATGCTTACGCGTCCTTCACGGACCGATTCAATCAGTAAATCGCAGAAGGAAAGATCGTAAGGTTCCATTGCCATATCAATTCCTGCATTGATAGCCATGCAGATAGCATCTTTCTTGTTGGCAGCTACCATTTCACGTTTCCATAGGTTGTCTATATCGGCCCAGTCAGTAACGAGCATTCCGTCCCATCCCGTTTCTTCCTTAAGCCATTGTGTAAGGTACTTGGCATTGATATGCATAGGAACCCCGTTTACGGATCCTGAATTAACCATTACAGAGGTAGCTCCAGCCTCTACACATGCTTTGAATGGAGCAAAGTGCTTCTCGCGTAATTCATATTCGGGCGTATAGCTGGGAGTTCGATCCTTTCCAGTACGGGCAATGCCATAGGCCATAAAGTGTTTAATGGAGGTACCTATATGATATTTGTCTATGTTTTTTTCTGTTCCTTGAAATCCTTCGACCATGCTTTTCCCCATGATAGCATTAACCAGACAATCCTCGCCAAAGTTCTCCCAAACACGTGGCCAGCGGGGATCGCGAGACAGGTCAACAGTGGGTGAATAGGTCCAGGGACAATTAGCAGCACGTGTCTCATATGCTGTTATTGTTGCTGCCTTGCGTGCAAGTTCGGGATTAAAGGAAGCGCCTAGGTTGATGTTTTGAGGGAACAAAGTACCACCAAGTGTGTAGGTAGTCCCGTGATTTTGGTCGAGGCCATACACACAAGGTATGCCACAATTACGAATGGAGTACTCGTTGATGGTACGAATAGTTTTCTGCCACCATTCTGGTGTCTGTGCAACCGGACCAGGAGAATTAAGAATAGAACCTACCTTATATTTCACGAGCGCGCGTTCCAATTTATCTTTGTCAAGAACAAAGTTTCCGTCCTCCCAATGCCCAAGTACATCTATGGCGAGTTCTGTCATTTGACCAACTTTTTCCTCGAGGGTCATTTTGTTAACATAAGTGTTTATGTCTTGCTCTGTGCGAATCTTTGCAGTTTTAGGGGCAGCAAAGAGTGTACAAGCTGCAAAAGCTAAACATGTTGTTAGAAATAGTTTCTTCATTTTGTCGTTTTTTTGTTTTTCACCACAAAGATATTTTTAAGGTTAAAACATTAGGGTTTGAATATATGCAAAAAAGGTTTCAAAACTGTAAAATAATAGTCATGAAACCCTTTTTGATAGTTTTTATACCTTATTTTACTGATATTTCGAGGGCGAAACGCCAAAATATTTCTTAAATACGGTACTAAAGTACTTGGGATTGTCAAATCCTGTTAATGTTGCAGCATCTGTTACATTTCTTCCATTTCGTAGCATTGCTGCAGCACGTTCGAGACGTATTATTCTGATGAAATCCTGAGGAGATTTTCCTGTGTATGATTTCAGTTTTACATAAAACAATGTTCGACTCATAGCCATTTCTCTACACAGATTGTCTATGGTAAAATTTGACTCACTAAGATGCTCTAAGATAAGTCTGGTGGCTCTATCTACAAAGTCTCTGTCCTTTTCATTTCCTGTTTCTTGACCTTCCTGTGTCAGTTCTTTCTGAATGGCTGGTATATTACTTTCTGTTTGCAAATGTAAGATGGCCAGTCGCATGTATTTCTCATGCAGTTCATATACTCGCCATGCACCATAGAAGGCCAAAAGCAAAAGAAAAATGTATATGCACCACATCCACCAACTGTTCCACCATGGTCTGCAGATGGTTATTGCTAAGGAAAGATGATCTATAACAATACCATTGGTTCGGCTTACACATTGCAGCGTTAAAAGATGCTTACCAGATTCCATGCTGACAAAACGTATATACTGTTGAGCGGTGGGCTGGCTCCATTCTCCTTGGTCTATCCTATAACGGTAGGCTATGTCAAAATGATTGCGTGTATTTATGCTTTCAAAAAATAAATCAAACGTACGTTGATTATATGTGAGGCGCAGTTCTCTGTTGGTAAGCATATTGTGAACCTTTTGGTTAAAGCTCTCAATATCCGCTACTTTGCAGCTAACGCCTATAAGGCGTAATGTCGCAGCGTGGTTAATGGCTTGCACATTCTGGGGATGAATGACAACTGCACCAGTGGTGGAGCCGAAAACAATATCGCCACCCTGAATGTAATGAGCTGCACAGCGTACATACTCTCGGTCAAGACCATAACAATAATCTACTCCGATGGCGTTCTCTGGATTATTGGGAGATACATATGACAATCCCTCTTCTGTCGCTATCCATACACAACCATCATCCCCTCTTGCTAAACTGCTTACGTAGTTTGAGGGGAGCCCGTTTTGTTTGGTCAATTGTCTTGCTTGTTTCTTTTGCAGATGCCAGATATAAGTACCTCCTCCCTCGGTACCAATCCATAATTCATCACCGCAAATCAGAAGGTGGGTGATAAAGGTATTAACATCTGTGATGCCAGAAGGAGCATAATTGAGTTCCTCGACGTCTCCACTCTTAGGATGTACTATTTGCAATCCGAAGGCGGTGCCCACTGCTATCTGACCAGATGGAAGCTCCTTGATGGTTATCACGTTGCGAACGGGATAATGATGGCGATGCCCATTAGAATCAAACTGAAGCAAATCGCCATTAAGACTTCCTATCCACAGGTTTTTTTGTCGATCGAAGCAGAGGGCATAAACATGGTCGTCAGTTAGAAGTCCGTCTCTAGCTGTGTATAATTGACGTGAATTTCCGTTGGTGTCTATCTCATAGACGCCCTTGCCATAGGTGGCCACTAGAATCTTGTTGTCAGCTTGCTTGCAGAAATCCAGTACTACAGTTCCCTGTAGGCAGTGTATCCATGTACCTGTTTGTGTATTAAGGATGCTCACGCCATTGTCTGTGCCCATCATCAGGCACTTTGGCAAAGGGAGAACTGCATTTACATGGTTGTTTTGTAGGCTTTGTTGATTATTGGCGATATGAGTATATATGGTTGTTGTGTTTCCAGTGTAGCGGGCAATATCTATACCGCCAGAATAGGTGCCGACAAAGATGTTCTTCCAATTATCTACTAACAGGCCATAGACTCCATTGCCGTGCAGCACACCATGCTGCGACTCGTTGGCATCAAACAGGAGGTGAGGTTGGCCGATGCTGTCACGCTTCATCTGATATACCCCCTGACCATCTATGCCGATGAGCATTGTTTCCTGATTGTAGGGACAAATTTGGCGGATGGGATTCTGCTGGGCTTTACCTTCAGAGGTGGAGACGATGTCATATCTGATTATCTGACCACACATGCTCATGGTTGCAATAATCAGCCCGTTTTGGTAACTGCCCAACCATAGTTTGCCCGTCTTTTCATCATAATATCCACTTTCGACGTTATATGGAAGCAACTTATGACCTTGCTCGTCAAAGACACCCTCTCGGGCACAATAGAGGAGATGACCAGCCAAAGGAACAATCTTATTTACGAATACCCCCTTCAAAACTTGTGTTAAAGTTGTATCTCGCAATATGAATACTCCGTCGTACATGGCTAGATACAGCTTGTCTGCTGACGGATATATATCGTTTAATCCCTCGCGATTCAGTTTTTGGGGAAGTAGTGGAGTGAAGCGGTCTTGGATGGAGTCAAAGACAAAAATGTAACTGCGACTGTCGTATGCATAAAGATGCTGGGAGTCTGTCGCTAATTTGATGACGCGGGCTCCCAAATGTGCATATGGCATTCCTTGGTTAAGCGAATAATTCTTTACTGCCCATCCATTATATCTGGTTACACCTGTCTTGGATGCCCACCAAACTGCCTCCGATGGTGTTTGGACAATGCTGAAGATGCGTTGGTTATCCAATCCCTCAGCCACTCCCAGATGCGAGAACGTAAAATCATTTATTTGCAAATCATTGATGCCAAAGGTGTTCTCTGCTAATGAGAACAGAAACACCAAAGACGCCAACTTCATTGCTTTATGGCGTAGTTTAAGGCCCATTCTTTCTGTACTTTGTTGTTAAAGAATCTTTTAACTGTTGGCACAAAGATACAGAATATTTGGGATATGAGAAAATATAGACTACAAAAAAATGATTCTGTGGCTATTCTCTTTGGTTTTTAGTATGCTTGCTCATGCACGCCTTTTACAGCTCGCCCACTGGGGTCATTCATATTTTTGAAAGCTTCGTCCCATTCCAATGCAATGGCTGTTGAGCAAGCTACACTTGCTTCACTTGGAACGCTAAGGGCGGCAGAGTCGCTGGGGAAGTGTTCGGCAAAAATGCTGCGGTAAAAATATTCCTCCTTGTTCTTTGGTGGATTGATAGGGAAGCGCTCGGCAGCATGTGCCATCTGTTCGTCAGTAACGGCTTCGGAAGTAATCTTTTTTAGGGTATCTATCCATGAATACCCCACGCCGTCGCTAAACTGCTCTTTCTGACGCCAAGCAACCTCGGTAGGTAGCATATCGGCGAAGGCATCGCGTACAATTTTCTTTTCCATTGTTGTGCCAGGGCACATCTTTGCTTCAGGATTGGTACGCATGGCAATATCTAGAAACTCTTTGTCGAGAAATGGCACACGCCCCTCAACACCCCATGCACTCAGGCTCTTGTTGGCACGCAGGCAGTCATAAAGATATAACTTTGAGAGTTTGCGTACTGTCTCCTCGTGAAAATCTTTTGCAGAGGGGGCTTTGTGGAAGTATAGATAGCCGCCGAAAATCTCGTCGGCACCCTCGCCTGAGAGTACCATCTTGATGCCCATCGATTTGATAACACGAGCCAACAGATACATTGGTGTAGATGCACGAACTGTTGTTACATCGTAAGTCTCTATGAAGTAGATAACATCGCGTATAGCATCAAGACCTTCCTGAATCGTGTAGTTTATTTCATGATGTACAGTACCTATATGATCGGCTACCATCTTAGCCTTAGCTAGGTCTGGCGCACCTTTCAGACCTACGGCAAAAGAGTGCAGACGAGGCCAGTAGGCACGGCTTTGTGAATTATCCTCAATACGATGCTCGCTGAACTTCTCGGCGATAGCAGAAATAACACTGGAATCCAATCCGCCTGAGAGTAAAACACCATAGGGAACATCTGACATCAATTGACGCTTCACAGCGGCCTCTAGGCCGTCGTGGATGGCTTCAACGCTGGCTGGATTGTTCTTTACAGCATCATATTGCATCCAGTCGCGCTTGTAATAGCGCTTCATGCCTGGATTGCCACTCCAATAGTAATGACCAGGCAGAAACGGTTCGTAGCGTTCGCATTGGCCTTCGAGGGCTTTCAGCTCAGAAGCTACATATACCTTGCCGTCTGAATCGTAGCCGATATAAAGGGGTATGACGCCTATGGGGTCGCGGGCAATCAGAAAAGCATCACGTTCCTCGTCGTATAGCGCAAATGCGAAGATACCGTTCAACTGTTCCAACATAGAACAAATCTGCTCGTGGGTGAATAAAATCCCCTCATCCACTGGAGAAGGGTTATGAGTTAGGCTGTTATACAATGCCAATATTACCTCACAATCGCTTCCTGTCAGGAACTCGTACTTTCCTGCATAACGTCTGCGTATCTCCTGATGGTTATATATCTCACCATTTACGGCAAGAACCTGCATTTTGTCAGGCGAATATAGAGGTTGTCCACCTGATTCTGGGTCAACAATGCTCAGTCGTTCGTGAGCTAGGATAGCGCTACCTCCACAATATATTCCACTCCAGTCAGGTCCGCGGTGACGGATTTTCTGGCTCATCTTCAAGGTCTTGTTTCTCAGTTCTGAAGTTTGTTCTTTAATGTTTAAAATGGCTACGATTCCACACATGACGATATGTTTTTCAAAATTTATAAATTATTCTACTGTTACACTTTTTGCCAGATTACGAGGCCTGTCAACATCCTTTCCCTTGCAGACGGCGATGTGGTATGCTAAGAGTTGTAGGGGAATGCTGGCTATGAGAGGCTGAAAGCAATCCATTGTATCTGGGAGGGTGATGATATGGTCGGCAAACTTCTGAATCTGAGTGTCCCCTTCGGTAACAAGAGCAGTAACTCGTCCGCCGCGTGCACGCACCTCTTGTATATTACTGATGACCTTCTCGTAAAGACGGTCGCGAGTAGCGATGACAAAGACAGGCATCTCGCTGTCAATGAGGGCAATGGGTCCATGTTTCATCTCTGCAGCAGGGTAGCCCTCGGCATGTATGTAACTTATTTCTTTTAGTTTAAGGGCACCTTCCAATGCTACGGGATAGTTATACCCTCGGCCTAAATACAGGCAATTCTTGGCATAAGTAAAGATGGGAGCTAAACGTTCTATTTGTTCGTTGGTCTTTAGCGCCAACTCCATCTTTGCAGGAATCTGGGTTAGTTCCTTTACCATCTCCTTGTATTGGTCTCCATGAATGGTTCTGCGCTCATTGGCTATACACAGGGCCAGCATGGAGAGTACTGTTACTTGTCCTGTAAAGGCTTTTGTTGAGGCAACACCAATTTCTGGGCCTACATGGATATATACGCCCGTAGTGGTTTGGCGGGGGATGCTGGCTCCAATGGCATTACAGACACCGAAAACAAAGGCTCCTGCTTTGCGTGCCAGTTCAATTGCAGCTAAGGTATCTGCAGTCTCACCGCTCTGAGAAATGGCGATAACCACATCGTCGGGGTATATGACGGGATCGCGATAGCGAAATTCTGATGCATACTCTACCGATACAGGTATACGGCAAAGGCTTTCGAACAACTGCTTGCCTATAAGTCCCGCATGCCAACTGGTTCCGCAAGCAACAATAATGATGCGGCGTGCATTGACTAGTTTCTCCCTATAGTCAATAACGGCCGAGAGTGTGATGCGATCGGCGTCGACATTAATTCGACCGCGCATACAATCGCGCAGACAGCTAGGCTGCTCAAAGATTTCCTTGAGCATAAAATAGGGGTATCCGCCCTTCTCCAACTGACCAAGTGTAACATCAATTTGTTTAACGTTTGGTGTTTGTGTTTCGTTGTCCATATTCACCACCTTCAGTTTCTGGCCTAATTGTAAAACAGCGATGTCGCCATCGTTTAGATACACCACCTTGTCTGTATATTCGGCAATGGGACTGGCATCGGAAGCTAAGTAGAAAGCTTCATCATTACCTAAGCCTACTACAAGCGGAGAGCTCTGTCGAGCGCAGATAATGGTGTCAGGGTGTTCTCGGTCGAGGATGGCAATAGCGTAGGCACCTATCACCTGATGAAGAGCTACTTGGACAGCCTCCAAAAGCTCTATGCCGTTACTTTGCATAATATACTCCACCAATTGCACCAACACCTCGGAATCTGTAGCACTTCTGAATTGTATTCCTCTGCTTACCAACTTCTCTTTTAGCGTGATATAGTTTTCTATAATGCCGTTGTGGATGAGTGCCAAACGACCTGATGCAGAGAAGTGAGGGTGAGCATTTGTACTATTTGGCTCTCCATGGGTGGCCCATCGGGTATGTGCAATACCTGCACAACCCGTGGTGTCCTTTTCTTCACAGAAAGCTTTTAAATCGCTTACTTTACCTTTAGCTTTGTAAACATTAAGTCCGCCACTTTCGCTAATCATAGCCACTCCGGCGCTGTCATAGCCTCGGTATTCCAATCGTTCTAATCCCTTAATTAGGATAGGGTAGGCGTGTTTAGTGCCAATATAGCCAACTATTCCGCACATGGTAGTAATGGATTATGGATAATAAATATCAATAGGTTAATTATAGATATGATAGATATAGGTAGTTCGTCTGAGCCGGATATTCTGCGGCCATGGTATCTATTTGGTTCACGAAGGGCTTGATGCCAAGTTCCTTACGCCATTTGCGTATGATAAGGCCCGCTTTTTCCATGTTCATATCACACTCGCCAAGACCGATGGCGCGTGCAATTTGGAAGTCAGAGAAACCGTAGATCTTAGCCTCGTGCAGCAGCGTTGCAAACTCTGGCTCCTCCAAGAATTCTAGGAGTTCTGTATATTCGGCATTTTCTGAGTATTCAGATAACCACTTGTAATCCTTCAGTCGCTCATTTATATTGATAATGTGTTTTAACTTCTGCAAGAACCAACGATCTATCTTTGTCATCTGATGAATTTGTTCCACGGTATAGCCCATCATCATGGCTTTCGCAATAACAAAGATACGAGTGTCTGTAGCATGCTTAAGAGCATCGGGGACATCGGTTACATGCTGTGCCTTGTTATCTACAAATCCGTGCATGCCCTGTCCAATCATGCGCAGACCTTTCTGAATGGACTCCTCAAAAGTACGACCAATAGCCATTACCTCTCCTACACTCTTCATGCTGGAGCCTAACTCGTGGTTTACGCCGTGGAACTTGGAGAGGTCCCAGCGAGGAATCTTACATACAACGTAGTCGAGAGCAGGCTCAAAGAATGCACTGGTGGTCTTGGTTACAGAGTTCTTCAGTTCAAAGAGGCCGTAACCCAATCCCAACTTGGCAGCTACAAAGGCTAGGGGGTAACCTGTTGCCTTTGAGGCCAAAGCAGAAGAACGTGAGAGACGAGCATTTACCTCTATAACACGATAATCCTCGGAATAAGGATCAAAGGCATACTGAACGTTGCACTCGCCCACAATACCGATGTGACGAATAATCTTTATAGCTAGTTCACGCAACTTATGATATTCGCTGTTGCTCAGCGTCTGACTGGGAGCAACAACAATACTCTCACCTGTATGGATGCCCAGAGGGTCAAAGTTCTCCATGTTGCAGACCGTGATGCAGTTGTCGTAACGGTCGCGTACTACCTCATATTCTATTTCCTTCCAACCCTTTAGGGATTTCTCAACCAATACCTGAGGTGAGAATGAGAAAGCTTCTTCTGCCTGTGTCTCCAATTCTTCGTCGTTTTCGCAGAAGCCTGAGCCTAAACCGCCAAGAGCGTATGCTGCACGAAGAATCACAGGGTAGCCCAGTTCGGCTGCAGCCTTGCGTACCTCTTCTTTTGTGTTACATGCCTGACTCTTGATGGTCTTTACACCAATCTCATCCAGTTTCTTTACGAACAAATCGCGGTCTTCGGTATCGATGATGGCCTGTACGGGTGTACCTAAAACTTTTACGCCGTATTTCTCCAGAACACCTTTTTGATAAAGCTCCACACCGCAGTTCAAGGCTGTCTGACCACCGAATGAAAGCAGAATGCCGTCAGGACGTTCTTTCTCGATGACACGCTCCACGAATTCTGGTGTCACAGGTTGGAAATAAACGGTATCAGCTACACCTTCCGAAGTTTGCACGGTAGCAATGTTAGGGTTGATAAGTACAGACTTCACACCTTCTTCTTTAAGTGCTTTAAGTGCCTGTGCACCGCTGTAGTCAAATTCGCCAGCCTGGCCAATCTTCAAAGCGCCGGAGCCGAGAAGGAGAACTTTCTCTGGTCGTTTTGTTATTTGGCTGTTTTGTTGTTTAGCTAAGTCCGTTTCTTTTTCTAAACGGCTAAACGAGCAATCTCCCCAACCGTCAAGCGACTTGATAAACTCATCAAACATCCACTCTGTATCTGTTGGACCAGAGCATGCTTCTGGGTGGAACTGAGCAGAGAACCAAGGGTTGGTCTTGTGACGAATACCTTCGTTAGAGCCGTCGTTCATGTTCACAAATAATGCTTCCCAATCAGCAGGAAGGGTTGTGGCATCTACGGCATAGCCATGATTCTGGCTTGTTATGTAGCATTTAGTTGTACCTACCTGTTGCACGGGTTGGTTGTGGCTACGGTGGCCATATTTCAACTTATATGTCTTAGCACCTGCGGCACGAGCCAGCAACTGATTGCCTAAGCAGATACCCATTAGAGGCTTAACTTCTTTATTATTCAAGAAAGTACGGATGTGCTTTACTGTCTTGCTGCACTGTTCTGGGTCGCCAGGGCCATTGGCCAGAAACAGACCATCGAACTCCAATTGATTGAAGTCGTAGTCCCAAGGTACACGAATGACCTCTACACCACGTTTAATAAGGCAACGGATGATATTAGCCTTTACACCGCAATCCACTAACACTACACGTTTGCCGGCACCTTTATTATAAGTAACGACATCCTTGCAACTTACCTTCTCCACCCAGTTGATGGAGCCGTAGTCTTCTTGACAATGTTCTATGTTCAAAGTTGATTGCTCAATGACAATTTGTCCCCTCATCACTCCATGCTCACGCAACAGTTTGGTGAGTCTTCTGGTATCTATACCTGATATGGCAGGAATACCCTCGCGCTTCAGCCAACTGCTGAGTGATTCTTTGGCATTCCAATGTGAATATTGTTCGCTGTAGTCTGCAACGATGAGGCCTTTGGGATGGATTCGATCGCTTTCCATGAACAGGGGAAGACCATCTTCACCTATTCCTGTATCAGGTACGCCATAGTTGCCTACCAGTGGAAAGGTTGTCACCAGAATCTGTCCTGCGTAGCTTGGGTCGGTAAGGCTTTCGGGGTAGCCCATCATGGCTGTATTGAAAACCACCTCGCCTACTGTGTCTGTTTCGGCACCAAATGACCATCCGCAGAATACTGTTCCGTCATCCAATATCAGTTTCGCTTCTCTCTTCATATCTTATACTAATCTCTTTAATTTCTGTTCAACATAATTAACGAATGCCTCATTTACCAACTTGTTACCACCTGGGGTGGGGTATTGACCGGTGAAGTACCAGTCGCCCTGATGGTCGGGACAAGCAGCATGTAGGCCTTCTATTGTTTGGAAAACAAATTCCACGGGAGCCTTCATGCCCACAGGACGAAGCATTTCTGCCATTTTTCGATTGATGTCATCTACTGTAAAAGGCTTGTACAAGGCGCATACACAGTTGCGCTGTTCACTCTTGGGTTTTTGAAGCTCAGCCCTGCAGGCCTCGTAGGTACGATGTACGATATCCCATAAACCGCGTTCCTGTAAAAGGGCAATAGTGGCACGGAAAGCACAGAACTCCTCCAGACGTGCCATGTCTATACCATAATAGTCTGGGTATCTGATTTGTGGTGAACTGCTGACCATCACAATCTTCTTTGGGTGCAGACGGTCCAGAATCTTGAATATACTTTCGCGGAGTGTTGTGCCGCGTACGATACTGTCGTCAATAATAACCAAGTTGTCTTCGTTGGCTTTCAGTGAACCGTAAGTTATGTCATAAACGTGTGAAGCTAAGTCGTTGCGTGAGCCTGCTTCTGTAATAAAAGTACGTAGCTTGATGTCCTTCCATGCAACTTTCTCGCTGCGAACGTTCAGCCCTTTGCTACGCAGTCCTTCCACCATACCATAGAAAGCCACCTCGGCTGTGTTGGGAATGAAGGAGAATACGCTATGGTCTGTGTCACCGTCGACAGCTTTCAGGATAGGTTCTGTAAGTTGCTGTCCCAGTTGTTTGCGTTCGTGGTAGATGTCGCGGTCGGAACCGCGGCTGAAATATATTCTCTCGAATGAACATCTTTTCTGCTGTTTGGCTTCCAATATGGTTTCCAAGCAGGAGGTCCCATCCTTATGGATAATCAGCGCTTTACCGGCTGGCAGTTCTTTAACATCCTCAACTTGCAAGTCAAAGGTTGTTTGGAGTACTGCACGCTCGCTGGCAACAGCAATTACCTCATCGTCTTTGTAGAAGAATGCTGGACGGATGCCCCAAGGGTCGCGCATTGCGAACATCTCGCCGGAACCTGTCATGCCACACATTACGTAACCACCGTCGTAATCGGCCATTGTAGTACGTAATACATTGGCCATCTGAACGTTGTTGTCGATATAACGTGTGATATCTGTGTTCTCCAATTCTTTTTCCTTGGCCTCCATGTAGCAGCGTTCAACCTCTCGATCCAGACGATGACCCATCAGTTCCAATGTGATGTACGAGTCGCTGTAGATACGTGGAGACTGCCCCTGCTTTACAATCTTGTCGAATATCTCATCGATGTTGGTCATGTTGAAGTTGCCGCACAGGCATAGGTTTTTTGCTCGCCAGTTGTTACGACGGAGGAAGGGGTGTACATATTGCAGTCCGCTCTTTCCTGTAGTAGAATAGCGTAGGTGCCCCATATAGAGTTGAGCTTCTGTCCATTCGGGCGTCATTCGATCGAAAATCTCCGTGATGGCATCTTTTCCAAGTGCTTTCTCGCGGAACATATATTCTGTTCCTACGGCTGCATTCATATTTACGCATGCAATACCAGCGCCCTCTTGTCCGCGGTTGTGCTGCTTCTCCATCATCAGATAGAGTTTGTTCAGACCATACGATTGTGTGCCGTATTTCTGATTATAATAGCTTTGCGGTTTCAGCAGGCGAACCAATGCCACACCGCACTCATGCTTCAGTTGTTCCATTGTTAAAATGTCTCGGATTATTCTGGTTGCTCAGAATACTTTGATTATTTTGAACAGGTTTTTATAAAGTCCATAAACAAGGGGTGTGGATGCAGCACCGTTGATGAGTATTCCGGATGGAACTGTGCTCCAATGTACCACTTCTTTTCAGGAATCTCCACGATCTCCACCAAGTCTGCAGCGGGGTTGATGCCCACGCACTTCATGCCTGCAGCCTCATACTCTTTCTTGTATTTGTTGTTGAATTCGTAACGATGGCGGTGGCGTTCCTTTATTGAACATTGAACATTATATGCTTCCCAAGCTCGGCTGCCCTCAACAAGTTCACACTCGTATGCGCCTAAACGCATGGTACCACCCATCTGGGTAATGTTCTTCTGTTCCTCCATTATGTCTATGACGTTGTGGGGCGTGTCGGGATTCATCTCCGCGCTATTGGCATCTTTGTAACCAAGGACGTTGCGCGCAAACTCTATGACCATCATTTGCATACCCCGGCAGATGCCGAAGGTTGGTATGTCATGTGTTCTGGTATATTCTGCTGCGATGATCTTACCCTCTATACCACGCTGGCCAAATCCGGGGCATACTACAATGCCTGCAATATCCTTCAGTTTTTCTGCAACGTTCTCGGATGTTATCTCTTCGCTATTGATAAAATGAATCTTTGCCTTTACATCGTTGTAGATACCGGCTAGATTCAAACTTTCGCGGATGCTCTTGTAGGCGTCTTGCAGGTCGTATTTACCTACCAGACCGATGTGTATCTCGCGCTTGGCGTTGCGTTGTTTCTCTAGGAAGTTGTTCCATGGCTTCATGGCAGGTGTTTCTCCTACGGGAATGCCAATCTTGCGCAGTATGGCAGCGTCCAGTCCTTGGTGCTGCATGCTCACGGGCACCTCGTAGATGCTGGGCATATCTTCGCTTTGTACTACGCACTCTAAATCGACATTACAAAAAGAAGCCACCTTGAGACGCATAGAGTCGTCGAGGTGGCGTTCCGTCCTGAGGACAAGAATATCGGGCTGGATGCCCATGCCTTGCAACTCCTTTACCGAATGTTGCGTGGGTTTTGTTTTAAGTTCGTCGGCCGCTTTCAAATAGGGGACGTATGTTAAGTGAACACAAACGGCATTTCTGCCCAGCTGCCATCTTAACTGACGGATAGCCTCCATGAATGGTGCACTCTCAATATCACCAATGGTACCACCTACTTCAGTGATGACAAAGTCCAAATCTTCGCCCTTTTCGTCTTCGCGAAGCATACGACGTTTAATTTCATCTGTGATATGAGGCACTACCTGAATGGTCTTACCCAAGTAGTCGCCGCGACGTTCACGGTCGATTACCGTTTTATATATACGACCTGTGGTGATGCTGTTGTGACGTGTAGTGTGGATACCAGTAAAGCGCTCGTAGTGACCTAAGTCCAAGTCGGTTTCCATACCATCCTCTGTTACATAGCATTCACCATGTTCGTAGGGGTTCAGGGTTCCTGGGTCGATGTTGATGTAAGGGTCAAACTTCTGAATGGTAACCTTGTAGCCTCTGGCCTGTAACAACTTACCTATACTCGCCGAGATGATACCTTTTCCCAGCGAAGAAACCACACCGCCTGTAACAAAAATGTATTTTGTATTCATTCTCTCCGTGTGTTTGTTAACTTTTTGCATAATTTTGCTGCAAAGGTATAGCTTTTTGTTTATATAGCCAAAGGAATCGGAGCAAAAAGATAATAAATATTCATTTGATAGACATATTTAACACATTTTGCGTTGGAGATGGCGAAAATGAAGGCAAAATAGTGTTGTATAATATATAATGGTAAAAAGGGCTGATTCCTCCAAAGAACCCGCCCTTTCGGTCAAAGAATTATAGGCTAAACCCTAATCCACATAGCAAATAGACCTTACCGCTGTCAGGGTTGGCGTTGAGGCCAACGAAAATGGGGAGGTGGTACTTCTGCTTAATCAGGAAGTCCTTGGTAGCTTTCAGTCCTACGTTGGTACATGCAAAGCTGGTGTTGCCGTATGTCGTAGTGGCCCAGGGAGAAAGACCGACGGAACCTTCCCAGTCAAGTTTGGCCAGACGGAAGGGGGCTTTCAGTTCGAAGTAGCTGCTGTAGGCACGCTCCAGGCTGTTGTTGAGGCCGTCGTCTCCGGCAAAGTTGGTGTACCATGTTGCGGAGAGAAAGCCGAAGTCGTAGCCTATGTAGCCCTCCCAGATGTGTGTGGTCTTACCGCTTTTGTACTGGAAGTAGCTTCCCTCGCCGAACCAGTAGTCTGTCAGGCCTAAGGTGAGGCCTTTGTGGGTGTAGCTTAGGCTGAAGTCCAATTCCTTGGTGTCCTCGGCGCGTGTGATGCCTACGCTTCCCCAGGCTGTCAGGCTAAGACCTTTCCATTCTACGCCTAATGTAGGCTGTAGGCTGGTGTTTCCCAAATCTTGTCCACGCCAGATGTATTGGTTGACGAGATCTATGCCGA
>JAEEGL012613386.1_pt1 | contig 25370 bp, 17 predicted proteins | sample 9134231 | NCBI WGS metagenome assembly JAEEGL01 (sample SAMN16246548, study PRJNA631951) | gut metagenome | biome: gut microbiome; feature: rumen; material: fiber-attached | host: Bos | place: Iran: Karaj | collected 2018-10
AGTGGAGGCAGAAGGTCTGATCCTTTTCAGCCTTCTCCACCGGATCGTCGGTCAAAACGGTCAGTGCGTTGGTGTTCTTTTGGATGGGGACCTCCAGGCTGCCCACGGCCACGCCCATCATGGGGCCGCCGGAGAGGGCCTTTTTGGCCTCCACACCCTCCTTGAGGCCGCCGCAGGCCTCCAGGAGCTGAGCGAAGCGGGTGCCGTCCCGGGCGATGAAGTTGGCGGGCTCCCGGACCGCCTCGCCGGTGACAGTGAGCACGTGCTCGTAGAGGGGCTCGTTCCAGGCCACCGCCCGTCCAATGGCGTAGGCGGTGCCCACGTTGAGGACGATGCAGCCCACGTCCGCCGGAAGCATGGACACGGGATAGTCCACCCCCGCGATGACCCGGATCAGGCTGCGCTCGCCGCCCTGGGGGTACTTGGTGTGCAGGGGCAGGACCCGCATGCGCTCCTTGCCGGCCACGGCCTTCTGCATGGCGGCAATGGCCTCGGGCTTGTTGTCCTCCACGCCGACCACGCACTCCGCGTTGGGATAGAGCCGCAGGGCGATCTCCAGTCCCTCCACGATGCCGTCCGCGTTGCTGCGCATGAGCTGGTCGTTGCAGGTGATGTAGGGCTCGCACTCCGCGCCGTTGGCAATCAGATATTTGATCTTCTCCGGCGCCTTGGGTGCCAGCTTCACATGGGTGGGAAAGCCCGCGCCGCCGAGGCCCACAATGCCGGCCTCCTTCACGCGGTTCAGGATCTCCTGATTCGGAATGTCGGAGATGTCCTGCCGCTCACCCAAGCCCTCCATGGGGGTGTATTGGCCGTCGTTCTCCACGACGACGCACTCGGTCATGGTTCCGGCAATGGTGCGCCGCTTTTCCACAGCTTTCACCTTTCCCGAGCAGGAGCTGATGACGCAGGCGGAGACGAAACCGTCTGCTTCGGCCAGCTTCTGCCCCACCAGAATCGGGTCGTTTTTCTTGACGATGGCTTTTGCGGGCTTGCCGATGTGTTGGGCCAGGGGAAATATCATCTCGCCGGGTCCGGGATCGAAGCGGCGCAGGGGCGTTTCCCTGCTCAGCTCCTTCCGGCCCTTGGGATGAACCCCGCCGCGAAAGGTTAAATTCACTGTTATCGCCCTCCTGGATCAGTTCGATACCGCTGCCGCAGCGCTCCAAGGCGGGAGAATCGCCGCAGGAACAGACTGCGCCTATGGTATCCTTATTGTACAGTGTAACATAAATTGACAGAAAAGGCAATGGGAAGTTTTTATTATTTATGCAAGGTGACAGGTGACTGGTGACTCGTCCGTACGGGGGAGGAGCGGACAAGCAATGTAAGCGCGTTCAGTGCCGACAGCCCGGTGGGCTGTCGCGGAACGTCGCGGAGTGAGGGCCCATGTGGGCATACTTCGTGACTCTTCGAGTTCGGCCCCTACGGAGCGGCAAGCCATGCCTTTTGGCGGCTTGTCCCTACAGGCGGGTCTGTTGCCTGTTGCCTTTTGTCGAAGCTTATGCTATGATGGGAGCGGAGGTGATTTCCAGATGAAGTACCGCAGAAAACTGTTCCGGCACCGGGACCCTTACGACCTCAAAGACACCGACGCGCTGTTCATGCAGGCCGTGCGGGAGAACTGCGCCTTTGCCTACGCCCACTGCCCCGGCTACAAGGCCATTCTGGACGCCGCGGGCTTCGCACCGGAGCGGCTGCGAACCATGGAGGATCTGGCGGAGCTGCCCTTTCTGCCCACGGCGCTGTTCAAGCGGCGGCGGCTCTTTTCCCTCCCACGCTGGCGGCTGCCCTGCGTTGTGACCTCCTCAGGCACCAGCGGAAGGGCCAGTGAGATCGGCTTCTCCGTGGGCGATCTCTGGGCGGGACTGAAAATGGTCCTGCACATTTGCAGGCTGCGGAAGCTGCTGTCCTGGAGACCTTGTCACTACGTGGTCTTCGGCTATCAGCCCCGGCTGCGGAACCGCACGGGTGTTTCCCGGACCGCCTTCGGCGTGACCCTCTTTACCCCGGCCTTATCCCGCTGCTACGCCCTGCGGTGGAAAAACGGGAACTACGTTCTCGATTTGCAGCACGTGCAGGACGCCATCGTGAAGCACAGCCGCTCCCGTTTTCCCCTGCGCTTTATGGGCTTCCCGGCCTACGCCTGGTTCCTGATGAAGCGCATGGAGGAGCAGGGCGTTCGGGTCCGGCTTCCCAAGGGCTCCAAGCTCATGCTGGGAGGCGGCTGGAAGCAGTTCTACGCGGAGGAGGTGGACAAGTCTGCGTTCTACGCTCTGGCGAAGAAGGTTCTTGGCCTGGACGACCGTGACATCATCGAGTTTTTCGGAGCCGTGGAGCACCCGATTTTCTACAACGACTGCGAGCGGCACCACTTCCACATCCCCATCTACAGCCGCGTTCTCATCCGGGACCCGGCGACGCTGAAGCCTGTCCCCAACGGGACCCCGGGGCTGGTGAATCTGATCACCCCCATGGATGTGGGAACGCCCCTGCTCTCCGTCATGACCGACGATCTGGGAATCCTCCACGACGCCGACGAGTGCGGCTGCGGCCTGGATGCTCCCTGGCTGGAAATCCTGGGCCGGGTGGGGCTCCAGGACATCAAGACCTGCGCCGCGGGCGCCGCGGAAATCCTGAACAAGGTGGAGGTGAGCCTATGATTCTGGCAAACGGAAAGCGCTGGGAGAGCTCCATGCAGAGCGAGATCCTGGCGGGTCTGGAAGCGAAGCTCAACGCCACCCTGGCGGGACCGCCCCTGGAGGCCGAGACCGTCGTGGCCGCCATCGACGAGCTGGGAAAGCGGGTGGCTGCCGGGGAATTCGACGAACGGATCGCCGCCCTGCAAATCGACGGAGCGGAGCAATACAAGGAGCTGGCTGTCCGTCTGCTGCGGCGGGACAATCTGGAATTCATGCTGCGAACGGAGCTGGGAGCCGACTTCCGCCCGGACTATCTGACCGAGCCTCCCGCAGGGCTGCAGCCTGTGCGGGTGCTGACCCGGCCCCTGGGCGTCCTGCTGCACATTGCCGCGGGCAACGCCGACGGCCTGCCGGCCTTCTCCGCGGCCGAGGGCCTCGTCACGGGCAATATCAACATCCTGAAGCTGCCCCAGGCGGACAACGGCCTTTCTCTGGAGATCTTTCAGGCCCTGCTGGAGCTGGAGCCCCGGCTGGCAGACTACATCTACGTCTTCGACACCCCCTCCTCCGACGTGGGGGCCATCCAAAGGATGGCGGAGCTGGCCGACGGCATCGTGGTCTGGGGCGGAGAAGCCGCGGTCTCGGCGGTGCGCCGCTTCGCCCATCCCGGGACAAAGCTGATCGAGTGGGGCCACCGGCTGAGCTTCGCGTATCTTTCCGGAGCGGTCCCGGAGCGGGAGCTGACCGCCCTGGCGGAGCATCTGGTCGTCACCCGGCAGCTGCTCTGCTCCTCCTGTCAGGTCATTTATCTGGACACGGAGCGGATGGAGGATCTCCGCGCCTTCTGCGATCGGTTCTGGCCGATTCTGCAAAGGGTGGCCGAGGCGCGCCGGCCCCGGACCCTGGGCGCGGTGGCGGAGCTGACGCTGCGGACTTATACGGATCGGCTGGAGGCCATCCTGGACGGCGGGACATCGAAGCCCTGGTCCTCTCCCCTCTGCTCGCTGATCCCGAAGGAGGACAGCGCCCTGGAGCTCTCTCCCATGTTCGCCAACGTGCTGGTAAAGCGTCTGCCCCGTCAGGAAATCCTCCCGGTACTGCGAAAGGCCAAGCCCTATTTGCAGACCGCGGGCCTGGCCTGTCCCCCGGCGGAGCGGGTAGCGCTGACGCAGCTGCTGGCGCAGGCCGGTCTCACCCGGATCACCCGCCCCGGCTCCATGTCTGAGGGCGTCCCCGGCGAAGCCCACGACGGAAGCTATCCCCTGCAGCGCTATATCCGGATCGTGAATGTGGAAATCTAATTCCGTATCCCAAATCCCTGATCCGGTTCCCTGCTGTCCGTGTAAACGAAAGACGACCCTCCCTGATCGGGGGGTCGTCTTTCGTTTGGGTGTTTCCGTCAATCTCCCTTGTGTACCACCACCTGGGGGAAGGGGATCTCGAAGCCGTTGGCGCCCAGCAGCAGCTTGACGTCCCGGTTCAGTGCGCGTTTGGCCTGGAAGAACTTTTCCTCGTCGGCCTGGACGGAGAACTTCAGGTTGATGCCGCTGTCCGCCAGCTCCTCCACGCCCATATAGCGGATGTCGGTCAGGTAGAGGTCGGGATGGTTCTTTCTCGAGCCCGGCAGCTCCTTTTCCATGACCTTCTCCAGCCGCCGCAGATCCGTGTCGTAGGCCACGGCGCAGATGATGATCACCAGGGAGTTGATGCGGGAGCGGTTCTGGAAGTTGCGGATGTCGGAGTTGTTCACCACCTTGAGGTTGCCGCCGTCGTCCTCGATGACGGTGGTGCGGACGCCGATGCTGCGGACCACGCCGCGGACGTCGTCCAGGACGATGATGTCGCCCACGCTGTACTGATTTTCAAAGATGATGAAGGCGCCGGTGATGATATCCTCGATCAGACTCTGGGCGCCGAAGCCGATGATCAGGCCGATGATCCCGACGCCGGCCAGGACCGCCCCGGCGTCCACGCCCAGGATGGTCAGACTCCAGACGACGGCCACGATGACCGCCAGGTATTTCAGCAGCCCGCAGCACATCTCGGTGATCGTGAAAGTCCGCTTGTTCTTCTTGCCGATGAGCCGCAGGATGAAGCACAGGATCCGGTAGATCAGCCAGACGATACAGATCGCCACCACCACCGTGATGATCTGAGCCACCGTGGTCTTGAGATCCTGGTTGAGGATCAGATTGCTGCGCTCCGTGCTGGCGAGCTTGGCCCGCAGGGACTGGGACAGGGGCAGCCACTTGGGGTTGGCGAGCACCAGGACGATGATCGCCACGATAACGAAAGTAAGATATGCCTTTGCGCCGCGTTTCTTTTCTTTCATGTTGGTTCCTCCTCTATAATCGTTTCTTTGCTGCGGTTATTTTTGAATATCGAGAATATCCGTGTCGGTCGTGTAGTCGTTTCCTGTAGAGACGTCCGTCACCACAAGCCGGAATATGACCTTTGGCCCACCGGAGCCTGCGGTAGGTCCGGGAATGGTTGCGTTGCATTCGAAGAGATAGGAATTGTCGCTCTGGGAGATGGTGAACTGAGAGAGCACGGAGCTGTCGTACTCGGTCTGACCGACCTGCGCGCCGCTGTCGTCGCACCAGTAGGCAGTCAGGCTTTTGACCTTGAAGTTGTATGCGTTCAGGTGCGGATCCTGCTCTCTTGCCAGGAATTCGGCCCAGTAACCGAAATACAGGGTATCATCGGTGGGACCGCTGGAGACTTCGCCGTCGCTCGTGAAGGAATCCGGCGCCATGACGACCGGGACGGTCGTGCTTTGGGAGATGGTCTTTGTCACGCCGTTCTCCTTGTACTCGCCGGTGATGGTTACGACCACGGAGGCATTGCCCTCCTCGTAGTCCGGCGAAACGGAGCCGTCGTAATAATCTGTCTCGGTCTGGGTGATCCCGCCGTCGTCTCCAAGGAACAGACCGTCGCTTGAAACGACGGAGACCGTGATGATCACCTGGTCGGCGTCGCCCATATTCAGATGATAGTAGAAGTCAACCTCAAAATCAGCACTTTCCTCGAAGAGCGGGACGTTGGCGCCGAATTCGGTGATGCTCGGGGCGGTGAAAGGCGGAGCCTCGATCTCCGCCGAGGCGGTGACGGTTTGGGTGCTGCCGTAGCGGTCATACTCGCCTGTGAGAACGATCCTGGAGGCCGTGCTGATATTGATGTCCGTTTCGCTCTCCGTGAAGCTTCCGCTGCTGTCCCGCAGCACCGCCGGGGACGTGAGCAGCAGCAGGCCCGCATTGTCGTAGAAGCTGGCGGTGATCTGCATCTCGGAGGCGGAGTTCAGGGTGAGCTCGTATTCGTAGAGCACCCCGTCCGCGTTATGGGCGGCGGAATTGATCGTGAGCTCCGGATCGGTGAAGGGCGCAGCCTCCACATCCATGAAGCCCCAAACCTCAAAGCTCTCGCCTTCGATCTCGTAGGTGCCGACCAACCAAAGCGTCACATCGTGTCCGGCGGAGTCGGGCGCGTCGATCACCCGGTCGGTAATCGACTGGGATGAGGTGATTTCGATGGGGCCGTCGGTACCGTAGACCGTGGATTCCATGCTGAGCTCCGCGTTCACGCTGAGGCTCTCGGCGTCATGGAGCAGGATGTCCGCGCTGTAGATGATCTTCTCCGGATCGCTGGGATCCCGCCGGGCTTCGGTGACTGTGATCTCCGGCGTGCCGAAGGGCTTCATGACCTGGGAGACTGTGATGGTTTTGGTCTCGCCGGCATCGTTCTGATAGGTACCGGTCAGGGTCAAGGTATATTCCCTGACAAGCTCCAGGCTGATTTCCGAGAGATGCGTCTGCGAGGTCTCGGAAGCGCTGTGGGTGAAGGGACCGTCGCTCAGCGCGGTCCTGGTCTCGGTATGGACGTTCCCGACGTCGTCCTCGATCTCCACTTCATAGGTGATCTCCGCGTCGACCTGCAGCTCCGTCGCGTCGTTGAGGGTGACGATGTAGTTGTAGAGGACCATGCTGCCGTCATCGATTCTCACCGCGGTCTTGATCTCCAGGGTGGGATCCTCGAAGGGCTTCGCCGGGGCCTCCAGAGTCCGGGAGGCCGTGACGGTCTTGGTGGTCCCGTTCTCGGTATAAGTGCCCGTCAGGGTCAGGGTCACGGTGCCGGGCCAGTTCTCCCATTCCAGCTCCACGCTGCGGCTGGGGGAAGTTCCGGAGGCCGTGTAGTTGTAGGGGCCGTCGGCGCCCAGGTTTTCGCCCAGGTCCGAAGTGACGGCTGCGCTGACCTGCATGCTCTGGGCGGAGTTCAGATTCAGCTGATAGCTGTAAGTGAGGGGCGTCAGATCGTTTTCCGTCAGCGCCATATCCGCGATGCTGAGGGTGGGCGCCGTGAAAGGCACGTTCAGGGTCTGGGAGGCGGTGACGGTCTTCGTGGTCCCGTTCTCGGTATAAGTGCCCGTCAGGGTCAGGGTCATGGAGGCGGGCCGGGTGGTCCAGTTCAGGGCCACGTTCCGCGCTGCGGAAGTGCCGGAGCTGTTCTGGGTGAAGGGGCCGTCTGTGCCCAGAGTGCCGCCGCTGTCGGCGGTGACCGTCGCCCGGATCTGCAGATTGGCCGCGGAGTTCAGGGTCACCCGGGCGCTGTAGCTGAGCGCCGTTGCCGCGTCTCCGTTCAGGGTCGCGTTAGCGACGGCCAGGGTGGGAGCAGTGAAGGGCTCCGCCGGCACGTTCAGGGTCTGGGTGGCGGTGACGCTCTTGGCGGTCCCCTGTTCATAGTAGGTGCCGGTGAGGGTCAGCGTCACGCTGGTGGGGCGGGTGGTCCAGCTCAGAGCCGCGCTGCGGGTGGGCGAATTGCCGGAGCTGCTGTGGGTATAGGGGCCGTCCGTGCCCAGCTGGGCTCCGGTGTTGGATCTGATCGTCGCCCGGACCTGCATGGAGGCCGCGGAGTTGAGGGTCACCCGGTAGCTGTAGCTGAGGGGCGTCACATTGGAGCCGTTCAGCGTCGCGCTGACCAGATTCAGCCTGGGCGCTGTGAAGGGCGCCTCGGGAACGGTCAGCCGCTGGGTGGCCGTGACGGTCTTGGTGCTCCCGTTTTGTGTGTAAGTACCGGTGAGGGTCAGGGTCACGGTGGTGGGCCGGGTCGTCCAGCTCAGGGCGGCGTTCCGTGTGGGCGAGGTCCCGGAGCTGTTGTGGGTATAGGGGCCGCCGCTGCCGATGCCGGCGCCGGTGTTGGATGTGATCGAAGCCCGGACCTGCATAGAGGCCGCAGAGTTGAGGCTCACCCGGTAGCTGTAGTTGAGCTGCTTCGCGTCGGTCCCGTTCAGGGCCGCGTTGGCGATGGTCAGAGTCGGGGCCGTGAAGGCGGGCTCCGACACCCGCAGGGTCTGGCTGGCGGTGACGGTCTTGGTCACGCCGTTTTCGGTGTAGCTGCCCGTCAGGGTGAGAATCACCGTTTCCGGCCGGGTCGTCCAGCTCAGGGCCGCTCTCCGGGTGGGAGAGGTTTCGGATTTGCTGTGGGTATAGGGACCGTCGGTGCCCAGCCTGGCCCCGGTATTGGAGCTGATGACCGCCTGCACCCGCAGGGACGAGGCGGAATTCAGGCGCACCCGGTAGTGGTAGCTCAGAGGCGTCACGGACGTGCCGTTGAGGGAGGCGTTGGAGATGGTCAGGGTCGGGGCTGTGAAGGGCACCGCCGGCATCTCAACGGTCTGGCTTGCCGTGACAGTCCTGGCTTCCCCATCCTCGGTGTAGCTGCCCGTGAGGGTCAGGGTGATCTCCCTGGGTCGGGTCGTCCAGCTCAAAGCGGTCTCCCGCTCCGGAGCGCGCTCCGAAGCTGTATGGAGGAAGGGGCCGTCGCTCGCCAGGGAATTGCCGTTTTCGTCCGTGATCTGGGCGCTGACCTCCAGGCTTTCCGCGGAGTTCAGCTGCAGCTCATATCGCCAGCGCAGAGGCGTCCCCTCCGGGCTCTGGAGCATCGCGTCGGTCACGGTCAGGGTCGGGGCCGTGAAGGGCTCCTCCGGCACCGCCAGGGTCTGGCTGGTCGTCAGGGTCTTGGTCTTGCCGTTTTCGGTGTAGCTGCCTGTCAGCGTCAGCGTGAGCTCCGCGGGCCTCTCCTCCCATTCCAGAGCGGTCTCCCGCAGCGGGGAGCTCTCCGTCCCGCCATGGAACCAGGGTCCGTCGGCGCCCAGCGGATTGCCGGCCTGGTCGGTGATCTCCGCCGTGACCTCTATGGACTCCGCACCCGCCAGCGTGATCTCGTAGCGGTAACGCAGGGGGCTCACGTTGGAGCCATTGAGCTCGCAGCTGAGGATGCTCAGCGTCGGGGTCTCAGAGGGCGCGACGGTTTCGGCGGTCGTGGGAGACGGCTCCGTGGCCGGCTCCGTTAGGGGCTCTGTAACCGGCTCCGGCTCCCGCATCGGCACCTCCCGCTCTGCGTTCAGCTGGTACGATTCCCCGTCCCGATAATAGCTGGCGGTGAGCTCCAGCTTCAGACTGGAGAGACCTACGGGGCGGGAAACGGTCATGCGCATCTGCTCGGAGACGCCACTGGTCTCGTGGTGGTAGGGGCCGGCGGTCCCCAGGATCTCGCCGTCCTCCGTGCGGGCCGTGACGGTGACGTCCACAGCCTCGGCGTCGTTCAGCTCCACCTCGTAGCTGTAGTACAGCTCGTCCAGGTTGTCGGAGCCCTGCTCCGCGGAGACGATCTCCAGGGTCGGCTCCAGAAAGCTCTTTGCCGCCGGGCTCTCGTCTCCGCCGGATACCATCAAGGCCAGCACCGCCACCACCGCGGCCGCGGTGGTCCAGAAGCTCCGCTTGAGGTCGTTGATCCGGGAAGTCCGCTTAGCTTTGTTCATGGCTGTCGCGCCGTGCAGGGCGCCGTAGCTCTTCCCGCCTCTGACCTTCGAGTAGAGGGGCATGATCTCGGGGTATCGGTTGTCTACTTCATACATATCTCTTCCCAGCCTCCTTTCGTCGGCTTGCGGCGCGGTCCCGCGCCTACGGGTCTTATCCTGCGGTAAAATCAAGACTTGCAATTCTCTCTATTCTGTATTATTATTACATAGAATTCAAGTAATATCAAGTATAAATGCTGTTTTTTCCACTTTTTTCGACTTTTGTCTGGATAACACAGGAGCGAGGCCGCTTTTCGGCCCCGCTCTGCAAACGAAAACGGAGGAATGCCAAATGACCATTCTGGAGACCATCGCCGCACGGCGCAGCGTGCGAAGCTTCGACGGGCAGGATCTGACGCCCCGGGACCAGGCGCGGCTGTCGGAGCTCTTCGCGGACGCGAAAAACCCCTACGACCTGCCGGTCAGCTTTGCGCTGCTGGACGCGCGGGACAAGGGGCTATCCAGCCCCGTCATCACCGGCACCGCGCTCTGGCTGGCGGGCAAGCTGACCCGGGCACCCCACGCGGAGGAGGCCTTCGGTTACTCCTTTGAGACTCTGCTGCTGCGGGCCGCGGCTCTGGGCATGGGCACCGTCTGGATCGCCGGGACCTTCAACCGCTCCGCCTTCGAGGCCGCCATGGAGCTGAAGCCGGACGAAATCATGCCCTGCGCCAGCCCCGTGGGCTATCCGGCGGCGAAGATGTCCCTGCGGGAGACCCTCATGCGCAGGGGCGTCAAGGCCGGCGAGCGCCTGCCCTTCGGGACCCTGTTCTTCGACGGGGATTTCTCCCATCCCCTGACGCCGGAGGCCGCGGGGGAGCTGATCACCCCCCTGGAGGCGGTGCGGAAGGCTCCCTCGGCGGTGAACCGCCAGCCCTGGCGGGCGGTACGGATCGGAAATGCCGTTCACTTCTATGTGAAGCACAGCAAGGGCTATGTGGACAAAAGCGGCTGGGATTTGCAGAAGGTGGACCTGGGCATCGCCCTTTGTCACTTCGCCCTGGCCGCGGAGGCGCTGGGTATGACGTCGAAGCTCCGCCTGGAGGACCCGGCCTTGGACAGCCCCGACGGGATCGACTATATCGGCAGTTTTTCCACTGTTCTCCCATAACGGCTGAAATCGTTGTTTCATATTCAGATCTGAGCACGCAAAAGGCGGGCCGGAGCAAACGCTCCGGCCCGCTGTGTTTCAGGGATTGTTGTTCTGTGTCGTTGAAAACGCTGACGCCTTCGGATTACATGGCGGCGCTTTCTTCGGCAATCTTGGCGGCTTCTTCTTCAGGCGTCAGGAAGGCGGAGGGCGCGGGCTCGACGCCGCGGGCCTTTTCGATCCAGTAGACGATGAAGAAGGTCAGGGCGCTGACCAGGCAGCCGAAGACCACGGGGAGCATCAGCCAGACGGTCTTGCCGCCGCCGATCAGCTGCCAGACGATGAAGGCAGCCGTGCCGGTGAAGATGGAAATCAGGCCGGCGTTCTTGGTGGCCTTGGGAATCACCAGGCCCAGGCCGTAGGCGGCAAAGGGTCCGGCGCAGCGGATGCCGAAGGCGAAGGTGTTCATCGTAACAATGTCCACACCAAAGAGGGAAATCAGCATGGCGACCAGCGCGGCGATCACGTTGCAGGCACGGGTCAGGAAGATGATCTTCTTCTCCGACAGCTTCTTCAGATCGCCGCCGAAGCCCGGATACAGGTCGTTGATGACCATGGTGGACATGCAGAGCAGGTTGGAGTCCGCGGAGGACATGGTGGCGCAAATGATGGCGGCAGAAATCAAACCGGTAATTACACCGGGGGCGTACTTGCCGGTAACCATCATCATGGCTTTAGAAGTATCGTCTAAAATACCAGGCAACTGATCCTGCAGAGCATAAGCTGCCAAACCCAGCAGGGTGGGGAAGATGGACATGGCGGCCATCAGCACAGCGGAGAGGAAGGAAGCGTTACGGGCGGTCTTCTCATCCTTGGCGGTCTCGAAGCGGGAGACCATCTCGGGGCCGGCCAGGAAGGTGCAGAAGTAGTTGAAGATGTAGCCGATGATGGTGGCCCAGCCGATGGCGGTGAAGTCCAGCTTCGCCTCGGGCAGCTTGGCGGAGATGGCCTCCCAGCCACCGGCGCTGCTCAGAACAATGGGGGTCGCAATGGCAAGACCGACAATGATAATCAAGAACTGGACCAGGTCGGAGATCTGGTCGGCGATCATGCCGCCCAGGGTGGTGTAAAGAATGATGACGATGCCCGCGAAGATCAGGCAGACGTTCAGCGGAATGCTGGGAATCAAAGCGCTAATAACAGCACCAGAAGCTTTGATCTGAGACGAGGTCAGGCAGAACAGGGACAGGACGCTCAGGATCGCGGTGAAGTTGCTGGAGACCTTGCCGAAGCGGCGGCCCACAACCTCAGGAATGGTGACGGCCATGGTCTTGCGGATCTTGGGGGCGAAGTAGGCCAGGGGAATCATGGCGATGGACGCCGCCAGCACATACCAGCATGCGCTCATGCCCCAGTCGCCGAAGGCCTTCTGGGCCAGGCCGGTGGTGCAGCCGCCGCCGATGTTGTTGGCGGACAGGGAGAAGGCCACCATGAACAGGCCCATCCGACGGCCGGCGATCATGTAGTCCTTGGAATTCTTGATCTTCAGCTTGCTGACGACAGCGCCGACGATCAGCATTCCCACGAGGTACGCGATGACGATAATCAGCGGGATAATCTGGATTTCCATGCAAATATCTCTCCTTTCAAATTTGTGGAGGCTTTCCACATGGAGCAATTATACTGCATACTCAGGCAAATGGCAACTAAAAATTGTAACTTTTAGCAGAAATATGAATAAAAGATGAACAAAAGGAGGGTTTTTCTAAAAATCCATCGAAAATCAGTATATGGTTTTCAGATCCTCCGGACGGATCCCGTACTGCCGGCAGAAGTCCTCCAGCTCCCGCTGGGTGGAGGCGCCGCAGTAGGCGCGGAACCGCCCGCTCTCCTTCTCGAGAAAGCCCAGAGTCATCTCCCGGTTGCAATAGCTTTTGCGGACGGCCGGCTGCAGCCGTTCCGCGTCATAGGCCGGGGCCTTCTGCTTGGAGCTTTTATGAAAGAACGCCATTTTGTTCACCCTCCTCTGTCTATTCCCTGTCCGCGTCGTACATGGGTTTCAGCAGGTAGTCCATGAAGACGGGAATCCGCTTTTCCCAGGCGGCCTCGTTGTGCTCCGCCCCGGGGACCATCCGGGCCGCCACGTCCGCGCCGAAGAGGGACAGGGTCCCCGCAAGTCCGAACATGGCGGAATAGGCATACTGCTGATCCTCCGGGATCTCCGCGGTGCCGAGGTCCAGATAGACCCGGGTTGGGGCGGCGATCCCGGCCTTGGCGATCAGCTCCACCAGACGCATGCCCCCGGCCCAGATGCTGGGCGACAGGGCGGCGCCCATGGAGAAGGTCTGATTGTAGGCCACGAGCGCGTAGAGCGTCATCAGACCGCCCATGGAGCTGCCGGCGATCATGGTGTGCTCCCGGTCCGGCAGAGTCCGGTAGCTCCGGTCGATCTCCGGCTTGAGGGTGCGCGTTATCCAGTCCATGGTCGTCTTCCCCAGACCGTCGATCTCCCCGAAGGGCGGGTAAACGAAATCCCAGGGGGCATATTCGTGCAGGCGGCGATCCCCCTCCGGGTTGCACTCGATGGCCACTACAATCAGGGGCAGCTTCGTGCGCTGCAGGTATTCCTTCATGCCCCAGCTCTTGCCGAAGGTGGCGTGGCGGTCGTAAAACACGTTATGGCCGTCGAACATATAGAGCACCGGGTAGCGGCGCTCGGAGTCGTCGTAGTCCTTGGGAAGGCTGACATAGAGCCGCCGGGCTTTCCGGGTGGGCAGCTCCGGAATCTGGATCTTCTTGACTTGGATCATGGTAAACTCCTTTGTAATTCCGCCTGCGCCTGTCCCGGCTTTTCGGCGGGAACGGGATCGGCGGTTGATCATCGCAGGGAATCCGGGGAAACCGGGAATTCAAAAGAACAGCCCGCGGTAAAGGGCCGGCTTCAGACACAAACAGGGCCTCACGCGAAGCTCCTGTGCCTATCATACAACAAAACGCCCGCAATGTCATCAAAAATTTTTCAAAGCTCCCCGCAAGGGGACCGTTTTCGCGCAATATTTCCCAAAGAAGAAAAAAATTTTTTGATTTTATGCGGCGTTTGTGCTATAATCAGCATCAATCATCCACTACATCAAGGAAATGAGGATATCAATATGCTGAACATCTCCAAAACCATCCGAGACGACGACGCCGTCTTTGCTCTGGAGGGACGTCTGGACACCACCACCGCCCAGGATCTGGAGCACGCCCTGCAGAAGGCCATGCCGCGTGTGAGCAAGCTGACCCTGGACTTTGAAAACCTGGACTACATCTCCTCCGCGGGGCTGCGGGTGCTGCTCTCCGCCCAGAAAACCATGAGCGCGAAGGACGGCGAAATGAAGCTTCTCCATGTGAACGAGGCCATCCTGGATATCTTCGAGGTCACCGGCTTCTCCGACATTCTCACCATCGAGTAATCCTCCGCCGTCCGGACGCTGCGGGGCGCAAGCTGCGCCGCAGCACCACATTCTGAACAACAAAATACGACAATGATCAAAAAATTATTTCGTCAGATGCTCCTGACGCAGATTGTCTCCTCCATGACCGTGACCCTCTGCATGCTGGTGGACAGCATCATGATCGGCCGCTTTTTGGGCGAGGACTCCATGACCGCCTACGGACTCGCCAGTCCCCTGCTGCTGGTCTTCGCCGCCTTCGGCAGTCTGATCTCCTCCGGCGTCCAGGTCCTGTGCAGCAAGACCGTTGGCCGGGGCGACCAGGAGGCCACCGACGCCTGCTACTCCGTCTCCGTCTCCCTGGCGGCGGGGATCTCCGCGGTGGGTCTGGTCCTGGTCTTCGTTCTGCTGCGCCCCCTGACCACTCTGCTGGGCGCCGGTCATCCCGGAACGGACAATCCGGTCTTCGGACTCACCAAGGATTACATCGTCGGCTTCATCATCGGCGCGCCGGCCTTTCTCTGCGCCCAGATCATGGTGCCCTATATGCAGCTCGCCGGCTGCCGGACCCGGCTGGTGGCCGCCGTGATCGCCATGACGGTAACCGACATCGCCCTGGATCTGCTGAACGTCTTCGTCCTGCGCTGGGGCACCCTGGGCATGGGCCTGGCCTCCACCGTCAGCTACTATGTTGCCTTCGGCATCGGCGCGGGCTATTTCCTGCGGAAAGACTGCATGTTCCATTTCCGCCGCCGCCTGATTAAGGCCTCCGTGGGCAGGGAGCTGAGCGCCTGCGGCGTCCCCACAGTGGTCAACCAGATCAGCATGGTGTTTCTGGTCTTCCTGCTGAACCGCATGCTGCTGGAGGTGGAGGGCAACCGGGCCGTGGCCGCCTATTCGGTGATCTCCACGGTTGGCAATCTCTGTTACTGCTTCGGCTCCGGCATCGGCGCCGTGGCCATGATGCTGGCCGCCATCTTCTACACCGACCGGGACCGCGACTCGATCTTGGAGCTGCTGCCCATCATGACCCGCAGCGCCATTGTGCTGGACGTGGTCGTCACGCTGGTCGGTCTGCTGCTGGCGGAGCCGCTGGTGACCCTCTTCCTGGGAAGCGGCGTTTCTGCCAAGCTCCTGGCCGTCTCCGGCCTGCGGCTCTTTGTGCTGTCCATGGTTCCCTCCTCCATCAACTCCTCTTTTAAGAATTACTACCAGGGCGTCAACCGCCTGCGGCTGACAGAGCTGATCTCCGTGCTGCAGAACTTTGTTTTCCCGGTGTTCTTCGCCTTTGTGCTGAGCCGCTTCTGGGGGGTCACCGGCATCTGGCTGGGCTTCCTCTGCGGCGAGACCGCCGCCCTGATCGCCTTTTCCTGCCTGGTCTGGCGGCGGCACGGGAGCGTTTCCATCAGCGCCGAGGCCTACAGCATGCTGGAGCCGGACTTCGGCGCCGCGGCGGATCGCTGCCTCTGCCGCAAGCTCCACTCCCTGGAGGAGGCTATGGCTCTTGCCGAGGAGGTCCCCGCCTTCTGCCTGAAGCACGGCCTCGATAAGCGGCTCTCCAACCTGATCGGCCTGTGCGTGGAGGAGATGACCGTCAACGTCGTCCGGCACGGCTTCAGCTTTGACCGGCTCTCCCACGACGTGGAGGTGCGGCTGGTGCTGGACGAGGACCGGCGGATCATTCGCATCCGCGACAACTGCATCAACTTCGACCCTGTCAAATATATGGAACTCCACAAGAGCAGCGATCCTACTGCCCACATTGGTCTGAGGCTGGTACTCAGCATGGTAAAGGATTCAAGTTATGTAAACTCCCTTGGCCTCAACAACCTGACGCTGGTACTCTGATTATTTTCCGAAAGGGTGAACCAAAATGTTCCAGAGGACTCTCTATCGCGGAGATATGTTGAAATGTGCCCTGTGCTGCGACGCGCCGTGCAGCAAGGCCTGCGGAAGGCTGGACACGGCTTCCCTCCTCCGAAGCATCTGGTTTGACAACGAAAAGGCAGCGGCCTCCCGCCTGCCGGCGGAGGATCTCTGCGTCGGCTGCCCCGCCCCCTGCGAGACCGCCTGTGTGCGGCCCGGCCAGGTCCCGATCCGCGGTCTGCTGCGCCGTCTGCGGGAGGAGGTCCGCCCCGAGCTGGAGATCGACCCGCCAGGGGATCAGGATCGGCTTCGGACCGACCTGTGCGGAATTCCCCTGGAAAATCCCTTCCTGCTTTCCTCCTCCGTGGTGGGAAGCAGCTACGACATGTGCGCCCGGGCCTTTGAGGCCGGCTGGGCGGGAGTTGCCTTCAAGACCATCTGCTCCTTCGAGATTCACGAAGCCTCGCCCCGCTTCTCTGCCATCACCGGCGACAACGGCAGCATCATCGGCTTCAAGAACATCGAGCAGCTCTCAGACCACAGTGTGGCGGAGAACATGGCTGTCTTCCGCCGCCTGAAACAGAATTATCCCTCCAAGTTCATTCTGGCTTCCATCATGGGTCAGAACGACGCGGAGTGGGAGGAGCTGGCCCGCCTCTGCGAGGAAAACGGCGCGGACGCCATCGAGCTGAACTTCTCCTGCCCCAATATGGCCGACGGAGGCCTGGGCTCCGACATCGGTCAGGTGCCCGAGCTGGTGGAGCGCTTCACCGCCGCAGCCAGACGGGGCACCCGGATCCCCATACTGGCAAAGCTGACCCCCAACGTGGCGTCCATGAGCCCTGCGGCGGAGGCCGCCAAACGGGGCGGCGCCGACGGCATTGCCGCCATCAACACCATCAAGAGCATCATCGGCGTGAACCCTCACACCTATATCTCCGCGCCGGCGGTCCACGGCATGTCCGCCGTGGGCGGCTACAGCGGCTGCGCCGTGAAGCCCATCGCTCTGCGCTTCATTGCCGAGCTGGCCCAGAACCCTGCCCTGGATGGCCTGCATCTGAGCGCCATGGGTGGCGTGGAGACCTGGCTGGACGCCCTGGAGTTCATCCTCCTGGGGGCTGCCAGCATCCAGGTCACCACCGCCGTCATGCAGTACGGTTACCGGATCATTGACGATCTGAAGGCCGGTCTGAATCTCTATCTGGCGGAGAAGGGCTTCCGGAACCCGGCTGAGGCCCGGGGCCTTGGCCTCAGTTCCGTCAGCGACACCACGGACGTGCTGGAGCGCGACACGGTACTCTTCCCCAAATTTCAACGGGACAAGTGCATCGGCTGCGGGCGCTGCGTCATTTCCTGCGCCGACGGCGGCCACCAAGCCATTCGTTTGGATGAGACCCGCCGGCCCGTGCTGAACGGAAAAAAGTGCGTGGGCTGCCATCTCTGCCTGCTGGTCTGTCCCCAGCGGGCCATCAGCCCCAGCCGGAAGCGAATCCCCAAGCCGAAGCCCTGAGGAATCCCCGACAGCATACCACAACGCTACACGCCGGAAGCGAGGCATTCGTTATGACAATCGAACTAAGCGGCCGCATCGACACCAACAATGCGGCCCAAGCCGAGAAGGATCTGCAAAGCCGGATCGGTAACAGCACAGAACCCATTAAGCTGGACGCAGCAAAGCTGGAATACATCTCCAGCGCCGGTTTGCGCATTCTGCTGCGCCTGAGAAAGGAACACCCGGCGCTCAGTCTGATTAACGTCGGTCCCGAGGTCTATGCGATCCTGGATATGACAGGCTTCACCGAGATCCTGGATGTACAGAAAGCCTTCCAGAACATCTCTGTGGAGGGCTGCGAGGAGATCGGTCACGGTGCCAACGGCTCGGTCTATCGTTTCAGCGACGAGATTGCCGTCAAGGTCTATCGCAGCGGCTTTGATCTGGACGCCATCCGCCACGAACGGGAGATGGCAAAGCTGGCTCTGGTGCAGGACATCCCGACTGCCATCTCTTTCGATGTGGTCCGGGTTGGAGAACAGTACGGCACCGTCTTCGAGCTGCTGAACGCCCGCTCCTTCTCCTCCATCATCGCCTCGGAGCCGGAGAAGCTGGACTGGTGTGTAGCGGAATTCACCCGCTTGCTGCGAAAGATCCACGACACGGAGGCCCCCACGGGCAAGCTCCCGGACATGAAGCAGACGGTTCTGGAATGGGTAGACTTCCTGCGGGATCGGCTGCCCGAGGCCCCCTGGCGCAAGCTGCGGGCCATGGTAGAGGCCGTCCCCGCCTGCAGCCATATGCTCCACGGAGACTACCATACCAAGAATCTCCAGGTTCAAAACGACGAGGTGCTCATCATCGACATGGATACCCTGTCGGTGGGTAACCCGATTTTTGAGCTGGGCAGCGTCTACAATTCTCTCTTGGGCTTCTCCGAGCTGGACCACAGCGTGATTCAGCGTTTCCAAGGCTACAGCTACGAGACGGCAGGCATCTTCTGGCGGCGCTTTCTGGAATCCTATCTGGGCTGCGCCCAGGAAGAAAAACTGCGGGAAGTGGAAGAAAAGGCCCGCATCGTCGGCTACGTCCGCCTGATCCGCCGATCCATACGGCGAGGCGGATTGGACACCGAGGCCGGGCAGGCGGAAATCGAACACTGGAGGCAGGAACTGATGGGGCTGTTGAATCGAAATGATAGGCTGGACTTTTCCCGGGACGAGTTGAACATTCCCGCCAAGCGTGAGCGCCTGGACGCTGTGCAGGCCTTTGTCGCAGAACGTCTGGGCAGCGCCTGCTCCTTCAAATCGAAAATGAATATCGAGCTGGCCGTGGAGGAGATCTTTATCAACATTGCCAGCTACGCCTACGGCGAGGGCGACGGCACCGCCACGGTCCGGGTGGAGCGCTCCGAGTCCCCCGCGGCGGTGACCATCAGCTTTACTGACCGGGGCGTTCCCTATAATCCCCTGGCGAAGGACGATCCGGACGTTACCTCTCTGGCCCAGGAGCGTAAAATCGGCGGGCTGGGCATTTTCCTGACGAAAAAGGTCATGGATGAGGTCCGCTATGAGTACCGGGACGGCCAGAATATTCTGACCATGACAAAAAAGCTCAGCTGATACGCGGGAGGGATACCGTGGAACTCAAAGGCGGTGAACTGGATCTTCATATGCACTCCGCGATCTCCGACGGCACCGACACGCCCGCGGAGCTGCTGGATCGGGCCCGGGAGGCCGGGCTCCGTCTCTTCGCGCTGACGGACCACGACGCCGTTCGGGGCTGTCAGGAGATTAGTGCCCTGCTCCGTCCGGGCGACCCGCTGTTCCTGACCGGCGTGGAGTTCTCCTGCCGGGATGCTCTGGGCAAGTACCACATCCTCGGCTACGGCTATGATCCGGACGCTCCCGCCATCCGGGCCTTGGTGGAGCTGGGACACAGCTATCGGCTGAAGAAGCTGCGGATCCGCCTGGACTACCTGAAGCGGGAGTTTGGCTTCCTCTTCCCCCGGGAAGCGGAGGAAAGCCTGTTCGCCCTGCCCAACCCCGGCAAGCCCCACATCGGCAATTTGATGGTGCGCTGCGGTTTCGCCAAGACCAAGGATCAGGCCATCCGGGAATATCTCAACCGCCTGCGCATCCGGGAGGACTACGTGCTTCCGGAGGAGGCCGTCACCGGCATCCTCGGCGCCGGGGGCGTTCCGGTCCTGGCCCATCCCAGCTATGGCGACGGAGATCAGCTCATCCTCGGTCAGGAGCTGGAGGACCGGGTCCTGCGGCTGATGCGCTTCGGCCTGCGGGGGCTGGAGGCCTATTATTCCGGCTTCTCCGAGAAGATCCGCTCGCAGGTGCTGGCGCTGGCGGAGCGCTGCGGGCTCTACGTCACCGCCGGCAGCGACTATCACGGCACAAACAAGCTGATCCGTCTGGGCGACACCGGCTTCCCCGCGCAGCCGCCCTATCCGGCCGGCTGGGAGCGTTTTCTCAACGACCTGGTTTTGAACAAGGCAATTCAACCGGGAATCCGGTAATGATAAAAAAGGAGAATGATACGAATGAGTTTCAACGAAGATCTGCTTCTCAAGCCCCTGATCAAATGGAAAGCAAAGGGCATAAAGATTATGTTTCTGATCGCGGGTCTCATCATGATCGGCCTGGGCGTCTACTTTACCTTCATCAAGGGCAGGGATTATGTGAAAGCCACCGGCGTGATCGATTCCGTCCGGGAGGAAGAGCGCATCGACGACAATAACCGCAATCAGATGGACTACTGGCCCATGGTTCGCTATACCGTGGACGGGAAGGAGTACAGGCAGGAGCTCGACGTCACGGTGAACAAGGACGAGGTGGGCAAGGAGATCAAGATCAAGTACGACCCGAAGGACCCCAGCAAGGTGACCTCTGATTCCCTGGGGCTCAAGCTTTATCTGCTGATCGCCGGCCCGATCATCACGGTCGGCGCGCTCTACGCCCTGCTGAAGACCCGCAGACAGGTGAAGCAGCTGCGGGAGGAGCAGCCCATCCGCTCCGTCTTCGGCGCCTCCCGGCCCGGCCTCGCGGAGCGCAGTCTCTATTTCATAACCGACACCGGCACCGTCAAGGGTACCTGCCACATTGAGGACGAAAACCGCAGGGTCCTCTACGAGGCGGTCTGCAACAAGTTCTCCGCCCTGGGCGAGACCGAGTATCAATTCGTGGATCACGTTCTGGGCCGCAGCGCCGTCCATCTGGCGGGCGCGACCTCCACTTCCAGATCCAACGGTCTGTTCGTGATCGACAATCACTCCACCTTCAACTTTGACGGCATAGACATCTGGAAGCTGCTGCACAATAACGGCATCGAGATCCGAACCGGACTCAACGGCATCAAGTGGAACTACACCCTCTTCCGGGACGGCGTGGAGCTGGCTCAGGTGGTCACCACCAGCATATACGTCCACGAGGAGGATGAGGAGGCCCACAGCATCGCCTCGAAGCTGCCTACCCCGGGCTTTTTCCGGATCCGCACCCGCGAAGAGAATCTGGACGCCATCTTCCTGACCCTCTTCGCCATTGGCCGCACCGACATGATGCTCTACAGATAAGGGTCCCCGCGGGTCTGAACCAGCAAACGATACGGGAGGAAGCAAGGTTTGAAGCTCCGATTTGACACGCTGAACAAAAAGCCGACGGTTTGGCACATCGCGATCCTCAGCGGCCTCGTACTGGCGGCGCTGGTCTTGATGTTTGCCCTGGGCGGGGAGCGGATGATCCCCATGGGCTGCGTTCTGCTGGCAGGCTTCTTTGCCCTCGTCACCGGCCTGCTGTTCCGGGCCTTCGTTCTGCAGCTCCGCTATAACCCCTATTCCTATAATACGATCATCTACTTCGGCTTTGCCCTTTTCACCGCCTTCATCGCCCTGACCTATCTCCTGCTCTGCGTTCGGATGGCGCAAGAACCGCTGTATCGGACCCCGGCCTCCGTGTTCGGTCAGCTTCTGAGCTCGGGGAAGAACTATATGCTCTTCACCTTCCCTTTCCTGCTGATCTTCTGTCTGGGGCTCATCGCCTCCAACCTTTCACTGATCCGCCACGAGGGCTTCCGTCCGGTCAATCTGCTGGGAATCGCCCTGGCCATCGCCCTGTTGGGCGGGGAGCTGCTGATCTATTTCCGGGACTTTTTCGTCTCCGGCTCCGTGTATGAGGTCATGCGCTATGACCTGCTGACCAATTTCCTGGCCGCCGTTTATCTCTATTTTGAGTGTATGATGGTGGGCACCATGGCCGCTGACGCCATCACCGCCCGCTATGAGCCGGAAAAGAACAAGGACTACATCATCGTCCTGGGCTGTGCCATTCGCCGGGACGGCAGCCCCACGCCCCTGCTGCGGGACCGGCTGGACCGGGCCCTTCGCTTCGCCCGGGCCCAGGAGGCGGAGACCGGACACGCGCCGATCTTCGTGCTCTCCGGCGGTCAGGGCGCCGACGAAAGCATCTCCGAGGCCGCGTCTATGCGCCGCTGGCTGTCGGAGCAGGGCGTCCCCGAGGCGCGGATGCTCCTGGAAGACCGCTCCACCGACACGGCGGAGAACATGCGCTTTTCCAAGGAGCTCATCTTCGCCCGGGACCCCAACGCGAGGGTCGCCTTCTCCACCAACAATTTCCACGTGTTCCGCTCCGGTCTCAAGGCCCGCCGGGTCAAGCTGCGGGCGGTGGGCATGGGCTGCAGGTCAAAATGGTACTTCTGGCCCAACGCGGCAGTCCGGGAATTCGTGGGCCTGCTGACCCAGCACAAGGGCAAGCAGCTCCTGCTCCTGCTGGGCCTGATCGTCTGCTATTCCCTGCTGACGCTGCTGTATTATCAGCATTTGGCATAGTCAAACGGCTTGCGGCCCTGCGGCTCGCGTTCTCCACAGCGTTCTCCGATGGGAGGACGCTGTGGTTTTTTTCAAAGATGTTACCTTTTCTGCGCTTACAGCGTTATAATAAATGAAAGGATTCTTTCCGGGAAAGGCAGGCGATGCAGACTTGGACAAGCAAATCTATACGGAGGCGGTTCGGCGGAACAGCCAGCGGGTGTATCTGTTGGCCCTGTCCTTTACCCGGCAGCGGCAGGACGCGGAGGACGTGATGCAGACCGTCTTCTTGAAGCTGTGGAAACATCCGATTGATTTTACGGACGAGACCCACATGGACAAATGGCTCACCAAGGTGACGATCAACGAGAGTCGGAGCCTCCTGCGGGCAAGAGCGAGAGATCCTATCTCCTTTGACGAGCTGGAAGCGCTCGGCGCTGTTGCGGAGCAGCCGGAGGAACGGGAGCTGATCGCCGCGGTGATGCAGCTTCCGAAGCCCCTGCGGGCGGTGATCCATCTGCACTATTACGAGGATCTGCCTGTCAAAGAGATCGCCGCGCTGCTGAATATCAGTCAGGCGGCGGTCAAGATGCGTCTGGTCCGGGGACGAAACAGACTGAAAGCAAAATTGACGGAGGGAGAAGATTATGGATCAGAAACAATATCGTGACGCTTTTTCCAGGCTTCAGCCTTCCCAAGAGGCTGTGGACCGCCTGCTGGCAATCTCCGAGGAGGCGCAGCCAAAGACCAAGCGTCCGATTCGCTTTGCCGCGCTGCTTGCCGCGGCGGTCCTCGCGTTGCTGCTGCTGGGCGGTACGGTTTACGCGATCTCCCATTGGTTCCGGCTGAGCGCGGAGCCGACCCTCACCGAGCGCCCCCACAAAGAAGTGGACGGACCGACCCAGCCCACGGACCCGCCGAAGCCCCAGGTCGGGATCGAGATCGAAGACGCGGGTTCGGGGAACTACGTCGGCTTTACCTTGGACGGCTTCTCCATCCCCGGCGCGGACACCCGCGGCACCAACTCCATGCAAAGCTGGCTGGATTATCACGGCCTCGCGCAGGACGCGGCGCTTCCGGGCAAGGCGGAGGGCGCGTATCAGCGCTACTATGCAGCCGCGCCCGACGGAGAGCTGCTCTGCGTAGAGGTGCTGGACCGCACGGGGATCGGTTACCGGAGCTACTTCACCCGCTATGAAGCGGAGCTGGTCAGGGAGGGGACCCTCAACGGCCTGGAGATCGTCTGGCTGCGGATCGTGGAGCCGGGGCTGGGGGACACCTGGCATCTGTTCTGCCGGGACGCCGCCCTGGGCTGCACCCTGGTCGTCAGCTCCAGCCGGGACTTCGCCCGCTGCGAGGAGGTCGCGGAGCACCTGACGCTGGTCGATACCGGCGTCCCCATCCGGCTGAGCGATACGAAAACCGTCTTCGGCCTGGGCCTGGTGGAGCTGCCGGAGGGCTTCCGCTATTGGGAGAACGTACCCCTTTCTGTGGAGCTGCTGAACGCGGCGCCGGCCGATCCCGGCCAGGATCTGACCGCTCTCTGGCGGAGCCAGATCCTTTCCAGAAAGGACGGCTCCAACCTGTCCATCTCCGTCCGGGGAGAACGCTTCGACTATACCAAATCGCAGAGCGCGACCCTGATCAAAACCGGCGAGCTTAACGGCCATGCCGCCCGCTGGTATCGGAACATCAACTATACAGACCCCTCCCTGACGACCCAAGGCCCGCCCAGCACGATCCTGGTGATCTGGTACGAGGAGCTGGGCTGCGAGGTGGAGATTTGGGCAAGTCAGGAAGAAACAGAGCTGCACCCCGGAGAGCTGGAGGAGATCGCGGCAATGCTGGAGCCTGTTCCCGTGGTGCTGACCGAGGAGGCCCCGGTGGAATTCCACGGCCTTGCCCAAGGCTAAGTCGAATCACGTTTACAAGAGGAATCAAAAATGAAAATACGAATAATCAAAACAATCTCACTTCTTCTGGCTGTAATGCTGCTTCTGAGCGGTTGTGCCAAGCCGGAAGTTCCGTCAAGAACAGAAAATACAGATCAAGCTGCAAACACTGACGTGCGTGTTACAATGCCCGACGGTACGGAAACTACCGTTTCGGAAAAACTCGATCTGCCGAATGAAGTCCGGCTGGATGGCGAAACATTGCTGGATATCTGCCCATCGGAAGACGGATACTTGCTGCTCTCCAGAGGGATGTATGGCTATCATCTGACGCAGCTGGACGAAAAACTGACCGTCGGGGAGACCGTTGACCTCCCGGAGCGTTCCCCGGAGACCATCCTGGAAGCAGGCGGCTGCCGCTGGACGTTGGAGCGTGCGGAAAGCGGCTATGCAGTCTTTTGTGATGGAGCGCTTTGGACAGAAACAGAACGGGACACGTTCCAAAATCAGCTCGTATGGGCAGATGATACCCTCTATACGGTCCAGATGCGGGAGCTCTGGTGCGGCAAGAACAAGGTCGCCATGCCGGACAAGTCCGGGACAAGCTATGATGTGACCTGCGTTGTGCGAGTCAACGGTCAGACCTTTGCGCTGGTAGAGGGCTGGACAGACCATAAGCTGTCGGGCCAATGGCTCTGCCCCATCGACGGAAACACCACGCAGCTTAGCCTGCCGACTTCGGAATTCCCGATTGCAGCTGAGTTTGCATGCTGGAATGAAAACGGAGTCTGGTTGGTCTCTGGCTCGAAGCTGTACAAAACGGACGGGACAAGCGTTTCCGAGCTCTGCGATCTGGCGGCACAGGGTGTGAACATTTCGGAGATGACGCGGATCTTGCCGCTTGCGGACGGGACCTTTCTGGTTTTGCAGTGGGACAGCTTGCTGCGGATCGACCCAGACAGGAAAGCAGCCGGAGAGCTGACCATCGGTTTGTATCGCCCGTCTTACGATACAGACGCGGCGATTGCAGCCTTCAACCGAAGCGGCGCCGACTGGCGGGTGAAGCCCAGAAGCTTTGAGGATCTGGAAAGCATGAACCTGGCGCTGCTGAACGGCGAACTGGATCTGATCTGCTCCTCTGACCTGGATGTGATGAACAACTACGCAGTCAAGGGCCTGCTTGCTCCCATCGACGGAAGCGTCACAGCACGGGTCCTGCCCAACCTCGTTCCGCTCTGCACGGTCAACGGCGCCTGCGTCTATCTGC
>JAEEGL015153164.1_pt1 | contig 25370 bp, 19 predicted proteins | sample 9134231 | NCBI WGS metagenome assembly JAEEGL01 (sample SAMN16246548, study PRJNA631951) | gut metagenome | biome: gut microbiome; feature: rumen; material: fiber-attached | host: Bos | place: Iran: Karaj | collected 2018-10
CGATGTTCATCACCTGAACTATCTCCTTGATGGGGACGCTCTCGTCGGAGTGGATGGAGAAAGTGGGGTCTTCCTCGTTCTGCAGCAGATCCACGAGAGAGTCCTCCACCTGCTCGCACGGCAGCGGGTTCTCGTCGCCGTTCACGTGGAAGGTGAAGCGGTCTTCGCCCCAGTCCTTGATGGAAACGCTCACGGTAGCCTTGGCGCCCACCTGGCCCGTGCTCTTGGGGAGCAGGAGCTTGAGGGCGTTGGGGTTGACCAGCGTCGAGGTGACCAGGAAGAAGATAAGCAGGAGGAACACGATGTCGGTCATACTCGACATCGACATGTTCGGGTCCGCCTTCGTGATTCGCTTGAGTGCCATTATTCCTCTTCGTTTTTACCGGCAGGCTCGTCCAGCAGGTCCATGAACTCGATGGTGCTGCTCTCCATCTGGAACACTACGTTGGAAACCTTGGAGGTAAGGAAATTGTATCCGAAATAGGCGATGATACCGACGATAAGACCTCCCACCGTGGTGATCATGGCGGTGTAGATACCGCTCGACAGCAGGGTGATGTCGATATTGTTGCCGGCCTGCGACATGTTGAAGAAGGCCTGCACCATACCGATCACGGTGCCGAGGAATCCGATCATGGGGGCGCCGCCGGCGATCATGGCGAGGTAGGGGAGACCCTTCTCGAGGCGGGCCACTTCCACGTTGCCCACGTTCTCCACTGCGGTCTGGATGTCGCCGAGGGGCTTGCCTATGCGGTCGATACCGCTTTCTACCATACGTGCCACGGGAGTGTCGAACTTGGTGCAGAGGGTTTTCGCCGACTTGACCTTGCCGTCATGGATGTAATCGCGGATGTCCATCATGAAATCCTTGTCGATCTTGCCCGCCTGGCGTATCATCCACCACTTCTTTCCGAAGATGTAAATGGCGATAACCGAAAGAAGGAGCAGCACCAGCATGAGCCAGCCGCCCTTGAGGGCCATGTCAATCAGGGAGTAGGACATCTCCTGAGGCACCGGAGTGGCCTGAACCGCGTCCACGATGTCGGCCTGAAGTAAGAAAGATAACATAACTCGATATAGTCTATATATTCACGAACCTACAAATATAATAATTTTTCTTGATTATTCCCGCAGAAACCATGTCCCAAGGCAATCTTTTTGGCTTGGCTGCCCCCCCTCTGCAGTCTTTATTCACGCTCGGTTACAAATCAGGCCTTTTTTGCATCCTAACGCATTATTATCAGCGGTTCGGTCACAAAACAACCCGTTTTTGTGACCGAACTCTTCTTTTGACGATTCTCAAATAGCCGACTATAAGAACGAGAAACGAAGCATCTCATTATTGACTTTGATTACTCCTTCATCTGCTCTGCAAGGAGGTTTTCCAGATCATCCCTGTTCATTTTGCCATCGAGGTAGATGAAGGTCGTTTCGTTTGCTTCGTCGGCGATCATGACGAAGCCGTTGACGGTCTTGTCGTCACCGACCGTATACATTCTTACGATTTCGCCGGCGTCTTTGGCCTCCATCAGGAGTTCATAACGCCCGCTCGAAACAAACCTCTCTGCCTCGGCTTTGAGTTCTGCGTTGATCTTCGGATTCTCGCTGTCGATGAGGTACAGGCCGGACAGGGATTGAATAATCGGAGCCAGATTGATATCTTCGCCTTCGACACTGAGCTCCGGAATCTTGCCGATGAGGCGGAACATAGCAGGAGAAATATAGACGGCGCTGACGCCCTCTGCTTCGGAATACTTTTGATAAATGCTTTTCCCGTTCTGGGCGAAAGATGCTATCGTTGTGAGCAGCAGGGCTGCAAGTATGGCTATACGTTTCATTATTTGCTGATTTTATTGATGATTTGGGCTGGCATTTCTGCGGTTTCACCGGCCTTGGCGGCCAGGTCCACGCCGACGGCCATTTTGTCGGATATTCTTTTGAAAGTTTCTTCCACCTGTGCGTAAGCAAGATAGGGATCATCGAAGGTGTCCTTGAGAACAGCCTCACCGTTTTTGGGAATGATGGTCACTGCTGCAAGACCTGCCGCAACGGCAAGGACAGCGTACGGCGCCAAGTGGACGAAGGATCGCTTGGATGTGTACTCCACCGCAGCCTTCGCGGCAAGACTCGCCTTTATGCGGTCTTCAAGACCACGCGGCACTTGGACATCTTCCGCCATGGCGGCCGATTCCAGCTCGTCCGGTTCCATTAGTTCTATGTCTTCAATCCTTTTCATGCTTTCGATTTGATTTTGGATCGCGCCTGTGACATCAGGACGCGACAGGTGATGTAATTCATTCCGGTCATCCCGGCTATCTCTTCATAGGAAAGCCCTTCGACCGTGCGGAGAATAAGTACTTGCCTTTGCCGTTCCGGCAGGGCCTTGACCGCTTCCAGCACTTTGTCAAGACGCGTTCTGGCATCAATGGTATCCTCTGTCTGCGGCATGAATGCCTTTTCGGGCAGTACGGCGTGATAGCTTAGGAACTGCACTCTCCGGATGCGGTCCAGACACAGGTTCTTCAGCATCCGTATGCAATAGGCTTTCGGAAGCCGCACTCCGTCCAGCCTTTCCCTTGATTCCCAGAGCTTCAGATACACCTCCTGTACCGCATCCTCCGCTTCCGTTTCGGATTCCAGCATATAATAGGCTATCCGATACAGAGTCTCGGCAAGCGGGAGATAATCCTTATTGAAACGGGACTCAGTCATTGAATGCCTGCTTTGCTACGACATCCATCGAGATGGAACCGAAAATGCAGATGAGGGCACAGTCGGACGGCGAGTACATTACGAAATTCTGTAACTTATCCGATTTCTCGTCCATTACCCCGTAGATCTTCATTTTGTCTCCGGAATCGCTCGCTTCCATGAGCATATCCGAACCGGATAGTGCCCTTTCCAGCCTGCGGGAAATAATCGCTTTGTCTGAACCGGAACAATCTTCGAAATCCAGTACCGTTATTCCACGGATTCCGTTCATTATCTTCAAGGCCTCCCGGGCATCTGGATCATTGATTGCCGCAATCCGGACAGCGCCTTTTAGAGCAGCGGTTGCAATTCGCCCGAGATTGACCACTTCCACCCCTTCGTAGTGGCGACAATCAGAAATGACTGTAATAATACTGGTGGAAGTAACAGTCTTAGTACGCGTTCCCGCCAAGGCGGAAAGAGAGGCCAAAATGCCTATTATCAGTAAAATACGTTTCATGATAAATGTTTTGCATAACCAGTCGCACCTTGCGCGCTTTCGGTGCGACCTGATAATAAGACGTACAGCCTCTGATTTTGTTAATCCCCGGCGAAGCTAAATGACTTCGATGTTGCCGGAGCGGAGCCAGCCCTGGCGGCCGTCGGCGAGTTCGATGTTCTGCCAGTCGCCCACCTGCTCCAGGAGCTTGACCTTGGTGCCCTCATGGAGCACGAAGAGGTTGACGCCGCTGCCTGGGGAGCTGGTGACTTCCGAAACCGGAGCCGTGACTATGGCGCTGTCGTGCCTGAGCCCGTCGGAACGCTGCCAGAAGGCGAAATACAGGCACAGCAGGGTCAGCAGCAGCGTCACCAGTCCGGCGAAGAATCCGGCCTTGCGGGCGCCGCCCCTGCCTAGCAGGAACAGCAGTGCCAGGGCCAGTGTGGCGGCCAGCAGCACCAGGCACAGCACGGCCCACACGTTCGACGGCAGCAGCCAGCAAACCTTGCGCCCCCACTGCTCCAGGAAGAATTCCGGCACTTCCTCGATGCGGTCCTGTATCTGCGAGTTCACGAATTCCAGGTTCACCCTGGCGTCTTCGTACGAAGGATTCACCTTAAGCGCCCGCTCGTACCAAAGAATGGCGTGGGCGGGGTCGGAAGCCTTGTAACAGGCGTTGCCTATGTTGTAATATAGCTCGGCGCTCTCCAGCCCGGAGCCGGCGATTCCGGTCCAGGCCTGACGGGCTTCGTCCCAGCGGCCGCCGGCGTATGCGGCGGTGCCGGCGTTCCACAGCGAATCTGCGGGAGCGGACGCCTGAGCGCCCAGCGGCAGGAGGGCTACCAGCAGCGCCAGCACTGCGGCGCGCCCCGAAGCTGAAGGTTTCCTTCTCATGGCGGAGTCGATTTCGGAAATGACGTTCACTGCGCCCTCGTAATGGGCGTTCATGGCCTCATGCCCTTCGGAAGGTGCATAGCGGGCGAATTCGCAGGCGTCCAGCAGGGCGACAAAACGCTCAGCCTGCTCCTGCGACGCTCCTCCCTCCGTAAGCCGCTCGCTGATGTTTTCCTTGCTCAGGTCGGCTGCTGGCATATTGAGCTTGTCGCTCACGAATCCCAGCAGCGCCTTGTGCAACTCCTCATAGAAAGCGGTGTAGAGGTCTTTCTGCAGGAACTCCCCGGCCTGTGACAGACGCTTGCGCGCCATCTTGGTGGCGGCCCTGTTCTTGCTGCCGGCGACGTCGGCGCGGCGGGCGGCGAGCTTGCGGGTGGCGAAGTAAACGGCCGCAGCGACGGCGCACAGCAGCGCCGCGATCAACCAGAAGAGCCCGGAGCCAACGAAGAAATACCCCGCCTTGGTGAACGGCGGCTTGCGTGTGGCTATGAAACGTATGTCGGAGCCCAGGTCGCGTACGTCCTTGCGCGAAGGGTTCACGACCAGCGTGCCGCCTCCCTGGACGGTCGCGGTCTCGGCCCCCTTGCTGACGCGGAGCGGCATGGCCTCGCTGCGGAGCGTGACGTACTTGCCCGCCGAAACGTCGTAGTAGCTGTATTCCACCGGCCCCACGGTGAACTCGCCGTGGCTGCGGGGGATGAACGGGTATTCAAAGGTCCTGCCCCCGGCGGAGTCGGACGACTTGACGTCGTAAACCTCGAAATCCGGAGGGAAACTGATTTTGGGCGCCTCCAGCAGGGAGATGTTGCCCTTGCCGGTGACGGTCACCTTTAGCGATGCTGCGTCGTGGGTGCGCAGGGAGTCGGTGCTCAGCGAGGCGCTCATCTTGAAGTTGCCGACACCTCCGCCGAACGATGCGGGCGCACCGGCCGGCAGCTTGGAAACGTGGATCTTGATTGCGGGCGTCGAAACCCGCTTGCGTATGGTGGTGTACTCGTCCTGGAAGAAGCTGTCGAAGATGCTGCCGCTGTTGCGGTTGCGTGAGCGCACGTTCACCAGGCACACCAGCTCGGCGGAGTCGATGACGATGTCGCCGGACTGCTGGGGTATCAGCGTCCAGCCTCGCAGAACGGCGGCGTCGTAGATGCGGTCGCCTATGCTCTCGCGATGAAATTCGATATTGCTGGGAGACTGCGTTTCCTGGCTCCAGAAGCCGTTGAAGGCAGGGAAGTGGGCGTCTTCGAATCCCGCTATGTTCACCCGGTGATAAAGTTTGAGCGTGGCGGTTATCGTCTCGCCAACCACGGCCTTGGTCTTGCTTACGTTAAGCCGCATGAAGATATCCTCTCCCGGAACTGTTCCGGTGCTCCCGGCGTCCTGGGACTGGGAGGCTCCGCCCGACTGCTGCTGTGCCCCTGACTGCTGCTGTGCGCCGTTGGACACCACCTGCACGGTGGCGCGGCGGGAGCTGATATGCTCGCCCTTGAGCGTGGCGGTGGCCGCAGGCAGCTGGAAGGTGCCGGTGCTTCGCGGCATAAGCACGTAGGTGTAGGTGGTCTGCGAAGACTGTGTCTTCTTGCCGTTCACTATGCTGATGGAGCTGGAAGTGCCTTTCTGGGGCCCCCAGACGAGCTGGAAATCGTCTCCGGGCTCCCACTCGAAGTTGGACGGGCGGCCTTCGCCTTCGATTACGAATGTCACGCTGAACTGCTCGTCCACGGCAACGAGATTCTGCACGTTGACCTGGATGGCGTTCTGCGCGGCGGCGCCAAAGGCACCTGCGAGAAGAAGCAATATAGTGGCTAAACGTCTCATACTACCAATTCTTGTCTTTCTGGCGGGACTTCAGGGCGGCGGCCTTTTCCTTGTTGACCTTGTCCTGAGTCTCCTTTTCCTTGGCCTGGATGGCCTTCAGCATCTGCTGGGCTTGCTGGGGCGATATCTTCTGCTCTTGCTGCTGCTGATCCTGCTGATCCTGGTTCTGGTCTTGATTCTGATCCTGATTCTGCTGCTGGTCCTGGTTCTGGTCCTGCTGATCCTGCTGTTGATCCTGCTGTTGGTCCTGCTGTTGGTCCTGGTTCTGATTCTGGTCCTGGTTCTGCTGGTTGTCGCCACCGCCGCCGTTCTGCTGGTTTTCCAGCATCTTCTTGGCGTAGATGTAGTTCTCCTTGGCGTCCAGGTCGTCGGGGTGCAGCAGCAGCGACTCCTTGAATTCCTTCACCGCTGTGCCGTAGTCCTTCTTCTGGAGTGCGACATCGCCGCGGTTGTAATGCCATTCGGCGGCATTCGGCCCTGCGGAAGCCATCTCCTTGACGCGGTCAAGTGCCTTCTCCGCGCCGTCCCAGTCCTGCTGGCGGTAGAGCGTCGAAGCCAGGTTGTAGTTGCCGGCCACGGAGGTCGAGTCCTTGACCACCGCTTTGCGATAGTCAATCTCGGCTTCGCGGTATGCCTCTTTCTTGAACTTGCGGTTGCCTGCACGCACCTCCCTGCGGTCGGTCTGAGCCGACAGCACGGAGCTCGTTATCAGGAGCAGCAAGGTTATGTGAATCAGATACTTCATTCGAACAGTCTCCTTTTGTGACGCCTTTCGCCGATGAGCATTTCAAGCACCAGCAGGGCCAGTGCGGCGCCGAAGAAATACATGAACAGTTCGTCGTATTCCTCGAACACTATGGAACTGTAGCGCTCGGCCTCCATCTTCTTGATGTCTTCGACAATAGGGCCCAGGCCGAATTCCTCGCCTCCGGCGTGGACGTAAGCGCCTCCGCCCACGTCGGCTATCTTGCGCAGCGTGCCTTCGTCGAGCCGCGACACCACGATGTTGCCTTCGGAGTCCTTGAGGAGCTCGCCGTTCACCGGGATGGGCTGGCCCTGCACGGAGCCTACGCCGATGGTGTACACCTTGATTCCGAGTTCCGCAGCCTGGCGCGCCGCGTCGACGGCGTCGTCCTCGTGGTTCTCGCCGTCGGTTATCACTATGATGGCCCGGCTCTTCTCGCTCTGGGCGCTGAAGCTCTTGGCGGCGGTGAGTATGGCGTCGCCGATCGCGGTGCCCTGCACGGGCACGGAACCGGTGTCGATATTGCCAAGGAACATCTTCGCCGACACGTAGTCGGTGGTGATAGGCAGCTGCACGAACGAGGTTCCGGCGAAGATTATCAGGCCGATACGGTCGCCCTCCAGTTTGTCGACCACGCGCGAAATCGCCAGTTTGGCGCGGTCCAGACGGCACGGGGTGTAATCCTCGGCCAGCATGGAATTGGACACGTCGAGGCAGATCATGATCTCAGCTCCCTTGGCCTCGTGCTCCTTGAGCTTGGCGCCCATCTGCGGGCGGGCGATGCCGATAACGAAGGCCATGAAGGCCAGGGCGAACAGGATGATGCGCACCCAGCCCTTGGCGCCCGACCACGACGGCATGAGCTGGCGGACCAGCTCCTCGTCGCCGAACTTGCGTATGCGGTGCCTGCGGAGAGCCCGCAGGATTCCGTAAACCACGGGGATGACCGGCACCAGGAACAGCAGCCACAGATATGCGGGTGAAGCAAAGTACAGCATTACGGCATCCTCCTTATGGCTAAGCGGACAAGCAGTTCCAGAAGCAGGCAGATAAGTGCCGCCAGGGCGTACTTGCCGAACAGTTCTTTATAGACGGGGAAGCTGTCGATGGTGGTGCGGGCCTTCTCCATCTTGTTGATCTCGGAATAGATCTCCGACAGCTTGGTGTTGTCGGTGGCGCGGAAGTAGCGGCCTCCGGTGGCGTCGGCTATCTTCTTCAGAAGGTCTTCGTCGATCTCTACCTTCATCTGCTGGACATCCATTCCCCAGGGGGTGATTACCGGGTACGGGGCCATTCCGTTGGCTCCCACGCCTATGGTGTAAACCCTTATCCCGTAAGTCTTTGCGATTTCCGCTGCGGTCTGTGGAGCCACCTCTCCGGAGTTGTTCACGCCGTCGGTCAGCAGGATCACCACACGGCTCTTGGCGTCGGAATCCTTCATACGCGCAACTGCGGTAGCGAGACCGTTGCCGATGGCGGTGCCGTCCTCGATGAGTCCCGTCTGCACCTCCTTCATAAGGTTGATGAGGGTGGCGCGGTCGGTGGTCAGCGGGCACTGGGTGTAGCTCTCGCCGGCGAACACCACGATTCCCATGCGGTCCGAGGGTCTCTGGGCGATGAATTCGATGGCGATGTCCTTGGCGGCGCTGATGCGGTCGGGCTTGAAGTCGCGCGCCAGCATACTGGTGGAAACGTCCATCGCCAGCACTATGTCGATGCCTTCCGTGTCGATCTTTTCCACTTCGGAGCTCGAACGGGGGCGTGCGATGGCTACGATGATAAGCACGAGCGCCGCTGTGCGCAGGGCGAACGGCAGATGCCTCAGAACGGCCAGCGGCGTCATTCCGGAGGCCATCCAGGGGGCGGAGGTCGATACCCGCATGTGCGGCTTGCGGCCCCGCAGCTCCATCCAGATGTAATGCAGGAGAAGCAGCACGGGCACGGCAAGCAGCCACAGCAGTTTAGGATACTCGAAGAACATCAGTCGTCTGCGGCCTCCTGTCCGCCTGCTTCCTTTTCAAGGTCGGCCTGATAGGTCGAGGTAACGAATCCTACGGCCAGCGGCAGGGCCTTTGCGTTGTCCTCGTCGCTGACTATATGCTTGGCGAATTTCACGAAGTCGGCCCTTTCAAATAGATCCTTGAGCGAGCCGTACATCTCCGGCGTGATGTCCTTGTCGGCCTTGAGCGCGTCGAAGAGCTCGGCGGTGGTCATCTCGGGGGCGTCGACCCCGAAGCGGTCTTCCATGTAGAACTTGAGGGCGTCGGTGATGCCGGAGTAGAAAGTCTTCTGCTTCTCGGGCGCCCAGAACTTGTCGGAGCGGTATTTGTCGAGCTCGCGCAGAGCTACGATGTAGGCGGGATCCTTGGGCTTGAGGGCCTCCTGCCTGCGCTTTGATGCGCGCACGCCGAGCCAGACAAGCAGGGCGACCAGCGCCGCCGCCAGCAGGCCTCCGCCTATCCATGGCATCAGCTCCCTGAAGGTCACGGGGTAGAGGATCTGCCCCTTGATGTCGTGGATTTCGAAGGTGGCGGTATCCACCGGCATGGTCTTGACGTCCATGCTCAGGCCCTTGAAGATCAGGGTGTCGTCCTTGCCTTCGAAGCTGCGGACCACCGGCAGGTCGGGAAGCTCGTAGGTGCCTTCCTCGAAGGGTGCGAGCAATATCGATGCATAGATGTCGAAAGGCTTGCGCAGCGTCTTTTCGGCCGCCTTGGCGTTGCGGGAGTGGATCGTGCGCCCGCGTACCAGGGTGTCGAGCTGCCAGTTGCCTACTATCGTGAGGGTGTCGTTGCTGAGACCTCCCAGGTCGGGCAGGGCTATGCCGGTGCCTTTCTGTACGTCCTTGAGCGTCAGCCCGTATCGCATCTGGTCGGCGATGAGTATGGAGTCGCGCTTCTGCATCTGCTGCAGGGTCGCGTCGCCCCCCGGAACGAGTTCCAGCATCGCCGCCAATATGAGTGTCAGTATCATCATTTGTGTGCGAATAGCGCCATCAGGCCCTTGACGTAGTCCTGGTCGGTGGCAATGTCAACACTGTCTATCTGATATTTGTTGAGGAGCTTTTCTTCCTTCTGCTGGAGGCCTGCGAACCATGAGGAGTAAGCCTTGCGCATGCGTGCGGAGTCGGTATTCACCCAGGCCCCGCGGCCGCTTTCGGCGTCCTTTATGTGCACCAGGCCAACGGGAACGAGCTCCCTTTCGCGGGGGTCGTGGACCTTGATCACCGACAGGTCGTGGCGTCCGGCGGCCACCTTGAGGGCCTCCTCGTAGCGGGGGTTGCCGTCGGCGTCGACGTCAATCATGTCGCTGAGTATGAATGCGGTACACTTCTTCTTGATGGCGTTGGTAAGGTAGCGCATCGCCCCGCCTATGTCGGTGCCGTCGGAGACGGGCTGGAGCTGCAGCATCTCGCGTATTATATGCAGGAGGTGGCTGCGGCCTTTTGCCGGCGGGATGAATTTCTCCACGCGGTCGCTGAAGAAGAGGGCCCCGACCTTGTCATTGTTGAGGATGGCGCTGAAGCTGAGCACCGCGGCTATTTCCGCGATGCGTTCGCGCTTGGTCTGGCCAACGGAGCCGAACAGCCCCGAGCGGCTTACGTCCACCAGCAGCATCACGGTGAGCTCTCGCTCCTCTTCGAAAACCTTGACATAAGGGCTGCGCAGGCGTGCGGTGACGTTCCAGTCCATGGAGCGCACGTCGTCGCCCCATTGGTATTCGCGCACCTCGCTGAACGCCATTCCGCGCCCCTTGAAGGCGGAATGGTATTCTCCTGCGAAGATCTGGTGGCTCAGCGCCTTGGTCTTGATCTCGATCTTGCGGACCTTCTTGATTAATTCCTCGGTTGTCATTAATCTACGGTACGATCACTGCGTTGATGACCTTCTCGATAATCTGTTCGGTGGTGACGTTCTCGGCCTCGGCCTCGTAGGTGAGTCCGATACGGTGGCGGAGCACCTCGTAGCACACGGCGCGCACGTCTTCCGGAATCACGTAGCCCCTGCGCTTGATGAAGGCGTATGCCTTGGCGGCGAGGCTGAGCGAGATGCTGGCACGCGGCGAAGCGCCGAACCCGATGAGGTTCTGAAGCTCTCCGAGGCCGTATTCGCCGGGGGTGCGGGTGGCGTAAACGATGTCTACGATGTAGCGCTCGATCTTTTCATCCATATACACTTCGCGCACAAGCTTGCGGGCGCGGACTATGTCTTCGGGGCTGACCACCGGATTGGGCTGGGGGAACTCGCCGCTGTTGTTCATGCGGACGATGAGTTTCTCCTCCTCCTTCTTGGGGTAGTCGACGAGAACCTTCAGCATGAAACGGTACACCTGGGCCTCGGGCAGGGGATAGGTACCCTCCTGCTCCACGGGGTTCTGGGTTGCCATCACGAGGAAGGGCTCAGGGAGCTTGTAGGTCTGGTCGCCAAGGGTTACCTGGCGTTCCTGCATGGCCTCGAGCAGCGCCGACTGCACTTTTGCGGGGGCGCGGTTGATTTCATCGGCCAGCACGAAGTTGGCGAAGATGGGGCCTTTGTGGACCTCGAACTCCTCTTTCTTCTGGGAGTAGATGAGGGTGCCGGTGACGTCGGCCGGGAGCAGGTCAGGGGTGAACTGTATGCGGCTGAACTTGGCGTTGACCGCCTTGGACAGGGTGCTGATTGCCAGGGTTTTGGCGAGACCGGGCATGCCTTCGAGGAGGATGTGGCCGTCGGCCAGGAGGGCTATCATCAGATTCTCCACGAGGTGTTTCTGGCCCACGATGACCTTGCCCATTTCAAGTGACAGAATGTCTACGAATCCGCTTTCTTTCTGGATGCGGTCGTTGAGTTCCTTGATGTTTACGCTTTCCATATTTTGCTTTTCAGTGTTTTGCGTGTTGTGCGCGTAACACCTCTGCAAAAAATGTGCCCGAAGCGTGTGTGTGGGAAGCGGTTTCTAATACCGGATATCAGTGAGGAAAAGGGCGTGGCCGGGAACGGATTCGCCGGCCTCGCTGCGGCGGGATTCACGGGCGGAGTCGTCGTAGCGGGTTTCCTGCGGCGGAAGGATCAGGGACGCGAATTCGTCGGTGCTGCGGCGCCCGCGGCCGACTTCGAGGAGCGTTCCCACTATGGCGCGGACCATGTTCCGCAGGAACCTGTCGGCCTCGATGACAAAACGCCAGTACGGCACCCCTGACGTGTCTGACGCCGAAGGAAGAGTGTCCACGGGCACCCGAAGAATTGGGGAAAAGGGTGCCCGTGGACACTCTTCCTCCGGCTTGCCGGCGGCGGGGACCGGGTAGCATGGCTCCCAGCGGGCGGTGAAGACTGTGCAGACGGAGGTTTTGTTGTCGCCGCCGGACTTCTCGAAACAGCTGAAGTCGTGGGTGCCGAGGAGCGCCCCGGCGGCCCGGTTCATGGCGTCGAAGTCCACCTCCGGATATGCGTAATAATATGAATAGCGTTCACAGAACGGGTCCTTGACGCGATGCAGGTAGTAGGTGTACTGCCGGCGCACCGCATCGAAACGGGCGTTGAAGTCGGGAGCTGCCGGAGCAATCTGCAGAATGCAGACCGACTTGGGGAGGATGGCGTTCAGCTTGAAGCGCAATTGCTTGCAGTCCAGTGAATTATCTTTTGCGGCCAGGGGTTCTGGGACGGGCCCGTCGAAATCGAAGTGGGCCACGTAGAAGCTCGCGCTGACGCCGGTGTCGGTGCGTCCGGCGCCTGTAACCGGCACCCGGTCGCGCAGCAGCGTGCCAAGGGCACGTTCCAGCGTCTCCTGTACGGATGGATCCTTGGGCTGAATCTGCCAGCCGCAGAATTCGGCACCGTCGTAAGACAATTCAAGCCGGTATCTCATATCTTTAATTCTTTACCTTCGGAGGAGCCTGGGTGGAGGCGATGATGCCCTGGGCCACGCCGATGCGCTGCAGGGCGAACGTCCGCAGGTCTTCCCAGCGGTAGTAGTAAGGAGTGCCGCAGTCGGCTATCGGCAGGGCCATGTCGCGCTCGTTGTACATCATGCGCACCAGCACGTCGCCGGCGCAGTTGCGGTAGAACACGAACTGCACGTTCAGCGACATCGGAAAGTCGTAGCTCCGGAACACGTCCTTCACCTGCGACGGGCTGCCCGCAGGGATGTTGTATCCGTCGATATCGAGCAGCGCCAGCAGCGACATAACGATGATGTCGTGCCCGAAGCGCAGGCGTGCGGCGTACTCGCCGGAGGCTATGTCGGAGTCGGCCTTGTCCAGGATGTCCTGCATCGTGCGCCACACGAACGCCCACTGGCGGCCTTTCTGGAAGAGGGTGTCGGCGCCCTTTGAGGCGAAGAAGCGGAAGTTGTAGCACTCAAACATGCGGCAGCGCTCCTCGTGGGGGAAGAATTCCCAGAGGTCGTCGGTAATCTTCCCGTTGCACTGGAGGCCTGCGGCGATGGCGAAGAGGGCCTTTTCAAGATGGATTCCGTCGTAGATTTCGTCGAGCAGCGACAGGTCGGTGATCAGCGGAGCGAAGACCACATCAGGGCGCTGCAGGGAGTCGCACATGTGGTGGTAGGCCTTCTGCCAGTATGCGTATTTGTTGTTGTAGCCTTCGTCGGTGGGCTGTACGTCGGGGTTGTAGAGCGAGAACGGGTTGAGGTAGCCCATCGCGGCGTTGCTTGCCTGCTTGGAGACCTGCAGCTTCGGGTTTTCGCGCAGCAGCTGGTCGGTGAACGCCGACATCGTGAGGATGCAGCGGGGGACGATGGTCGATTCCGCATCTATGCGGGCGTTCTTCCGGAACAGTCTGGGGTAGTTGCGGTACATGTTGTGCGCAATCTTGTACTGCTGCCCGAATCCCAGGTCGCAGAGGTCGCCGGCACGGTTGTGAAGCTCGGGATAGATGGCCTGGAAGCGCCTCAGCAGGTCTTTTCCGCGTTCGGTAAGCTGTCCGCGCCCTGCGGCGGTCTCCAGCAGTTTCAGGATGTTGTCGAAGTCGGCCTCGGAGGAGTGGTTGCGCGCCCCGTGCCTCCCGTAGTGGCTGATATAGAACGGTTTGTATCCGCGTGGCGCCTCGGCGTGAGCCGGAATCCCGTCGTGGTTGTACATATAGAAGACGGCCCCCGCGCGGTTGGGGTCCTGCCGGATTTCTTCGAAAGCGTCCCTCGTCTGTCCGGAAGCATGAACGGTAAACAGGGCCAGAAGCGAAGCCGCCAGAAATAATGCTGTGCACTTTCTCATGATTCTGCGAAAATAGCAATATTTTTTATAAATTTGTGTTGTATGAGACAACTGACAATTATCGCGGCCCTTCTTGCGGCCGTTCTGGGCGTGCAGACCGCCGCCGCAGAGGGCAACTCCGCCCGCACCGTCATCAAGAGCGTAACCGTCGGCACTGAAGGGGGCAAGATGCTGACCTGCAAAGATATAATCAGCCGCCACATCTATCCTTCCCAGTCTTTCCACGGATGGACGGAGGCGTCCGAACTCACGGACAAGCCGCAGCGCCCGGCGTTCCGCAAACCCGTGCTGCCGGTGTCTCCCAACCCCGAGGTTACCTATGGAAAGGTGCCTTCCCGCAACGAGTTCGGCATCGGGAGCGGATGGTACCCCTCGCCCGACGGCAGCCTGCTGGCGGTCTACCGGGTCGACGAGACCGCGGTGGGTTCGTTCCCGCTGCTCGACATCAACGCCCGCGCCGGCAAGCTCAAGAGCATCAAGTATCCCATGAACGGCATGCCTTCCGAGCACGTGTCGCTCTGCGTCTGCGACACCCTGGGCAACATGCTCAACACGCTGGATGTCACCGATTTCGACGACGAGCGCTACCTTGCCGGAGTGAGCTGGACGCCCGACTCCCGCGGCCTGCTGGTGCAAGTGGTGGACCGTGCCCAGCACGAGATGCACCTGAATCTGTACGACGCCGCAGACGGCCGTTTCCTGCGCACGCTGTTCGAAGAGCGCAACGACGCCTGGATCGAGCCCCGCGACGGCGTGTGGTTCGTCAAGGGCACGGAGTTCTTCATCTACCGCACCGACAACCGCGACGGCTTCCGCCAGCTCTATCTCTGCGACCTCGAGGGAGGCATACGCCGGCTGACGGGCTGCGACGCCGACGTATCATACGTCGACAACGACGGCGAGTACGTCTATTACACTTCGGCGGAGGTGTCGCCGGTGGAGAACCATCTCTTCCGCCTTCGTCTGACCAAACTTACCGCATGCCGCAAGCCGCAGGCTCTCAGCAAGATACGCATCGGTGCGCCGCAGCGCCTCACACCCGAGAGCGGCAGCCATTCGGTGCGCATGAGCCCCGACTGCAAGCGTTTCATCGACCGCTGGAGTGCGGTGGACGTGCCCGGAAAGACGGTGGTCCGGCTCGCCGACGGCAGCCTGGAGAAGGAACTCGAGAGCTCTCCGAGCCCCATGGATCCTTACGCTCCGGTTACGGTGGAGATGGGAACGGTCCCTTCCGCCGACCCGGCGTTCCTCAACTACTACCGCATCGTCAAGCCTGCAGACTTCGACCCCTCGCGCAAGTACCCGCTGGTTGTGTATGTGTACGGAGGCCCTCACAGTCAGATGGTTACCGACCGCTGGCTGGGCGGAATCCGCAACTGGGAGCTGCTGATGGCGCAGAAGGGATACGTGCTCTACATACAGGACAACCGTGGCACTGACAACCGCGGCGCCGCTTTCGAGAAGGCCATCAACCGCCGCTGCGGCGTGGCCGAGTCAGCCGACCAGATGAAAGGCCTGGAGCAGCTGATTGCAGAGGGCTGGGTCGACACCGCCCGAATCGGCGTGGTAGGCTGGAGCTACGGCGGATTCATGACCATCACCCTTGCCACCCGCTATCCCGACACCTTTAAGGCGGCGGCATGCGGTGGCCCGGTGATCGACTGGAAGTGGTATGAAGTTATGTACGGCGAGCGGTACATGGACAACCCGGAGACCAACCCCGAGGGCTTCGCCGAGACCTCGCTGGTCGACAAGGCGCCGCTGCTAAAGTGCAGGCTGCTTATCTGCCAGGGCATGGAAGACAACACAGTGCTGCCCATCAACTCATTGAGTTTCATGCAGTCCTGCGTCGAGCACAACGTGCTGGCCGACTACTTCCCTTATCCGCGCAGCGAGCACAACGTTTCCGCTCCCTGGCGCGAGCAGCTGTATCTTAAACTCACCGACTTTTTCGAGACCTGGCTGTAATGGATTACGACGCGCTGGTTGCGCAACTCTTCGAACGCCACCGCAGCGTGCAGACTGCGGGTTTCTCGGGTGACGCTTACAAGCCCGGGCTGGAGGCCATGGAGGCGTACGCTGCCTTCCTGGGGCATCCGGAGAGGCGGTTCCGCAGCATCCACGTCGCCGGCACCAACGGCAAGGGCTCGGTCTGCTCCATGCTCGCCGCCGCACTCGCCGGCCTTCCCGCCGGTTCTGCCGGCCGCGGCCTCCGCGCCGGCCTCTACACTTCCCCGCACCTCCTGGATTTCCGTGAGCGGATGAAGGTCATCGAATCTCCGGCGAGCACTGGTTTCAGGGAGATTCCCCGGGAGGCGGTGCAGGAGTTCCTGGAGAACTACGACCGTGAGGGCCTGACGTTTTTCGAGGTGACGACCGGCATGGCGTTCCGGTGGTTCGCCGACGAGCAGGTGGACGTGGCCGTCATCGAAACAGGCCTCGGCGGGCGCCTGGACAGCACCAACATAATCACCCCGGAACTCAGCGTCATAACGTCCATCGGACTGGACCACTGCGCCTTGCTGGGCAACACCCGGGCCGAAATCGCCGCCGAGAAGGCCGGAATCTTCAAGCCCGGCGTGCCCGCGCTCGTTTGGGGCCGAGACCCCGAGACGCAGCCGGTGTTCGAAGCCTCCGCGGAACGCATCGGCGCGCCGCTGTATTTCGCAGAAGACTTCGAAATCCCCGAAATGCCGGAACTCGACCTGTCCGGCCCTTGCCAGGACCTCAACTTCCGCACAGTCTGCGCCGCGCTGGAAATTCTGTCCACGCGCCGTCAAACCCAAAGCGCTGACAATCAACGACTTCCTTCAATAGCCTGCCCTCAAAACACCGCAGGCATTTCGCGTAAATGGCTGACGGACAACGTATTGACTTTGCTGTCCAACGCCGGGCGCATCACCGGCTTCATGGGCCGGTGGCAGATTCTACGCCAGCAGCCGCTCACCATCTGCGACATCGGCCACAACCCCCCGGCGCTCAAAGAGAACTTCGCCCGCCTCGCCTCCCTCCGCAAGCCTCTGCTTGTGGTCTATGGCGTAATGGCCGACAAGGACGTGGACTCCATTTCGCACCTCCTTCCGGCTGACGCGAAATACTTTCTGGTCGCACCCGACACCCCGCGGGCCATGTCGGCGCAGGACTTGGCACTGAAATTGAAAAACCTCGACTGTACCGTGTCCGGCACGGTGGCGCAGGGCGTGCGCGACGCAATGGAGCAGGCCCGCGCCGATTCAATAGTTTATATTGGCGGAAGCACCTACGTGGTGTCGGAGGCCCTGAAATGTTTCGAAGGCTTATGAAACGATTGACACTCACCATCGCTTTAATCTTAACCTGCCTCATGTCTTATTCCCAGACCAAGGATTCCAACGGCCATGTGCTGGTCAGCCTGTGGAAGACTTACTACAAGGCGCTCGACGCCGACCGTCCCCAGGACCAGCTCAAGGCGCTCCAGGCCATCAAGACCGAAGCCTCGGCAAAGCATCTGGCGTGGGATTTCTACGACGCCTGCGACACCTACGCCAGCGTGCGCACCAACATAAACTGGAAGGACCGCAGTGCAGCCCGCACCGACTTCGGGAATGAGATACAGAAGATGGGCGAGCCAGTAGCGGTATACTATTTCAACAACTGCTACCATCAGTGGGACACTGACGCCGCCGTAAAATACGTCGAGGAAAACAAAGACAAGCTTCTCAAGTCCAACAACCCCGAATTCTACAGGAACGATTCGGCGGTTTCCGCCGGCGCGATCTACAGTCCCGTGCTTCTGAAACGCATCGCCAACGACTACGAATATACCCTCTGGAGCCTCTTCCTTGGCAAGAGGGCGGGAAATATCGAAGCCTGGTACAAGGACCGCTATCCCTTCGACGCATTCATCGAATATACCCGGGCAACCCGTTTCAACGACAAATCCGGCTACGAGAAGGCGGGCGAGTTCGCCGTGCACTACAAGGACAAGGCGGTGAGCCTGCTGGCCTTGCAATACCGCCTCTCCCACGATTTCAGCCAGATGCGCCGCGACACCAAGACCACTTCCGACCAGTACAAGGCCCTGCGCAAGCGCTGCGACGAATTTGAAGCCGCCCGCGCATCGTACACCGGCGAGGAGAAGCAGATAGCCGACTGCTGCACCGGGGTAGAATCCTTGATCGAAACCCTCGACGCCAAGGAAATCGACGGCACCGTGAAGGACAACGAACTCAGTCTCAGAGTGCGCAACGTGCCGTCCGTGAGGGTGAAAGTCATGAAGGACGACAAGGTGATATACGAAACCACCGTCCACAACGACAAGCGGAGCTACTACGTTTACGACAACCTTGCCGCCACCCTCCCGGACCTGAACGACGACGATTACGAGCTCAAGTGCAGCAACGGCGACTGCGAGGACGTCAAGACCTACAACAAGCACACCCTCTCCATAGCTGTGCGTCCCGATGCCGAATGCTACGGCGTGTTCGTGGCCGACTACATTACAGGCAAGCCGGTGGACCAGTGCGACCTTTACCTGCTCGACGCCGACAGGAACACGCTCGCCAAGGCCGCCGGGGTCAAGTTCGACGGCTTCACCCGCCTGCCCGGAGCGCTGCGCACCCATTTCACCGACAAATACAAGGATTTCTATCTGCGAGCCGCTTATGACGACGGAGGCCGCAAGCGTCTCTCGCGTCCCATCAGGGTCACGTCGCCAAACCCCGGCCGCGTGACGGAAATCGGCAACAGCCCCGTCAAGCACGCTTTCCTCATCACCGACAGGGGAGCTTACAACCCCGGCGAAACCCTGCATTTCAAGGCGGTTCTCTACACCGGAACCTACGAATACACCCTCGCCGACGCCGGCGCGGAAGTCACTGCCGACCTCTACAGCCCCAAGGACGAAAAACTCGGTTCCATGACGCTGCGCACCAATGAATTCGGCTCGGTGGAGGGCTCATTCCCCCTCACCGGCTCCGACCGCGGCGGCATGTATACGGTCCACATCAGGGCCGGCGGCAGCATCCTGGAAAGCAGGGCAGTGCGCGTGGATGAATTCGTACTCCCTACTTTCGACGTCACCTGGGATGCGGACAACAAACTCTACCTGCCGGGCGATGTAATCAAGGTCTCCGGCAAGGTCTCGGCCTACTCCGGACATTCCCTGGGCAGCGCCAAGGTACGTTACAACATAGGCCGCGAAGTCAAGCTCATGGGCGACAATGAACTTGAGCTCAGCCCCGACGGCGGCTTCGAATTCGAGTTCGGAGTGCCCCTGGAGTCATGGAGCAGGGCCTATCCTGTCGAGCTCACGGTAACCGACGCCACCGGCGAGACGCTGACATTCAGCACCGTAAAGCGCGTTTATTCGGAGCCCCGGATGTCCCTTTCCCTGCTAAACAAGGTACCGGGCCGCTACACGGAAATCACTTCCTACTCCGGCGGCAACGACTGGATAGTGCGCGACTCGCACGCCGACATCCGTTTCGACCTCGGCGGCCTGCAGCGTGAAGGGCTGGAAATCAGCTACATACTCTCGTATGGCAACGAAGAGATCCGACGCGGGAGCGCTGCCCCCGGGGAGACTGTTTCCCTCGACCTCCAGGGCCTGAAGTCGGGCCTTTACAGAATAGAGGCTGTGGCGCAGGCCACGCGGACCGACGGCAAGGTGGTCAAGACCTCGTGCCGTCCCGCTTTCGTCAAGGCGGCCGACAGCGACACCGCCCTCGACATGGACGTGGCCTGCTTCTTCAAGGAACTGGGCGACAAGGATATAGCCCTCCAGATAGGCAGCACCGACGGCCCCGTTTGGGCGGTAGTCGAACTCTTCGGCAGCGGCAACGTGCTGCTGGAGCATCAGATAATCACCCTCACGGGGGAGCGCGGCAAGGCAGGCTCTCTGAAGACCGTCAGCTACGAGCGCCGCGCCGGGTGGCCTGAGACCCTCACTCTCACGGCCCTCTTCTTCCATAAGGGCGAGTGCTACCGTTACACCCGTAAGATAGAGCTCCCGGTCGATGAAATACCTCTGCCGCTTGCGTTCACCCGTTTCTACGACAGCACCAGGCCGGGCCAGGAATACTCCCTGCTCATCAAGACCGAGCCAGGAGTCGAATGCGCCGCCACCATGTACGACAAGGCCACCGAGACCATAATGAACAACGAATGGTATACCGTGCGTCCTTTCCGCCGTCCCGAGCCCGGAATCTACTATACCACCGTCTGCGGGCAGAACCAGGCATTATGGAGCCTCTACTCATACGGCCTCGACGATGCGCTCCCGATGGCCAAAGGTGCCAGGATGGCCTCCGTGAACAGCGCCGCGAACGTGGCTATGGTCGAAGAGGAAGCCGCTCCGTTCCTGCGTGTGGAAGACAGTATGGAAGCCGCCGCCGACAAGGACGCCGGCGAGGAGATGCGCATACGAGAAAACTTCGGCGCCACTATGGCCTGGGAACCCATGCTCCGCTCCGACTCCGACGGCAACATCGAGCTCCGCTTCACCGGCTCCGACCGCCTGAGCACCTACTACGTGCAGCTCTTCGCCCACGGCGAGGGCATGAAGAACGCCGTCCTGCGCCGTGAGATGCAGGTCACCATCCCCGTCAAGGTGGCGATAGTCGAACCTCAGTTCCTGTATGCGGGCGACGTTTACAAGGCCCGTGTGACAGTGTCCAGCAACCAGCAGGACCCGGTCACCGGCCGCGTGGCGATACGATTCTACGACGGCGGCGACTACAAGACCGCCAAGGTGATAGGCACACGTTCCGCGCAGATGTCCCTGCCTTGCGGCGGATCCCTGCCCTTCGATGCCGAATTCCCGGTTCCCGAAGGCATAAGCGAACTTGGAATCATGGTCAACTTCGTGGCCGACGACCCTTCATGCGGTACCGACGCCGTGTTCGTGAAGGTTCCGGTCATGCGCCCCCTGCAGACTCTGACCGAGGCCCACTCGGCCCTGCTCCGCTCCGGCGCCGACAGGGAGGCCCTGATCGCCGAACTTCGCTCACTCTTCGTCAACCTCGACCCCGCTGCGATCAAGCCCGTGGAACGCAGCATCATCGACATGATACGCGAGGCCATCCCCGACAAGATCGAGCCCGTGTCCGACAACGTGATGGCCCTTACCGAGGCATATTACTCCAACGTGCTGGCCCGCAGGCTGGGCGCTTCCGGACTCGACGACGCCCGCATGGCCGAAATCATGGAGAAGATAGCCGCCTGCCAGAACCAGGGCGGCGGAATCACCTGGTTCGAAGGCATGGAGGCATCGCCCGTGATTACCGCCGCTGTGCTCCAGCGCATAGCCTCGATGCCCGGCGAAGACACCGGTTCCATAGATATCGAAAAAGCGGTCAAGTATCTGGACGACAGCTACTTCGGACAGTCCGACCGGCCGTGGTGGTGCGGCGGCATATCTATGGAGCTGTATCTCCACACCCGTGCCATGTATCCTTCCGTACCCTTCGAAATCCAGAATTCCAAGGAGTTCAGGGCTTTCAAAAAAGAGGCGAAGGCCTACCTGGTACCTTCCGGCAAGCGCGGGCTCAACGGTATGATTCTCGCCAAGGCGCGCCGCCTCCGCACCCTCCAGCTTCTGGCTCAGTCGCAGGATGGCGCCAAACTCGCCAAGGCATGGGGCATCAACATGAAAAAACGCATCCTGCGTTCGCTCGACGCCGATGTGGAATCGCTGCTCCAGTATGCCGTAGATCACGTCAGCGGCGGTTGCTACTACCCCAATGCCGTCATGCCGTGGAGAGGCCTCCTCGAGAGCGAACTCTACGCCCACTCGCTGCTCTGCGACCTCTTTACGTCGGTTTCTGCTAATAAGGCAGGGGGTGTCGGGGGGAACGCCCCCCGCCCCCTGGGGGTGCAGGGGGATAATAGTCTGTCGGCATCAGCCGACAGATCCACAGCCGTTGCCGAAGGCATTAGGCTGTGGTTAATGGTGCAGAAGGAAACCCAGCAGTGGGAGAAAGATGCCGCATACATCGAGGCAATTGCCTCCGTGCTGCGCGGCACGCCCGAAACCCTCGCAACCAAGGTCATAGCGTTGAGCGGCACCTTCACCAAGCCTTTCGAGGAGGTGCTAAAGACCGGCAACGGCTTCACGGTGGCCCGCAGTTTCAGCGTCGACGGCCGCGAACTTGCCGAGGGCGATACCGTCCGCGTAGGCGACAGGGTCGTTGCCCGTTACAGGATCTGGAACGAGGAGAACCGCAGCTTCGTGCGCCTGACCGCTCCCAGGCCGGCGTCGTTCCGTCCCGTGAACCAGCTCTCCGGCCACTACGGATGGTGGCTCAGGCCTCTGGTCCACGGCAGCTGGTCCTTCAGCCCGCAGGGCTATCGCAACGTGCTGTCCGACAAGACGGAATACTGGTTCGACAGCTATCCGGAAGAGAATACCACCGTCACCGAGGAGTTCTTCGTGACCCAGGAAGGCCGCTTCCAGATGCCCGCCGTGGAAATCGAATCCCTCTACGCTCCGCACTATCGTGCGAACGATGCCGGCAGGGGCGCTCTCGAATCCAGATAAAATGATTATATTTGCCTGATGATTCAAGCGCTCTACTCGAAATACATCATCGACGGCGTCCCTAGGGAGCTCACTCCGTATGAGCTCCTGGCGCCTGTTTTCGAGAAGGCACCCGAGCCGTGCCCGGCCGGCGGCAGCGTGATCGACGAAACCATCGATCCCGCTCCCGGCCCCATCCTGCTCGACCCGGCAAAGACCTACATGTACCTGCGTCTTGTGAACGGCAGCGAAAGGACCATTCCCGTCCCGTTCACCGGCCCCTGTACCCGCGAACGCATCGCGGAAGCGATAATCGACACCATGTGGCGCGTGGGCAATTTCCGCCTCGAAGACCTTCCGCTTACGGCAAAATGGGTTTTCAAACCCGCCCGCGTGGGCGACATGTCGGCCTTCTATTCCTCCGTTGAGGCGGCGGCCGAATACATCGACGCGCTGGGAGTGGTGCTTCGCCGGTGCGTGTGCGAGCAGGGGACATTCGACGCCCGCTTCGCCACTCCGTTCTCCGGGGCGCCGCTGCTGGTCGACGACATGCTGCATCCCGATCCTCAGAGCTGGATAGTGTACGTGCCTTTCGACACCTCCGAATACAGGCTCGGCGGTTCGCTGCTTTCGCAGGCCCTCGGCCTCCGCGGCGGCATTGCGCCGCAGGTCACAGACGCTGATTACCTCATCGACTGCTTCGAGCTCGTGCGCGAACTGGCAGTCGACGGCGTGCTGCTTTCCGCATCCACCGTGGGCCCTGGCGGCCTCTATGCCGCCCTGGACCGCATGCGCGGCGACGGAACGGGCGTCACGGCCGACATCTCCGGTATCATCAGCGCCTCCGGCGAATCCGACACCGTGCGGCTGCTGTTCTCCGAGGTTCCGGGCGCCATCCTGCAGGTACGCGACTCCGATTTCGACTACATCGACGCCGAATTCATACTCCAGGACGTGGCTTACTTCCCGCTGGGGCATCCTTCGTCCGACGGCGCCCTGCACCTGGCATCGTCGGCCAAGACAGGCATACAGACTATACTTGAATCCCTGATGCAGAATGCGGAGGGGGAAGACTGATACCAATATGGGCAAACCCAAGATCTTCGTGCTTGACACCAACGTCATCCTGCACGACCACAAGGCGATACGGCAGTTCCGCGACAACGACCTTGTGATTCCGACTGCCGTAATCGAGGAGGCCGACAAATTCAAGAAAGGCAACGACACCCTGTCGTACCATGCCCGCGGCTTCATGCGCGACCTCGACAAAATCAGTTCCGGAAAGTCCTTCGGCAAGGAAGGAATACAGATAGGCAAGGGCCTCGGCCGCATCAAGGTGGAGCCCAACCATCCCTTCCCGCCGGAGCTCGCCGAGCTTTTCAAGGACGATACCCAGGACCACCGCATCCTATCCACGGCCATGTGGGTGAGGGACAACAACCCCGGCACCTTCGTGGCGCTTGTGACCAAGGACGTAAACCTGCGCCTCAAGGCCAAGGCTGCCGGCATGGCGGTGCAGGACTACCTCACCGACAAGGTGGAGGACGACCGCCTGGAGATCAGCCAGCGCGAGGTGCTCCGCAAGGAACTGCCTTCCGATCTCATGCAGGCCCTCTGCTACGGCCCCGACAACGCCATTCCATGGCAGGAGGTGCAGAAAACCCGTCCCGAGCCCAACAGGCTTTATAAATTCAGCTGGTCCGGCAAGGCCGCAGGCGGCGAAACCGCTTGCGCCCGGTACGACGCCGACCGCGACCTCATACTGCTCGTCCGTTCCCGTGAGGCATACGGCATAAGGCCCCGCAACGACGAGCAGAAAATGGCCCTCGACGCCTGCCTGAACCCGAAAGTCGACCTGGTGGCGCTCACCGGCGGCGCCGGAACCGGCAAGACCCTGCTGGCGCTTGCGGCGGCACTCGAACAGGAACGCGACTACGAGCAGATCATCCTCTCCAGGCCCACCGTGGTGCTCGGAAATCAGGACATCGGCTTCCTTCCCGGCGACCAGAAGAGCAAGATGGGCCCCTTCCTTCAGCCGCTGATGGACAACCTGAACGTCATCAAGGACCAGTTCCGTCCCGGCTCGCGTGAGGCACAGCGCATCGAGGCAATGCTGAGCATGGAAAAGCTCATCATAGAGCCTCTCGCCTACATCCGCGGGCGTTCGCTCGGCAAATGCTATTTCATCATCGACGAGGCCCAGAACCTCACTCCGCACGAGATCAAGACCATCATCACCCGGGCGGGGGAGGGCACCAAGATGGTGTTCACCGGCGACATCTTCCAGATCGACCAGCCATACCTTGACCAGTGGTCCAACGGTCTCACGCACATAGCCGAAAAGCTGTCAGGAGAGAAGCTTTTCCAGCATGTGTTCCTGCGCAAGGGCGAACGCAGCGCGCTCGCAGATCTGGCAGCGAAATTGTTATAAAGAAAATTATTGCTATATTCGCAGTTTGTAATTCTAATAGATAAGATATGTTCGAAAACAAGAAAAGGGTATATCGCTTCGGCGGCAAGACCGCGGAAGGTGACGGTACCATGAGGGAACTCCTCGGAGGAAAAGGCGCCAATCTGGCCGAAATGAGCAAGCTCGGGATGCCCGTCCCGGCAGGATTCACCATCACGACCGAGTGCTGCGCAGAGTATTATGAACTTGGCGGAGGTTACACCGAAGCCCTCAAGAAAGACGTCGCAGCCGCCCTTGAGGCCACTGAAAAGCTCATGGGTAAGAAATTCGGCGACCCGGCCGATCCGCTCCTCGTGAGCTGCCGCTCCGGCGCACGCAGTTCCAGGCCCGGCATGATGGACACCATCCTGAACATCGGACTCTGCTCCGAGACCCTTCCCGGCATGATCAAGAAGACCGGCAATCCCCGTTTCGTATATGACGCATACCGCCGTCTCATCATGATGTACTCCGACGTCGTCATGGAGAAGGCCGAAGGCATAGAGCCCGAGGACGGCCAGGGTATCCGCCAGCAGCTCGACCGCATGATGGAAGAGCTCAAGGAGGCCCGCG
>JAEEGL012983534.1_pt1 | contig 25369 bp, 17 predicted proteins | sample 9134231 | NCBI WGS metagenome assembly JAEEGL01 (sample SAMN16246548, study PRJNA631951) | gut metagenome | biome: gut microbiome; feature: rumen; material: fiber-attached | host: Bos | place: Iran: Karaj | collected 2018-10
AGGCCCCCCGCATCGCTCTCACAACGAAACGCCAGCTGCTCTGCGCTCACGAGATCGGCCTGCGAAAAGGCGGTTTCCTCGCTACAGGCCCCAAACACGCCCCCTAAGCCGCTCAGCAATGCAAGCAGCCTTCTCCAATTACCACGAACGCTCATTGAATATCACCGAGATGGGTAAACCGCGTTTCGGAACCCGGCTCTAAATCGATCACCGCGATGCGATCGCTTTCAAAACAGGTCACATAACCGCGCAACTGGCCCTCTGCATTGGGCAAAAACGCGATGTCGTGCGGAGACGGGCAAACTTTAATATGCGCGATGGCCGCCCTTAACGTGGGATCGATGACCACGATCTGCCCATCGTCGAGCGCGCTCACATAAACGAGGCCTCCGCCCTTCTCGTCGATGATTTGGCCCGCAGCGCCGCGATCCCAGGCTTCTTCCAGGCGCGATTCTCCCGGACGCAGCCCCGCTACGCGCACCAGGTTGGCCCCCCGCCCCACCGGGATCCCTTTCGATACCGGAAGATGTCTCGGTTCACCGTTTTCATCGAGCGAGCTGTCGTAAATCCAAAGCGCGCCGTCCGAGCTGTCGATCACATACAGCAAACTGCCGTCAGCGCTCAAAGCGATGCCGCGCGAAAATCCGCTGTCCTGAAAAGCCCCTACCGCAATCGAAGGATGCCCCACAACCTCGCAGCTGGTCGTCTGATTGACCTCCAGACGCCGATGATCAAAGAGCTGAGGCGAGACCACCTGCACCAAAGTACCATAGCGATCGGTCACGTAGAGCCGATGGGCCACCGGATGCCACGCGACGCTCGTCGCCCCTCCGCTCAGCAGGCCCGAACAGGCAAATTCAGGGCCCTCCGCGTTTAAACGCCAAAACGAAACTTCGCCCTCATCCACATGGCTCACTGCCAGCCAGTCCGCATCGATCGCCAGGCTGTAAGGCCCCTTCGACATCTCGAGATCGTCATTAAAGGCCGAAATCAGAGCATCGTTCCCGCAAGTCTTCCCGTCCTGATGGCAATCGATTTTTGCCTGCTCCACCGTAAAATGCACCAGGCGGCTGTCGTCGCGCGTGGGCACCAAACCCTGCACGGCACAAGGCTCCGATGCGCACGACTTCGCCTTCATCAGCGCCAGTTCACCGGCATACAGACCGATCTCGACCGTAGACTCAGGCACGACCTGCCCGATATCGCCTGCAAACGCATCGATCACCTGCAGACTGCCTGAGCGATAGCGGCGATCAAAACCAGCATTGGCGACGTAAAGATATTGTCCGTCGGGATGTGCAGCGATGCCTGTCGGAGAAAAAAACGCATCCGCCGGTGGCGCCTGACCGATCTCTTCATCGGAACAAGAAAGCGCCAGGAATGCACAGGCCACAAAAAGAGGCTTCACTGTTTCAATCTCCCCACAATCTCAATAAAGCGCTCCTTTTCGCCGAAAAGCAGCGCAGAAGCAAGAGGTGCCGGGCTTTGAAACAATGTGAAAAGGGAATGACAGGATTTTTGAAGGGAAGAAAGCGCTTCACTCTTCCGAAATCAAATCGTCCAAAACAGAATTGCAATTATCCAGATCATCGACATCGTCGCAGATTTCTTCGCCGGAGTTGTTCTGTTCCTGCACGAAGAGGGCCGCCACATTGCCTGAACGCCCATTGCCCATGGTGGCTTTCGCGCGCATTTCGCTGATCGCTTCCAAATCTTCTTCGGTCAGCTCCGGCAAACCGTCGCGCACATTGCGACTTGCAGTCATGCGCTGCGCTTCGGCGGCCAGATACTGGCGTTCCTCGGGCGTCAGCATGCTCTCCAGATCCTGACGGCAGCGTTCACAGCGCACTTCGTAACGATGCTTGGGATTGCGCTCGACCATCACCATCGCACCGCAAATGGCGCAAGGATATTCAAATCCGACCTTACTTTTCTTATTGGAGGTCAATCCCATTTCGGGATCCATGCCCAGCCGGGCATTGGAGTTGGCCCAAAACTTTTGAGGATCGTCCATCCAATAGTTCTGATAAGAAGAACCATACATGAAGGGAACCTGTGTTTCAGCTGCCGAATTGCTGTTGCGCCCAGTCCCAGCTGTGGGCCGGCGCTTACGGTTCGACGGATTCAGACTCAAGACGTTGTCTCCAAAAAATAGAATCGAACTCGCGAAACTTCGCGCGGATTGCTGATGTCGATGGATGTTTGATTGCGTTTCTTTTATTTAACAGAAGATGAATCGCCTCTCAAGGCTTTGGAGCGCAAAGTTTCCATAAAAAAATCCCTCAATTACAGACGCTTATCTTTGGTCTTTCTCCGCCAATCATGCTAAAACTCGCGACATGAAAATTTGTCCTAACTGTGAAAAAGCTGTCGACGACAGCGCATCCTTCTGCCTGTTTTGCGATCACGTTTTTGAAAAGAAAGACGATGACTGCTTAAACCGCACGGTGTCGGGTCGCTTTCGCATCATCTCCAAACTGGGTGAAGGCGGCATGGGCGAAGTCTATCGCGCCGAGCAAATGCCCATCGGCCGCATGGTCGCCTTAAAACTCCTCCGTCACGCACTCACGAGCGATGCCAAGCAAGTGGCCCGATTTAAACGGGAAGCGCAGGCGATCACCAAGCTGAGCCATCCCAACACGGTCATCATTCACGATTTTGGCCAGGACGGTGACCTCCTGTTCATTGCGATGGAAGAGCTGGTGGGCAACTCCCTCGCAAGCGTCATCAAAAAAGAGCATGCCCTGCTTCCCAGCCGGGCCTGCCGCATCATGACGCAAATCTGCGCATCTCTGGCCGAAGCGCACAAGCAAGGCATCATCCACCGCGATCTCAAGCCCGAAAACATCATGCTGATCGAGCGCGGGGGCATCAAAGACTTCGTAAAGGTGCTCGATTTTGGCATCGCCAAAGTGTTGCATGTGGATGACAGCGATCCTCAGCAGGAAGCGCTGACCCAATCAGGCGCCATCTTTGGTACGCCGCAATATATGTCGCCTGAGCAAATCAAGGGCCAGGTCATCGACGCGCGCAGCGACATTTACGCCATGGGCCTCATCCTCTACGAGATGCTCGCCGGCCACCGTCCCTTTACGGCCGGAACGCCCATGGAGATGATGACCAAGCATCTTGCGGCCACCCCCGATCCCATCGAACCGAGATCGCTGGATCCCGTTGAATCTCAAATCTTTACGAAGCTCGAAGAGATCGCCTTAAAAGCGCTCGCAAAGAATCCCGACGAGCGCCAGCAGACCGCCCAGGAGATGCTCGAGCTTTTGGTTTCGGTCTCGCCCGAGCTCGGCATGCTCACCTCTACGGGCTTCATGCCTCAGACGCAGCTTGCAAACCTCTCAGAACACGGCGAATCGCGTCACCGCGCCCTGCTTCTGGGGATTTCTGCGGCCGTTTTGGTCATCGCGCTGGGTATCGTGGGCGTCTTTTTGCTGAAAAAGCCCTCTGATCCAGAGCCGCAGTCCTCCGTAACCCAGAATCAGCCCTCTGAAGAAGCGCTGCTCATCGCGCAAAAAATCAAGGAAGCGGAGGCCAAACTCCAAAAAGAGAAGCAAATCAAGGATCAGCAGCAGCGGGAATTGCAAAAAACGGCCCAACAAAAAGCGGCTCTCGAAAAGAAGCTGGCCGACCAGCAAGCCGCCCTCGAAAAACAGCGCCTGGCCGAACAGCAGAACGAGCTCGAAAAGCAAAAACTGGCTGAACAAAAGGCCGAACTCGAAAAGCAGCTGGCCGAGCAAAGGGCCGCTCTCGAAAAACAGCTGGCCGAGCAGCAAGCCGCTCTCGAAAAACAAAAACAGGCCGAACTGCAGGCTGAACGCGAAAAACAAAAGCTGGCTGAACAGCAAGCCGAACTCATCAGGCGACAGTCACAAAAGACTGATAACCCGCCACAGCCTGTCACGCCCGTAAAGCCGCCTGTAGCCAACACGGGTCACAAGGTGAAGGTGCTCATCGAAACGCATTCCAAGAACGCGACCCTGCTCATCGACGACAAAGAAATTGGTCCCTTGCCCATGACGATCTCGATTTCACCGGGCAAATACAAAATGACCGTCCGCACCGAAAAAGGCAGCCAGTTCCGCATCATCAATCTTCAAGAGAGCAATACGCTGCAGAACGTGAAGTTTCCGCTTTAAAAACAAGAGGTTTTGTATGCAAAGCATCAAACGCGCAGCCCTCATTCTGATCGGCAACGAGATCTTAAGCGGCAAAGTTCAGGATTTAAACGCGCAGCATCTCATCAAGCGCTTTCGGGAATGGGGCGTCGATTTGGCGCGCATCGCCATCGTTCAGGATCGCATCGAAGACATCGCCTCCGAGGTCAGACTTGTGCGCGACGCCTTCGATTTTGTGATCACCAGCGGCGGCATCGGCCCCACCCACGACGACGTCACCTACGACGCGATCGCAGCGGCCTTCGGCGTGCCCCTCGAGATGAACGCCGAAATCGAGCAATGCATCCGCAAGAGCCGCAAAGAAACCGTCATCAAGCCCGAAGTTTTCCGCATGGCCAAACTGCCCAAAGGATCCGTCCTGGTGCCCGGCGGTGATCTCGGCTTTCCGACCACAAAGTTCAACAATTTCTATATCTTACCAGGCGTTCCCCAGCTCTTCCGCATCAAGATCGACGCCCTGGCCGACGTCTTCCGAAGCGAGCCGTTCTGCCTCCACACACTCTATTTAAACAGCGACGAAGGCAGCATCGCCGATCTCATGGGCCAGACCGAAAAAGAGTTTGGCGTTCAAATCGGCAGCTACCCCATCTTTAACTCCCCGCTCGATTACCGCCTGCGCATCACCATCGAGGGCAAAGATCCAAAGCCCGTCAAAGCCGCAGCCGACGCCCTTTGCCTCGCGCTCAAAGACCGCCTGGTCCGCCGCGATCCCGCATAACGCTTCATCAAAGGAATCCCAATGCTCTCATACGATTTGCTCGTCATCGGTGCAGGTCCCGCCGGATACAACGCTGCGCTCAGAGCCGCCGAACTGGGCATGAATGTCGCCTGCGTTGAACGCGAAAAACTGTTGGGCGGCACATGCTTACGCGTAGGTTGCATCCCATCGAAGATCCTTCTGGAAGCGACCGAACGCGCAACCGAAACGACGCCGGGCCTGCAAAACCAGCTCCTTCAGCTCGACGCCCTCATGGCCCATAAAGCGCGCGTCGTTGAGCAATTAAGTGCCGGAATTTCAAGGCTTTTTACTCAACAAAAGATCGCGCTGTACGAAGGCGAGGCGCAGTTCATTTCGCCGCAGGAGGTTTTTATCTCCGAGCCCTCCGCCTGCACGGTTCACGCCAGGCGCGTCCTCATCGCCACGGGCAGCAAGCCCATCGCCCTGCCCTCCATTCCCTTCGACGACGAGCGCATCGGAGACTCGACCGCCGCCCTCTCTTACAGCAAACCGCCCAAACATCTGGTGATCATCGGCGCGGGCAACATCGGCCTCGAGCTCGGCAGTGTCTGGCGAAGGCTGGGCTCGCGCGTCACGGTGATCGAAGCCCAAAGCCGCATTCTCCCCGGAACCGACGAAGAGATCGCGCGCGAAGCAGGCCGCCTCTTAAAGCGCCAGGGCTTTGAAATCCTTACGAAAACCAAGGTGTCAGGCGTCGATACCTCGGGTGAGGATCTCGCCATCCAGTTTGAAAACCGCGATCCGATTCAGGCCGATCGCCTGCTCGTGGCCGCAGGCAGGCGCCCCGCTCTCGACAGCCTCGATCTGCAAAAAATCGGCCTCGATCCCAGCCAGAGGATCCGCGTTGACAGCCGGTTTTGTACTGCAATTCCAGAGATTTACGCCATCGGCGATGTGATCCCTGGTCCCATGCTCGCCCATCGCGCTGAATGTGAAGCGCGCGCAGCCGTTGAGCGCATGTGCGGCCTGCCGGGACATCTGCCCGAATTCATCCCGGCGGTCTCTTACCTCTCGCCCGAGATCGCCTCGGTGGGCGCTACAGAAGAAGCCCTGCAGCTTGCGCAAATCCCTTATATGAAAGGGATTTCATTCTTTAAGGCGAACGGCAGAGCCCACGCGCTCGGTCAGACCGACGGCCGCGTCAAACTCCTGGCCGACGCCGAAAACCACCAGCTTCTGGGCGTTCACATCATCGGTCCCAGAGCCGGCGATCTCATCAGCGAAGCGACCCTCGCCCTCAGCCTCAAAGCCCGCATCGAAGACATCGCACAATGCTGCCATCCGCACCCGACCCTTGCGGAAGCCCTCCGGGATGCCGCCCTCCGCGCAACCGTAACGCCTTGATTTACATCAGAAAATAGAACAAGCAGCCCCCGCAGAGCAGAGCCCCGCCTAGCACCGCCAAAAAGACCACCATCATGTGAGCGCTGACGCCCTCTTCGCTCATCGCATCCCGCACGTAAGCCGAGAGCTCCGAAGCCCGCTGACGGCGCTGTGCGCGCGCTTCATCCAGCTCCACGTCCGACGTCGCATCCGAAAGCAGAGCCACCATCGATTTGTGAATGGCTTCCGCCTGTTCGTTTTGCGGACCGGGAACAGGCTCATAGGCGTCCGTCGTGCGCACAAAATCCAGCGTCTGCATGATCGCAGGCTCGGGAGACTCCGCTTTCTCCGTTTCGGAAGACAGGTTTTGAGGCGCTTTGGTCTTTTCGGCCAGGCTGGAAGGCGCGATGTCTTTGGGTCCAAAACTCGGCGCAGCCAGGGAATCGGGTTTTAAGCTGCTGGTGCCCCGGGGAGCAATCCTGTTGGGCAGCACGGAATTTGGATAAGCGGGCTTTTGCGGACCCATCCCCTGCGGTCCCAGGCTTTGGGGTGCCATGCCTTTCGGTCCGAGACTCTGGGGCGGCAGGCTTGGAGGCCCGATGCTGACGGGGCCCACATTCGAGAGCAGCGCGCTCGCCGTGCGTTTCAGTTCAGCCGCAGTGTCCTTCATCACCGTTCGCGGGGTCGCCATAAAATCGCGATAGAACCCCGATGAAGGCGAGATGTTGGTTGCAAGCGGTTCTCCGAGCAGCGATTCCGTAAAGGGCATCTGCGGCTGCTCATCCCCACCTTCCATCATCGGCACGAATTCGCCGTGCTGCAGGTTGTCGAGGCGCTCCGAGAGCTTTTGAAGGCGTTCTTCCAGCGAGAGCGGTTTGAATTCGGCCAGCTGCTTCTGGACCGTCTTGTTGACGCTGGTGGAGGACTGGTCGACCGCAGGCTTTCTGACTTCGGCGCGAGGCTGCTGACTGGAGAGATCGCGCACCCAATCCGCCAGCGCATAGTTGGTGACCGTCAGCTGGTGCTTGAATAAATACGCCGAGAGCGCGCGACCGAAGGCTTCCGCAGACTGATAGCGATCGGCGGAACTGCGGGTCAGGGCGCGGTGAACGATGGCGTCGAGCTCTGCATCGATGCCGTAAGGCTGAAGCGAGGGCACTTCGCATTTGCGCACCATGAGGATCGTGTTCTTGGGGCTGTCGCCTTCAAACAGGCGATGTCCCGAGAGCATTTCCCAAAGCACGGCGCCGAGCGCGAAAATATCGGTGCGGCCGTCTACGGGGTATTCCTTGGGGTTGCCCATCGCCTGTTCGGGGCTCAGGTAGCTGAATTTCCCCTTGACCACCTTCTTCGGCGTGACGTTGACCTGGATTTTGGAGTTCGCCAGACCAAAGTCGATGAGCTTCACTTCGCCTTCGCGGCTGATGACGATGTTCGGCGGAGACACATCGCGGTGCACGATGTGGAGCGGCTTTCCGTCGAGATCGCAGCGGTGATGGGCGTGGTTCAAACCTTTACAGACTTCGGCGGTGATGAAGAGGGCGATTTCAGTCCGCATCTTCTGCCCGCGGGCCGCCAGGTTCTGCAGGATCACTTTGAGGTTATCGCCGTCGATCCATTCCATCACGATGAAGAACGCGCCGCCGGATTCACCGACATCGAAGGTCTGGACGATGTTTGCGTGTGCCAAATGCAAAAGAAGGCACGCCTCGTCGAGAAACATCTCCGCGTAGTTCGCGTCTTTGGCCATGTTGGGCAGGATGCGCTTGATGGCAACCACCCTTTCAAAGCCCTGGATGACCGATTTGCCCTTCCAAACCTCGGCCATACCGCCTTCGCCCACGCGGCTCAGTATCTGATATTTCTGTTCAGGCATGGATGCTTTCCGTTAGGTCCAAACCAATGAGCGTAGAATGCCACTGTTTTTGGAAATTGCCTAATTTACTGACACCAGTCAGGACTGCAAGAAAGAAGATCGACATCCATGACTACACCATGGGTTCCGGCGGCTTCTGATGCGACGCGCCGCCGAACATACGCCTCAGGCGATAGCCCCAGTCGGTGCGGATCACGGCAAAGAGCATCAGGATGAGCAGGAGGCCGATCGCGCCGGCCAGAATCCGGTTATAGGTCATCCGCATAAAGATCATCCCCTCGCCCACCTGAGGCATCTGCTCAGGCGCAAAGGGAAACCCGGCCTGTTTTGCGAGGACGCGCATGTCGGTCAAGTGAATGATCGGCACGCCTTTGTAGGCAAAGCGGTTCATGACTGAGTCGACGGCGCCTGCACCGCGCGGCACAACCCGGTTCAGACCCGGTTTATAGAGCTTCTTCCCCACATGGGTGCCCACGGAAGCGGCGCCTCCGCCGACGTTAATATAGGCTGCAATGGGTCTGCCAGCCGCCTCCCGCTCGAAGATCGCCATGCGACGCTCAACAGAATCATGAAGATCGGTGGGATAAATGCGTTCAACGCCGTTTCGGGCGATGGCTTCTTCCAGTAATTGCTTGCCCAATGTTGACAAGCCGCCTGCAACATCCTTCATACCGCCGATCGAAGCCGCCACAGACCGCTTGCTGATGATGCCACGCTCATAAAGCATCTTCTCCATATCGAGCCAGACGAATCCGGGAAGATTGGCGCCATACTGTGAGGCCGATGCGCTCGAAATGGTAATGGGCTCCAAATGCAGGGTCTTCACCGCTGCCAGCACGGCAATATTGAGTGCAGGGAACGAACCGGAGGTCCCGATCGCGATGAGATCGCCCTCCTTAACGCCTGCTTCCTTTAAATACGACACGATCAGGGCGGCAAAGTTGGGATTGACGGAGGTTTGCTTGGAGGGCAAATGCCCCGTATTCGACGTGACAGGCGAAAGCTGCAGACCGATCATCCCACTATTCGCAGGATCCACTGTTGGATCGATGGGAAAATGATGTGCAATGCGTTCTGAACGGACAGCTTCAAAGGCACGCTTGGTCAAATGGGCGGCTTCAAGCTTCTCGTGCATGTAGGGCTGGTCTTCCTGAATGCGCAGATGCTCGACTGCAAACAGGCCCAACAGGGCACAGAGCACCACGAACGTGAGTTCTACTTTGGAAACTTTATGCGGGCGCCAATAAAGCTTTCTCACGGTACCACCGCCTCTCCTGCAATCACAATCAACGCCAGTCTCACCATGACCGAAACCGTAAGAATCGACGAAAAGGTCTCTATCACACCCTGACGAGCGATCCAGATGGCAATCAAACCGGGGATGATGTAGCCGATCACATCGTGGTCGGCGCCTCCATAGCCCATGTATTCAGTGATCATGCGGTACAGAAGCCCCAGCACATAGCCTATCAGGATGGTCAAAGCCGTTCGACGGCGGCCGTAAAGGATCATGACCGTCGAGAAAGCGCGCACGATGCCGAATGTGACGAAGCCGATCAGCAATGTCCAAAACACCCGCCACGGTGAGGTCATGCATAACGCCAGATACCCAGGGACCACCATGCCGCCTGCAGCAAGTCCGAAGAACTCGGTAAAGAGCAGGCTGACGACGAGGCCCACACCGATCGACATGGGCAAGAGCTGTTCCATAGGCTTATTCCTTCGTTGCTTCGTTTGAAATCAGGGTTTCACGGTTCTTAAAGTAGCGGACCACTTCGAGTCCCTGGCCTCCGATGTTGCCCATACCCATGATCAGCGTGGTGCGACCGCAGAGGCCAATCAGGGTTTCAAAGATTTCAGAGACGGATCGACTCTCGGCATAGGTGATGATCGAGGATGGCACGCCGTGAGAAATGGCCGGACGGGCAAAGTTATAGCCACCGGATCCCATGAGAACGATGTGGGAGGGGCGAGTCCAGGTTGCGCAGGCTTCGGCCAGCTGTCGGCTGCGGTCTGCACGGTCAGCGCGGCAGTTGAAAAGGGCGATCGTGGTGGTCGCTTCGGGATGTGCATCGAGGCCAAGCTTCCAGAGATACGCCGTCGACTGGGGATCATTGGCTGCAAAGGCGTTGATGAAGATGAGCTTCCGACTGAAGAAATCGACCACATGGGTGGTCATGGCGCCTGGATCGGGTTTTGCTTTCCACATCCCGCGCAGGGCAACGTCACGGGGGACGCCTACAGACTCGCAGACGCGCAAAGCAAGCGCCACGTTCTCTGCATGCTCGGTATACAAAAAGCGATCGAGCTCCTTTTCGGTCACTTGCGCAACATCGTCATCGGTGACCGCAATCACCTCTGCCCCTCGATCCGCCGCGCAACGCTTTAAGATGTCGAGTCGATCGCGCTCTGCAGTCAGCAACAAACCCTTTGGAGGGATCATGGCCGAGAGTGCAAGGGCGACATCATCGGGTGTAGGGCCCATCACATCCAGGTGATCGGGGCGCGCATTGGTGATCACGCCGTGTGTGGCCTTGACGAACTTATCTTCAGCGAGCCATTGAAGGGTGGGCTGCAGGGCCATGCATTCGATCACCAGGGCTTCAGCCCCCTCGTTTGCGGCAGCGCGCACGATGCGAATCTGCTCCAGGATGTTGGCCTTGGCGGGTCTGAAGACGGGAATCTCCCTTCCATCCGAAAGGATCGTCCTTGCCAGGGTGCCCGTCGTCTTGGCCACCGTCACCTTTCCGCCTTCGCGCAAGCCTGCAGCGATCAATCGGACGACGCTCGACTTGCCGCGCGTGCCGTTGACGTGAATCCGGATCGGAATCTTCGCCCTTGCGCGCAGATGCAAAGCGTTTTCGATGACCCCGAGGAGGATGAGGAGCAGCGACAAAGCGATCATGAGCTCAAGGCAACTCAATGTTCACCTCCTGCAATGGGTGGTTTGTGGGGCATATGGGGTGATTTCACCGCGCGCAACGGAGTCTGGTTGCGGTACACAATAAAGGGGATCCGCATCTCTTCCGACCTGAGTCCTCCGTGGATCCCTTTATGCGGTGCGCCATCCCAGATTCCTTCAACATAAAGGCCCACCGGCTGCTGTGCGATGCCAATAAAATCGCCCAGACGGGCTCTGAGCAGCGGTGAACTCACTTCCGGTCCAAAGAGCTGGAGCTTTTCACAATCTTCAGGCGTTAAAAGGGCAAAATAACGCCCCAATTGCTCGCGGAACAATTGCAGAAAGGTCTGCTTCTGACCCTGTTTGACGTGAAAGATCGGGACGGAGGGTTCGCCTGTGGGTGGTGTCTCAAGCAGTGAAAGCAGCGGATCATCCGCCTTCAGCCATAATGACAGCTCTGATGCAACCTGTCCGTGGTCAGCTGTGACGAAGAGGATCGCGCTTTTAGGGAGCTGCAGGGCGAGCCGTTTGAGCTCTGCATCCGCTTCTTTTAAGAGAGCAACCGTCTCTTTGGCCGATGGACCGTAACGATGGCTGATGCTGTCGATCCTTGGCCAGTAAAGATAAGTGGCGGTCGCCTTTCGCATGCGGTGCGATCGCTGAATGTACGATGCGCAAAGATCGATCGCGTCGCTTAAATCGCGGTATCCCCGCTGTATGCCGCCCCCGCAGAGGTATGTGGAATAAACTGTCCCCACAAGATGATAAGGCTGAAGGCAAAGCCAGGAGCGATGACATCCGGGCCACCAGGATTGAAGGGGCATCACCTGCTCTATGCTCTGCGAAAACGGCTCTGAATGCCCCCTCAGGGCGTAAGGGAGCGGCATTAAAACTTCGTTCGGGCCTAAATAAGTCCACCATCCCGGGATGCCATGCCGGGCGGGCCAGGCTCCCGTGGCCAATGCAGTCAGCACCACCGCCGTGGTCGACGGAAACAGCGCCCGCAGCTCGCGCGACAAATGCTGTTTCAGGAAGGGCGTATGCGCATCTGAAAGCTGGTTTAAGCCAAAGCCATCGAGCAGGCAGAAGATCACATGCTGTGGAACGGGTCCACCCATCGCCTGGGATCGCAGAGGCGCGCCGAGAGATTGCCCCAGAGCCCGGACCATATCCAAAAATCCAGTCTGCGCGCTGACGGGAGGCAGCAGCAACCCCTCTTTCATCCATTGCAAGACCCGATCCAGATCACTCATTATGCTCAACTTCCCTTTTCAATCTCTGATGCAGGCGGCCCGGCCTTTCGATCGATTCCCCAAAAAATGACTTTACATGCACAGGCTTACAGATTACATTCTGAAAACAAGCCTCTTGTTGCGGGCTGATCGCCCATGATCCCTCAATACAGACAGAAAGGATTCGCCTCCCATGGCCTTTTCAGTTCCGGTCGATCTCGATCTGATCGCCCAAAGACATTCCGTTCGCAGTTACAAAAACGAATCGCTCACCAGGGACGAGGTTTCGCAGATGGAAGAAGCCCTTTCGGAACTTCCGAAGGGCCCTTTTGGAGGCGAAGTCCGCCTGACGATGCTCGACGCAAAGGCTTTGCAGCTGAAGGGCGAGCGTCTGGGCACCTATGGAGTCATCAATGAGGCGCCGTATTACCTGGCCGGTGCGGTCAGCTGGGGCACCAAACCACTGGCCGACTACGGTTACGTGATGGAGCACGCCATTCTCGCCGCAACGAAGCTCGGTCTCGGCAGCTGCTGGCTCGGTGGCACCTTCAGCAAGAGCGCTTTCAAACAGGCCGTGGGCCTGAAGTCGGGCGAGTTTTTGCCCGCCGTATCGCCTCTGGGCCACGAAGCGCCCAAAAAACGTCTGGTCGATAAGATCCTTTGCTTCGTCAGCCGCTCGAAGAGCCGCCATCCCTTTGAATCGATGTTCTATAACGCCATGGGCGATCCCCTCACGGAGCAGGCCGCAGGCGAATGGGCCAAACCGCTTCAGGCCGTCAGGCTGGCTCCATCGGCCTCGAACGGCCAGCCCTGGCGCATCAAGATGACCGAAGATGGCTTTCACTTTGCGCTCGCTCACACGGGCAGCTTCCAGGAAATCGATTTGGGCATCGCGATGGCCCATTTTGAGCTTGTGGCGCAAAGCCTTCAGTTGAATGGCCATTGGCAGACGACCGACCTCCCAGAAACCACCCTCGCGTTGTGGAAGCTCTAAAGCCTGCGTCCGCAGAGGATGCAGCGAGCGAAACCTTTGCCCGATGCGTTCAGAACGCCTGTTTCACAAAATGTAAGGGCGCATCGCTGCGCATCGAACCGTGATCTCATCTGGCGAAAGCCTCTCTCATTTAAGTCATTTCACAGTTTCACAGATTGAAATCGGCGATCGCGACGGAACGATCAGTGATCTCACCGCGATCAACCTGCATTTTGGACGCATCGATCGCAGCTTTCCTGTCGTCAAAATGGCGCTGAATGCGCTTTGAACAGGATTTTCACTGCGTGAAAGCATGCATGCATCCGGATCGAATCCCGTTTTCATCTCGTGAAACCTGTCTTTCATGCGCATCCTTTACTCTTTAACGCTCGATCCGACTCCGCAGCATCCCGCTTCCCTTCATGCAAAAACCTTTACTCCCCTTCCGGAGCCTCAGTCGTGCCTCGTGGGGCGGGTGGTATGCTTTCTTGAGCGGTAGAGCCTTGGGGGTTGATTCATCTGCGAGCGGCCGGCGATGACCTTGCGGACGGTCTTGGCCGGTTTTTCATCGCGCTGATCGTCTGATCGATCTTCCTCTCTGCGCTCTGCAATGCGCCTCACGGGCGGGGGGCCGTGGCGTTTGAACATGGGCGGACGGGGGCGGTCCTGGGCCAGACGCCTGGCGAGCTCTTCGGGATCGGGCGGAACCCGTTCCCGAAGTAAGGTGTCGAGGGTGGTGATCGAGGCGGTGGCGTAGATGCCGTCCATCGTATCCAGGAACGCTTCGCTTCCACGCCAGAAGGGGAAGTTGCCCAGACGGCGCGCGAGGCCTGCAGCCAGGTTCTTCGGCAGTTTCCAGTCTTCCTCAGAGTCCGGAGGGAGGGCCGGAAGGCTGTATCCCCAAAAGGCACGGGGGTCCCAGGGCAATGCGTTGGCACCGTTCCGCGCGATCGGAGGCTCTTCATCCCCCTCCTCCGGCGGCAGATCGTCCTGCAAAGCCTCCATGAGGTCGTTCCGATCGCGTCCGCGCAGCCTGAAAATCAGGAAGGGGTCGCGTTCAAACTCCTCGCCCAAAAGGTAATAGACCGCCGCCATATGCTGGCAGAAGTGATCGCCATCGGGACAAGAGCAGAAGGTGACCAGATCGCTCGGTTGTCGCGGGAATAAAGTGCAGTCCTCTTCGTCGAAGACCGCCTCGATCTCTTCGGGCAACTCGCCTGCAAGGAGCCTCGCCGCAAAGATCGGCTCGTCCAAAAGGCGTTCCAGGATCCTGTCCCAGGCGTCGTCGTCGATGGGATCGAGTCCGATGCCCACCTCATAGGTTTCGCCCAGCGCGCCCTGCACCGTCGCGGTCACCGAACCCACGTCGATCTGAATTTTAACGACGGCCCCAAAGCGTGCATCGTTCCTGCCCTTGGTTAAACTCTGGCCCGCATGGAACTGCTCCACAAAGGTCATCCAGCGCTTCGACCACCAATGCTCCAGCGACGCCCCCTGCGCGCGGATCCCTCGCTGATGGCGCTCCATGGGAGCCGTTGCAGCCTGTGCGGCAGGCGTGTTCTCAAGGGCTCTACTCTCGATCATCCGCTCGCCGGGGTGACTCGAAGACTTGCGCAACACCAATACCTTGGGAGCGGGTGGCAGCGGAGTCTGGGGCAAAGCGGTGGATCTCTGCTCGCGAACAGGCTCAGGGGCGGCCTGAACAGGCTTTTCAACCACTGGAGGCACAGGCACAGGCGCCTCGGTCTCAGCTTGCTGCTCTAGCGAAGCCTCTGCCTTATGCCCTCTTCTGCCTCTGCTGCCCGATCTTCGCTTTTTGGTGCGGATGCAACCCCCGTTGCCTTCCGGGGATTGAGATGAAGAATCGCCTTCCTGAGCGATTTCATTTTGTTCATCATCGCTCATATCAGCCTCCCATTGCCGATGTACGCAATGCAAAGATTTCTTTTAACGCCTCGTTGGGCAATTCCGTCAGGAAGCTCTCGCCTGCACCCACAATGTTTTCGGCGATGCTCCGCTTTTGATCTATCATCTGGTCGATGGTGTCTTCGATGGTACCCGCGCAGATCATCTTATGAACCTGCACCGACTGCTTTTGCCCGATGCGGAAAGCGCGATCGGTCGCCTGGGACTCGACTGCCGGATTCCACCAACGGTCAAAATGGAACACGTGAGTGGCAGCTGTCAGGTTTAAACCGGTCCCACCGGCCTTGAGAGAGAGCACGAACAGCGGCGGACCGTCGGGGGATTGGAATCGATCGACCAATGCTTCGCGGCGCTTGCGGTTCACACCCCCATGCAGGAACGGTACCTCGCAGCCCAAATTCTCTTGCAGCTCGTCCCGAAGGATCATGCCCATGCGGGAATATTGCGTGAAGATGATGGCTTTCTCGCCCACCGCCAGGATCTCTTCGAGCATTTCGAGCAGACGGGTCAGTTTACCTGAGCGCTCGGGTTCGAGATGCTCATCCTCCATGAATTGCGCGGGGTGATTACAGATTTGCTTGAGCTTGGTGAGCGTGGCCAAAATGACGCCTTTGCGCTTGACGCCCTCTGATGCATCCAATGCCTGCTCTGCATCCTGCACCACAGCCTTATAGAGGCTCGCCTGCTCGCGTGACAAACCGCAAAAGACCTTCATCTCGTTCTTTTCGGGCAGATCGTCGATGATGTCGCGGTCGGTCTTGAGGCGTCTCAGCACGAATGGCTTCGTCATCCGGTGCAACCGATCGGCCACTTCAGGATCTTTACTCATCTGAATGGGCAACAGGAACCGCGTTCTGAAGCTTGCACGGGTATCGAGAAGGCCCGGGTTCAGGAATTCCATGATCGACCAAAGGTCTCCCACGTGGTTCTCAACCGGTGTACCCGTCAGCGCAATACGGTAGTCGCCGTGTAGTGCGCGCGCTGCTTTGGCCTGCAAGGTGTCGGGGTTCTTAATGTTCTGCGCTTCATCCAGAACAATGCCCGCCCAATCGATGCCTTCGAGCATTTGCTGGTCGCGCACAAGGACTCCATAGCTCGATACCACCAGGTGACAGCCCGCGAGATCCTCGTTCAAGGCGTCTCCTTTGGCCCTTGCACTGCCGTAATGCAGCCTCACAACCACCTTGGGCGTAAATCGCTCGGCTTCGCGCAGCCAGTTACCCACCACCGACGTGGGGCACACCAAAAGCACCGGGCGTTTCTCGCCCATAGCACGGTTCTTGTCGATGAGTGCAAGTGTCTGGATGGTCTTTCCAAGGCCCATGTCATCGGCGAGACAAGCGCCCAACCCGAGTCCCGTAAGCCATGCAAGCCATGACAAGCCCCTTTGCTGGTATGGCCGCAGCTTTCCGCAAAAGTCCGAAGTGACTTCGACCTCCTCTATGGACCTCCTGCCATCCAGTCGTTCGATGATCTCGGCGATCCAACCGGTCGCGACAACGCCGTCAACAGGCAGTCCAAGCCCCTTCGGGGTCATGCCCAAAGAGATATGCATCAGTTCGCGCAGGGTGACGGTCGTTGTTTCGCGCGCTTTCCATACGGCCAGGGCGGTCTTGAGGTCGTTTTGCCCGATTTGAATCCATTGTCCGCGCACCCGAACGAGAGGCACCTTCATGCGCGCAAGCTTTTCAAGCTCCTCCTGCGTCAATGCCTCGCCGTCAAATGCCACCTGCCATTCAAAGTCGATCAGTTTGTTTAAGGTTAAATTGCCCTTCAAGGGCACATTGCCCCTCACCACAGCGCGGACAGAGAGCCCCTGTTCGGCTCCTCTGTGCCCCCACCAGGATGGCAACGACACACCAAAGCCAAACTCGTCGAGTAGCGGCGCTGTTTCGGTCAGGAAAGCGAATGCCCCCGCTGCATCCAGCGCGAACCCCGTGGGATCGGGCGCCCTTAAGCTCGCTTCCACTTCGGGAGAAACCCTTGCGGCCTGCCCTAAAGCCGCTAACACGCAGGGACGAGGGTCTGCCCCACACCTCAAAAGGGCCTGGAACTCCGCGCTATTGGTCTGCCACATCAATTGAAGGGGCACGCGCAGACTCGGATCCTCCACCGCCTGCACCAGATAATGCACGTACCAGACTTCACTCTTCTCTGCAGGCTCCTCCAACACAAAATGCAACAGGAACGCCGACTTTTCGGTCACATCGAGCGGCGTTCTCCAGACTGCAATCTGCTGTTCAAGCTGCTTCAACTCCTCTTCCGGCGCGCGCAATTGCGGTTCGGAAGCCTGCAAACCATAGAGCCATTGATCGTGAAGGCTTGCGAACCGGTTCCTCTGCATTCCTGCAAGATCGTTCATCACGTGGTGCCTGGTGGCTTCACGCACAAAATGATCGATCAACGACTGCGCAAACGCATCGAACGCCTCTCGCTTGGTGCATAACGGCTTTCGGGCATCAAAGGTGAGCGATCGCGCGGATGCAGGCATCGCTTCGAGCAGGCTGTTCAGGGCTTCCAAATCCTGCGCACCGAGGGCCGGCTCCCACAAAGCCACTGATCGCTCCGCGTCACACGCAGGCAGGAACCTTTGACGGATGACCAACCCGGCGACAAACCGCAAAGCACGCGCCCAAAAGGCCAGATCACGCCCTACAACCAGACTCGGAGCCAGTACCGGGCGCGCTGCACAATGGCACAACAGCTCCACAGCCGCATCCATCGCCAAATGCAGCACGGGCACCGTGAACACCTGGAGGATGGGACGCCTTCGCGTCAGCGGTGGATCGGCGATCAGGTGGGATGATGGCCATGGTACAGATGCGATCGAGGGCAACACAGCCTGCACCGTGGGCCCTTTCTGCTTGGGTAACTCGAAATCAAGCCCCACTGCCCAAAGAGCGCGCGCCAGATCCTTCGCGTCCCCTGCGTATGGATGCGGCTTTACACCCCGTGATAAATTGTGACGACCCCGCTTGTGAACGCGTAACGTCACGTGAGGCGCGAGCGAACGCTCCGCCCAAAGGACCAAACGACCCTGAAGCACAGCAGCGTGCAGTACGATCACCACACGGGCCTCCTAACCATGAACGCGCTGCCCTGCGCGTTCCTTAGATGGACAACTTGCAGATGCCCTTACAAACACATTCACAAAAGCCGATCAACCTGGAGACGGCCTTCCTTTACGCACAGTAAATATTGTGCACCCGATTCAAAGACCTGATGAGCCTCATCGTTCTGGATTTGATGCAACTGCGGCTCCGCCTGGGCGGTGATTTCGATCACGCAATCCAGACTGCCATCGGCCTTACGAGGCATTCTGATCCCATAGGCTTCCAGATGACGCGCCGCTCGTTCCGCCTGCAACGCCATGCTCGTCTGCGGTGAATCCGCTCCCATGCTGTTCTTAATGGGTGCAAACTCTTCGAAACGATCGATCTCAAGCAATGCCACAGACTTTGCAAACGGCAACGCGTCGAACACAAAGGCTTCGAGCTTGATTGCATTGGGTGCAGAAGGCGTTACATGCGCCCCCGTCTGCAGATCTATGTGGGGCACAATCTTTTTAGCCCGGTTCAACGGCAATCCCAAATCGCCGCGCGCCATCAAATGCTCAATGAACGCCACGCTCAGCAAATGGATCGCCGGATTGCCCGCATCGTAAAGCAGGTGACCCTGACTGTCACAAGCGATCTGAAGGGCTTTGGGCATGTTGGAATATTCGATGATGCGCGTCTGATGCCCCTGCTGCACAAATACACCCACAGGTTCATCGGCATTGCGCTTCCGCAAAGTCTTTGCGCTCATCTCGCAAGAGGAGTTCGGTGCGGCTACATGCAATCCCAAAAACAAGGGATCCAGGATGGAAACCAATGGGTTGTCGACCTGAAAATAGCTGAGCTGCTCTATGCCCCGCCTTCGCATGTCTTCGATCGCCCCGCTCTCGACCAACGCCCTCAATGATCCCCCATGCCCATCCGGATGCGTGGCCAGACAACCCGGCTCCGACAGCAATAACCGCCCTGAAAAGTCGTAACTGGGCAACACGCCCTGCGTTAAAAAGAAAACATCGTGCGGATCAAGGCCAAAGAAGTCGTTTTGCGCAAAGAATCCCGCCGTCTGATCGTGATTCAACGGACTTGTCATCACGTACCAGGGCACCGAAACCCCATACTGCTGCCTGGCCGCCAAAAGCTGCTCGGCAAAGGACTGGAACAAAGACAGCTTGCGCAACGGCGTCGCTGCAAACATGCCCTTTGGTCCCTCCAATCCCAGCCGCGTACCCTGCCCTCCAGCCACCACGAACGCCGCTACCTTGCCTGCACGCAGGAGATCCTGCCCAATGGATCGATATTGATCCGCATCGCGATCGCGATCGTGAAGGGCCCGATATTGCGCTGGCTCAAATGCATCGACCGTTGCATTCGCCTGGATCACCGCTTCCTTCGCCCACGAAGCCAGCCGATGGATCCCCAATCCCTCGATCTGATCCAGGAAAGCAGCCAACGCTTCGCTGCTGAGCTCGTTTGCAAAGGTTAAAACATGCGCCTGATCGATCGCGATCAATGCTTTACGCACGTGATCCAGGCGCGCAGAAAGCGCCTCACTCTGCTGCACGGCAAGACTCATTGTCAGGCTTGGGGAGCACAAGCTGATGGGACGACATGAAAAGCTCGAGATTGTCGTTCAGTTCCTCACAGGTCACCGCGCCATCCTCGTCAAAATCAAAGTTGTACCCACCTTCCCTGCCATCCACACGCACCATCACAAAATGGCTTCCATTGGGACTCACCTTGAACTCAGCATTGCTTTCGCACAGAGCCTGGGTTGATTCCAGGACAACCTTGTCGATACGGGACCACAATTCGCCTTCAACGCGCGCGCTGTTCACGACATGCCCCCGGATGCGCAATCGCTTGCGCTGCACCACGCGAACCTCGCAGGCCAGCTTGCCAAGCACATTGTATACACCAAAGGTGACGCCGGGATAACCGTCTCTGTCCTGATCGACAACGCGCTGATCATCCGGCTTCGAGGGCATTTCCTCATCGATCGATATGCCCGGAACCCCCCACTTCTCCACGATCTCGGAGAGCACAAAGCCTCCATCCTGTTCCGTAGAGAGAAAATAGCCCGTGGATTCGCGCACAGGCTGGGCTGCAGGGATGATGTCGGGCACCATCGTCGTCAGACTGAGCACCAGAGGGCTCAATTCCTCGTGGCATACGCGCGTCTGAGCCACAAAGGAGGCATTAAAGTTCCCGACGGAATCGGCGTCCTCATGCACATCGAGCAGATACCAGCTCCAGATGATGCTCTCCGTAATGGTCCCCACCGAATGCATGCATTGGCGATCCTGCAGAAAGAGGGCCCATGTTCCCTCAATGCTGTGAATGTCGACGACGGTCTGCCCGGGTTCAAGCGTCAATACATCTGCATCCAGACCGGTCACAGCCTGCTGATCCTGAAAATGCCCCTCAAGCCGCTCCGGATCCTGGCAGGCCAAAAGCCCAGCGCACCACAAGAAACACTGCAGGCGACGCATCAGAACCTCCATTTCAAGTCGATACTGGCCGCTAAGATGTAACCACCACTCGAAAATCCGGGAAAGCCCGGGTTACCGGTCTGCAACCCAAGGGTTTCGGGCGACGCTGCATCATCCCTGACTTCGTCACAAAGCCCCTCAACACCCTCTGCACAAAGCGGTATCTGCGCCAGCTGCTTCTTGTACGTATCGCGCTGCAATAACAGTTGCAGCTGCATGGCAAAATCGATCGTCAGGTCGATACCGAATAACTCGAAGTCTCTACCAGCCCCCAGCGCAAACAACAAGCGATCGTTGTCTACATAGTTGGTCCGCCCCGTCTGATCGGGCACCGGCGTAGGCACGTAACCTACGCCTGCACGCAGGACTCCGTAGTTTTCAAAGCCATATTCCCCGTTCAAACGGAATTCAAAGGTATCGTTAAAGTTGGCTTTCTCGCCGTGATTGTTGAGATAACGGCTCCAGCCCCGCCACGTAGTCTCGATGTTGATGAAGGAATTCCGCTGATCGATCAGCGCGAGCCCCAGACTCACCTTGGGCGGCACATAATGCTCGACCGCCGTGATTTCAAGCAGCGAAGGTTCATCGCCTTCCTGCCCGCTGATTTGAATCACGTTGCGCACCCCAATCCTGAAATAGATTTCGTCCTGAAATGAAAGGCCCACGCGCAGCCAATCCAAAGGTTTGACGATCACGCCCCCCAGCAGCGCGCGCCTCGCACTCTGATCGAGCTTCACGTTGACGTCCATGTCGGACATATCGGCCGCATTCTTGACGTATTCCTCGGTATTCGTTGAGTTTTCGGGCAAAACCAAAAGCCCGATGCCGATCGAGATCCAATCCGCCAGGCGGTAACCCAAGGCGGCTGCAAAGATTTCGCCCTCAACGCGATCGCCCGTGATCTCAAAATTGAGTTGGTTGGAAAAATACTGCTGGCGCTCGTCGGAGAAGCTGGTATCCGCGTTTGCAAACCCTGAAAGCGGCATGAAGACCAGCCCGCCAAGCGTCAGATTCTCGATAAAAAGAGGCACCGAAAGGCCCACGCCGAACCCCATGTTGCTGCCATCGTCTTCGGTATCCTGGCGAGGGTTGCGCAAGGAACGGTAAGTATCGGTGTCATAACCCGAAGGACGCTTCATCAGCGTGATCGAGCTGCGGTTAAAAGCGCCCGACATCCCCATATCGAGCATCCTGGGCGCATGGGCTAAACCTGCAGGATTGATATAAGTGGCGTAAGCGTCCGCCGTCACCGCAACCCCTGCTCCACCCAAAGCCTGAGAGCGCGCTCCCGCACCGTGAATATCAAATAAATTCGCCTGCGCAAGACCCGGTAATCCAGCCCCTACCAGAGCTGCAATCCTCATAAATCTTCTCATAATACCTCCACAACCTCTCTATCACGGGATCTTTTGGAGCAACACTCTTGCAGGTTTTCAATTTGTAGTGTAGCCCAAGCCTCGGGTTTTCACTGCTCACGGGAGTCAACATGGATTTTCTCAATCGCGATATCTGGGCCGGAAATACGGTCAAAAGCTTCATCTTTTTAGCGGTCGGCATCATCCTCACTTTTGTTGTCGCCTCGCTCGTCCAAAAACTCTTCCGCAAGGTCTTAAAGGGCTTAGTCGAGAAATCAAAAACCAACCTCGATAACCTGATCCTGATGACCTTCGAAAAGCCGGTCTACTGGTTCGTGCTCGCCGGCGGTTTCAATATTTCGCTGAGCTTTATTCGCCTGGGCAATCTCACCGGTTATGTGAGCAAGGCGTTCACCATCATCTTCATGATCTTTATTGCCTGGAGCCTTCACAGCTTTGTGGGCGCTCTCCGCACCAACTACATGACCAAGCTCGACCCGCAGCTTGCGAATATTGTTGAGAAAACATTAAAAGCCATCGTCTGGATACTCTGCGCTCTGGTCACTGCGGGCACTCTGGACGTCGACATCGCCTCCCTGATCGCCGGCTTGAGCATCGGTGGTTTGGCCCTCTCCATGGCGGCCAAGGATACGCTCTCCAACATCTTCGGTTCCGTCACGCTCTTTGCCGACAAACCCTTCAAGACCGGCGACATGATCTCCATCGGCGGCACCATCGGCACCGTCGAAGACGTGGGCCTGCGCACCTTCCACCTGCGCACTCTCGAAGGCACCCTGATCACCTACCCCAACGCGATGCTGGTGGGCGGTCCCATCGAAAACATCACCATGCGCCCCGATCGCCGCTACCTGGGCTGCCTCTCGGTCGTCTACAGCATGACCACGCAGCAGCTGAAGGACGCTATGGAAGCGATCCGCGAAATCCTGAAAGCCAACCCGCGCGTCCGCGACGATTTCTCGGTCCGCATCGATAAATTTGCCGACTCCTCCATCGACATCGGCATGCTCTTCTGGGTCACCCCCGCCGCCGATTACTTTGATGTGGTCAGCGAAGTCTTCCTGGCCTGCAAAGAAAAGTTCGACAAAGAAGGCTGGGACTTCGCGTTCCCGAGCCTCACGCTCTATCAGGATGCAGACAGCAAGAAATAATCTGTAACTCTGCATTTTTATTAAAAAAGCGGCCCTCAGAAGCCGCTTTTTTTGATCGCATCGCGCTTCATTCTCCCCGCCTCGGTCACCTCACAATCACCCTCATTGCGGTGCATTTCTTTTCACGTTTTAACAAAAAGCTTGCACCCACGATACCTGATCTGCAAAATGCCCCTTTTTGAAATTTTTAGGAGTGATCGATGAAGCGTTCTTCTCTTTTAATGCTGCTGGTCAGTTGGGCGATGCCCCTTTTGGCGCAGGCCGATCCCATCGCTACCGTCCGTTACGATTACACCAAATGGTCGCGCAGCGAGCCGAGCCGCTTCCTCCTTTTGCCTCAGTCCGCTCAGCTCAAGGGCGAGAAGTTTGAGGATCAAATCCGGGAGCTCTTTACCCTGCTGGTTTCAAACAAGCGCAACAGCTACGGCGACGCGCGCCTGGCGTTCAAGCCCGACGCCGCTGAAACCGGCATCGTCTACGTGTATCTCGACGAGAGCAAAGCCCAGTACAACCCCATCGTGATGGCTGAGACGGTCTACACCTTCACCGAAAACGGCGCATCCAAGGTGATTTTCCCCAAGGCGGCGCCTCAGGGCTGGACGCGCGCTGACGTCCCCTTTAACGCCTACGTCCTCGAAATGAAGATGTACGAAGCTCTGCCGCCGAGCGCCGCTTCCGCCTCCAACGTGGTGATGCCCGATGGCCGTCGCCTGCCCCTGGCCCAGGTGCTCGAAGGGATCAAAGCCGAAAAAGCCGAATACAGCGATCCGTTCTGGAGCTACCTGCAAACGGGTCCCTCAACGGCGATTTTGCGCGTGATCGAGGCTTCCAAAGCGCTCTCTCTGCAAAGCCGCTCTACCCGGTTGCTGCCCATGCTTGAATCCGCCGACGTCGCGATCCGGACGGCCGCCATCGGTGCCCTCGAAGGCCTCGATCAAAAGGAAGTCAACCTCGCACTCCGCAAGGTGATGGATCAGGATCCCGAACAAAAAGTGAAGGATCTCGCGGCGTTACAGCTCAGCAAGTCCCAGGATCCCGCATTTGCGGTGGCGGCTCAGTTCCACGCATTGCGCAGCCAGGATGAATCGATCGCCGCATCGGCTGCAAAGACCCTCGGCCAAAGCAAGCAACAGGAAGCCAACCAGCATCTCAAGGCAGCCCTCGCTCACAATTCGGGTCTCGTGCGCAAGGCAGCAGCTGAAAGCCTGATGCTGCGCAACGAAACTTCGGCCATCGTGGATGCCCTGAAGGATCCGCAATTCTCCGCAAACAGCAACGAGCTGGCTCAGGTGCTGGCGGCTCAGGATAAAGATCGCACGAGTGCGGAGCAGGGATTGATTCACCTGCTGGCACACGGCGATCACGCGCAATCGATGGCTGCTGCGCAAAAGCTGGCGGCTTTCAAGGATGCCAACGCACAGCGCGCCCTCGGCAAAGCTTGCCTGAGCGAAAACGCAGAGCTCCGCATCGAAGCCGCAAAGAGCCTGGGCGCACAAAAAGATCCCGCAACTCTGGAGATTCTGGCTCAGGCCAACGTGGACGACGCGGAAAGCGGCGATGCAGTCCTCACGGCGATGCAGCAAATCTATGCCAGCCAGGAGATCGATTTTGTGATGAAGGGGATCCGCAGCAAGAACAACGCTCAAAAGCGCGCTGCGATCACGGCCATGGGCGATTTGGTGCGCAATCAAAAGGGTAAATGGGTCAAGCGTGACGCGCAGGAAGTTCTGCGTCCCCTCGCGCAATCGAAGGATCCCAACATTCGGGCGGCGGTGGCCCAAAGCTTTGAGCTGATGGCCGATAAATCCCTCGAACCCGAAATGGAAGCTCTGGCGTCGGATCAGGCCATCGAGGTCAAGCGCGCTGCCGCTCACAGCCTGCGCGCATTCCCCGGGCAGTCGAGCGTTGATCACCTCCTCGCTTACGCCAAAGAAGACGATCCCCAGCTTTTGGCCAACGCTCTGGGTTCACTCGGGGCGCTGAAAGAGAAAGCGGCGCTCGATCTGATCACCTCGCGCCTCGGTCACAACGATGTGCGCGTCCGGCGCGAAGCGACGCGGGCTCTGGTGCAACTGGGCGAAACTTTGGAGCAAAAGCAGCCTCTGCTCTCGTTCTTCAGCGATCGCATGTTTGATGACGACG
>JAEEGL015496994.1_pt1 | contig 25368 bp, 20 predicted proteins | sample 9134231 | NCBI WGS metagenome assembly JAEEGL01 (sample SAMN16246548, study PRJNA631951) | gut metagenome | biome: gut microbiome; feature: rumen; material: fiber-attached | host: Bos | place: Iran: Karaj | collected 2018-10
ACGACATCATTGCCCGTCGTATGCGTGAGCTGGCTTATCTGAATGCCGGTATCACCATCACACTGACTGATCTGCGTCCTGATGAGGAGGGTAATCTTCGTCAGCCAGAGGTGTTCCATGCCAAGGACGGACTGAAGGAGTTTGTTCGTTACGTGGATCGTCACCGTACTCACCTCTTCGATGATGTGATCTATCTGAAGACAGAGAAACAGGGCACACCTATTGAGGTGGCTGTAATGTATAATACTGATTACAGCGAGAATATTCACTCTTATGTGAACAACATTAATACGATCGAGGGTGGTACTCACCTGATGGGTTTCCGCGCTGCGTTGACCCGTACGCTGAAGGCTTATGCTGATGCGGATCCTCAAATCTCTAAGCAGATCGAGAAAGCTAAGATCGAGATTGCCGGTGAGGATTTCCGTGAGGGTCTCTCTGCTGTCATCTCCATCAAGGTAGCTGAGCCTCAGTTCGAGGGTCAGACGAAGACGAAGCTGGGTAACTCAGAGGTGGCTGGTGCCGTTCAGCAGGCTGTAGGTGAGGCTTTGAGTAACTATCTGGAGGAACATCCGAAGGAGGCTAAACTGATTTGTGATAAGGTGGTACTTGCTGCCACAGCCCGTATTGCAGCCCGTAAGGCTCGTGAGAGTGTACAGCGTAAGAATCCGATGACGGGTGGTGGATTACCTGGTAAACTTGCCGACTGCTCGAATAAGGATCCTCAGCAGTGTGAGATATTCCTTGTTGAGGGTGATTCTGCAGGCGGTTCTGCTAAGTCAGGTCGTGATCGTCATTTCCAGGCTATTCTGCCGTTGCGTGGTAAGATCCTGAATGTGGAGAAGGTTCAATGGCATCGCGTCTTCGAGTCAGAGTCTGTCATGAACATTATTCAGAGTATTGGTGTTCGCTTTGGTGTTGAGGGTGAAGGCGATCGTGAGGCTAATATTGATAAGCTACGTTACAATAAGATTATCATCATGACCGATGCCGACGTCGATGGTTCACACATCGACACATTGATCATGACGCTCTTCTACCGTTTCATGCCGCAGGTGATCCAGGGTGGTCATCTTTACATCGCTACACCACCACTCTACAAATGTACTTATAAAAAACAGTCAGAGTACTGCTACACTGAGCAGCAGCGTCAGGCTTTCATTGATAAGTATGTAGCTGGTAATGGCGACGATAAGGCATTGCACACACAGCGTTACAAAGGTCTTGGTGAGATGAACCCTGAGCAGCTTTGGGAAACCACCATGAATCCTGAGAATCGCTTGTTGAAGCAGGTGACTATCGAGAATGCCGCTGAGGCTGATGAGATATTCTCAATGCTGATGGGTGATGATGTGGAGCCTCGTCGTGAGTTTATTGAGAAGAATGCTACTTATGCAAACATCGACGCATAAGTTGTGATTTCTATAAATAAAGAGGGCGCTGGTAAGTTAAATACTTCCAGCGCTCTCTTATTTATCTTTGTTTCAGTTCAATTCAAGCAAACTTAATTGTTCCCTGAACAGGTTCAGAACTCTCTGCGGGTTTTTCATCAATATAATCATCACCACTAGCTTGGCTATTGATGCTATTGAGAATCTCACGTGTTCGTTTGTAGGTAGGCGTTTGTTCTACAGCAGAGATGACATCATCATTATCCAGGTCCTCCGGACGGAACAGATAGATATTCGGACGACGCTTATAGCGTTTGGTGCTATTCTCTCCGCGATAATAGCGATTACGGCGATCCTGCTTTTGTGCAGCTTTCTCCTGCTCTGCTGCAATGCGGTTTAAATCTTCCTGACTCTGCTTTCTAAGATGGCTACCCATACCATCTACATCTTCGATACCAAAACCAGTAGCAAGGATAGTAACCTTAACTTTCTTACCAAGTTCGAGATCAGTAGCCAGACCCCATTTGATTTCAAAGTCACTACCGAACTTTGCCATGAAATCGTTGATATCATTCATCTCTTCCATCATCAGAGAAGACTGACCTTCCTTAGAACCAGCGAAAGAGATAGAGAGCAAGATCTTCTTAGAATTGAAGATATCATTGTCATTCAGTAGTGGAGAGTTCAGTGCATCGTCGATAGCTTTCTTTACACGTCCTTCACCCTCGCCATAGCCTGTTGACATGATTGCTACACCACCATCCTTCAATACGGTCTTCACATCGTTGAAGTCAAGATTGATCAGTCCGTGAACAGTAATAATCTCTGCGATTGATTTAGCTGCAATACTTAGGGTGTCATCAGCCTTGCCAAAGGCATCGAGTACTGACAGCTCAGGATAAATTTCACGCAGGCGTTCATTATTAATGACCAACAGGGCATCAACGTGCTTTGACATCTCCTCTACACCGTCGAGTGCCTGGTCTATCTTGCGGTCACCTTCAAAACGGAAAGGAATCGTAACGATACCTACTGTGAGGATACCAAGTTCCTTACTGACGCGTGCAATGACGGGAGCTGCACCAGTACCTGTACCACCACCCATACCAGCAGTGATAAATGCCATACGAGTGCCGTCGTTAAGCATATTACGGATATCATCAATCGTCTCCTCAGCTGCCTGACGTGCTTTTTCTGGTTTGTTACCAGCACCCAGTCCTTCCTTGCCTAACTGAAGGTGTACGGGCACGGGTGAGTCGTTCAGAGCCTGATTGTCTGTATTGCAAAGTACAAAGGTCACATCGTGGATACCTTCTCTGTACATATGGTTGACAGCATTACCGCCGCCACCACCGACACCAATCACTTTGATGATGCTTTGTCCCTTCTCCGGAGCTCCGAAATCCAGGATATCTATGTTATTATAATCACTCATAATCTGAACTATAAACTGTTAACTTTTTACTTTAAAACTTTCTTATTCTTCCTCAACGATAGATTTTCCAAACTTCAGGAATCCTTTCTTCAGTTTGTTCCAAGGGCTGTTCTCTCTGCGGATAGCTTCCTCCTCTGCCTTTTTCTTGAGTTCCTCTTCACGCTTCTGGCGATCTTCTTCTTCCTGTTGGCGACGCTTCTCTTCCTCAGCTGCTTTCTTTTCTGCTTCAGTACGGATAACGCCTGCAGGAATCTCGCCAGGCTGACGGACAGGACGTGGGTCAGAAGCCACAGGGGCTACATGTTTCTGACCAAAGAGATCGCCATTCGGATCTACAAAACTGCCAGCACAGTTGATGTCTCCTTTAGCAAGAAGACCGAGAACCGTATTCATCATGCCATTGTGAGCCTTGACGTCCTCATTGTTGGAGAGAATGGTCTGCGACACAAATTTAGCAATACGAATTTTCTCCACATGAGTATGATTAGAGAAGGCTTTTTCGATATTCTTCATATTTGAGCCACCACCTGTCAGGATGATGCCACCAAGTAATTTGTCGTAATATTCAGAAGGGATCTGATACCATACGTTTTCGATGATTTCCTCAAGTCTACCCTCTACGATCTCGATAAACTTGCGACTCTCAATCTGACGATCTGCATCGATAGAATATTTCAGGTCGTTATCGATCTCGCTATTGTCGGTGTAGGCACTGCCGTATTTCAATTTCATCTTTTCTGCGTCACTTTCTTCGATCTGGAGCGTTGCAATATCCTTAGTGATATTATTGCTACCCAGAGGAATGACGGCAAGATGGCGCAGGATATTCTTTGAATAGACTGAGACTGTGGTGGTATCAGCTCCAAGGTCAACAAGTGCACAGCCTGAACGACGTTCAGCTTCTGTCAGTACACTGTCGGCCAGAGCTAAAGGAGCAAGATACATCTCAGCTACGTTAATACCTGCAGTTTCGAAACATTTGTTCAGGTTGCGATAGAAAGTACCACGTTCCAGGATATTAAGGAAATTACCTTCCAGATGGTTTGCCTGAATTCCTACGGGGTCGAGTTGCAGCTGAGATCCCACCTTATATTCTTGAACGGCAGCATCGAGAATCTCCTGATCGGGGTATTCCATGTTCCTGTTGGCATCCATTAACTCAATCACCATATCCTGTGTGATGATACTTTCGTTGGGCAGATCCTTAGCGATAACGTTCTTGACACTGCGAATTGATTGGCCTCCGACACCCACATATACCTGTCGGATTTCAGTCTTGAGTTGAGTTTCCAGCTTTCTGATGATGCTGGTAAGGCATTGAGCGGTCTTGTCGATATTGTAGACCACTCCTTTGCGAATGAAGGCGGAAGAATTCTCCTTAACAACAGCGAGTACCTGAATACTGCCGTCGAGATTCTTCTGTCCAGCGATACCGGTCATCTTGGATGAACCGAGTTCAATTGCTACGATAAATTCCTTTGCTGCCATCTCTTATACTTATTATTTTTTCCTTTTATTTTTCTTACAGATTATCTGATTGTTAAATTCAACGCTGATATAGTTGTACTTGTTCCAACCCACCTGATTGAGTCCGTAAATATAGAACTTACGGAGGCGGTCTAACTTCTTTTCTATGTCAACAGGTGCACCAAGGTAGGCAACATGATCTCCCACGCGAGGAACGATTTCGATGGAACCATCTTCCAGTATGTTCATCTGAACAATCTGATTTCTCCAGAATTGATCATATAGAATATGGGTTGCTACTCGAGTCAGTGTGTTCTTGGCGTATTTGTGACTAATAGAACCTGTTGCGATAATCAGATCAGTGACATAACGACTTTCTGGCATCATGTTACCGTGAGTATCAAGGTAATAATTATCTCCATTGTCAGCCATTACCCTAATCACTGGGATGCGTTGTTTAATCTGGATACAAACATTTCCACTCTGCGTCTTGTATGCCTCTGCCTTTTCTACGAAGGGACTCTTCTGAAGTGTTTCTTCAATCTTCCTGGGACTAATATCTGTCAAAGGCTGTTTGAGTGGGTAAAGATGCTCTTTATTCAGGGCCTGTTTGATTTCATCGGCTGTCATGAAGCCATCGACAATATTCTGCTCAATGTCGATCTTCACCTCATTGCAATGACTGACCTTCGCATCGGGTTTGTTAAACGCGGTGACGGCCAGTAGCAGATAAGATGCAACGACAATGTCGCAGACTACAATCAAGGTCTTCTTCCAGTCGATATACATGCTTTTATTTACTATTTAATATATTTGCTATTTCTGGAACCTGGTTATCAAGATCACCAGCTCCAAGTACAATCAGAACTTCGAAAGAATGGCTCTTTACGAAATTGAGCACATCCCCCTTTTGTATCATCTCTTTTTTCACACCTGGTTTCAGGTTGTCATAAATGAGTTTCGAAGTAACACCTTCGATGGGTAGCTCGCGCGCCGGATAGATCTCTGTAAGAATAACCTCGTCCAACTGACTTAATGCATCTGCGAAGTCCTTATAAAAATCTCGTGTACGAGTATAGAGGTGAGGTTGGAAAATAGCTGTGATATGTTTGTCCTTGTACAGCTCACGTATGCTTCGCGCACTTTGATAAATTTCTTTCGGGTGGTGGGCGTAATCGCTCAAAAACACAAGTTTATCAGTCTTGATCTTAAAGTCAAAGCGACGATCCACCCCACCATAGGTCTGCATACCATACTTCAATTCTTCGGCTGTACAGCCATTAAGCTGTGCCATCGCCATAGCGGCGATACCATTCTCGATATTGATGGGGATAGGCTGACCAAGATTAACATCCTTAACATTCTCAATGGGTGAGATGAAGTCGAAAGTAATCTCACCATTTTCAATGCGGATATTTTCTGCATGGAAGTCTCCTTCGTTGAGGCTATAGTCATAGCGACGTACACCATCCTGCAGGTGCTCTTTCATTTCCAGATTGCGATGGATAATCAGTGCACCTCCTGGTTGAATGAGTTCTGAATAGTGGCGGAAGCTTTCTAAATAAGCATCTTTTGTACCGTAGATATCCAAGTGGTCTGGGTCGGTAGAGGTAATTACACTCATCCATGGACGAAGCCAGTGGAAAGAACGATCGAATTCATCTGCTTCGATAACGACATAATCAGAATCGGAGAGGATGTAGTTGGTGCCGTAGTTCTTGGAGATACCACCTAAGAATGCATTGCAATCGAGATGACTCTGGTGCATGATATGGGCACACATTGTAGACGTAGTGGTCTTACCATGTGTACCAGCCACGCAGAGTCCTTTATGAGTCTTTGTCAGCGTGCCTAACACTTGAGCACGTTTCTGGATCTCGAATCCATTCTCCTGAAAATAGCATAGCTCCTTATGTTCTGCAGGGATGGCTGGCGTATAGATAACCAGACATTCCTGTTTATTTTTACAGGCTTGAGGAATCTGATTGATATCCTCCTCATAGTGGATGAACATCCCTTCCTTTTCCAACTGACGAGTCAGATCGGACGGAGTCTTGTCATAACCACCTACGACAAGTCCTTTTTTCAGGAAGTATCGCGCGATGGCACTCATACCAATGCCTCCCGCACCTACGAAATAGACTGATTTAATATCGTTTATATTCATTTTGCTAACTTGATAACTTCTTTGGCGATAATATTTGCAGAGTCGGGGAGTGCAAGCTTGAGCACATTCTCACTGAGCGACTTCAGCTTCTCTTCATCATTGACGGTTTTAACTGCCAGTTCCAATAAGGTGGCAGGCGCCTCTGCATCTTTCACATAAATAGCAGCATCTCTATTAGCAAGAGCCAACGCATTCTTGGTTTGGTGATCTTCTGCCACGTTTGGACTTGGTACCAGGATTACTGGTTTGCCTATCAGACAGAATTCTGAAATACTGCTGGCACCTGCACGGCTGATGACAAGGTCTGCAGCTTTATAAGCTGTACCCATATCAGTGATGAAATCTGTTACTTTCAGATTCGGTATATCTTCGCCCTGCAGTCGTTTGGCAATTTCTTCACTATAGAATTTGCCTGTCTGCCATACAAACTGTACATCTGAGGCTTTAACAATGTCTAAATGTTGGAGTACACTTTCATTAATCGTTCTGGCACCCAAACTGCCTCCTACTAAAAGAATGACTTTCTTTGAAGGATTGAACCCTAACTCCTTAATGGCATCCTCGCGAGTAATGGTTGTGTCAAGCAGTGCTTGGCGTACAGGATTACCAGTCAGGATAATTTTCTCGGCAGGGAAGAAACGTTCCATCCCCTCGTATGCAACACAAATCTTGGCAGCCTTTTTTGCCAGAAGCTTATTTGTAACGCCTGCATAGGAGTTCTGTTCTTGGATCAGGCAGGGAATACCCATTGCGGCAGCTTTGTTCAGGGTGGGACCACTAGCGTAGCCGCCAACACCTACTGCGACCTGTGGCTTAAAGTCTTTAATAATCTGTTTTGCCATGCGTTGGCTCTTCCAGATCTTATAAAGCACCTTAAAGTTCTTCAGCAGATTCTTTCGGTCAAACCCGCAAATAGGCAGGCCTTTGATCTCATAGCCTGCGGCAGGTACACGTTGCATCTCCATTCGTCCCAGTGCACCCACAAACAGGATTTTGGCATCCGGACGAATGACCTTAATAGCATTTGCAATCGAAACAGCAGGGAAGATATGCCCCCCTGTTCCACCTCCGCTAATGATGACTCTCAGCTCTTTTTCCATACCATTTTCAATTTGCCTGCAAATATACTAATTATATTTCTTATATCGCTATTTTTTCAGGTCTTTTTTTTGCTGAACGACTTACGCTCAGAATAACGCCAATATAAGCGCAGTTGATGATGGTTGAAGTACCACCTTTACTGATGAGCGGAAGGGGCTGACCAGTGACAGGAGCAATACCTACTGCAACAAGCATATTAAATGAAGCCTGAATGACCAAAAGTAGTGCCAATCCCATGACAAGGAAGGCTGGGAAGTTGTTCTCACAGCGACTGGCTATTCTGGCAGCACGGTAGAGTAGAACGATATAAAGCAGTACCACAAATGCTGCACCAATAATACCTAACTCTTCAATGACAATAGCGTAGATGAAGTCAGAAAACGCTTGTGAAAGGAAGTCGCGTTCCACTGATTGACCAGGACCTTTACCGATAATGTTACTCGACACAATGGCAATATTGGCATGAGCCACCTGTGCATCTTTATCAAGGTCGTAATCCTCTGGTGAGATCTCTTTCTTATCAATGTGTTTGACAATACGGTTTCGCCAAGTGACGAATCGGTGGAATACACCACCACCCTTTATGACCTTAGTGTCAGTAGCGCCGCCATCTTGAACAGCTTCTATCGTCTGTTTATTCTCTTCCTCAGATGATCCGATACTACCCAACGTGAACACCATTGTTAGGAAAAGAGCGACGATGACAGCAGCAACTCCTACCAGTTTCCCCATTTGTGATAGTGGCACCCGTCCGATAAACATCATCAGGAAAATAACAACAAACAATAGTGCAGCCGTTGAAAGGTTTTCTATTCCGATAAGTGCTACTGTTGGCAGTACGATACAAAGAATATATTTGAATGCTTTCTTATCTGCCCCTTCTTCTCGTTGCATGGCACTCAGTATTTGTGCCGTAATTAGAACCATTGTTCCCTTGGCAATTTCAGAGGGTTGGAAGGTAACACCACCAGGAAGGGAGATGACACGATTGGCGCCATTGATGGACTCACCTCCTACAAGCACCCAAAGTAGGGTTAAGCCAGAGATGATGAGGAGGAATGGTGTCATCAGCTTGAAATAGCGACATGGTATGTTTAGTGTGATGACAGCTGTCAGCGCACCTATCAGGATGGTTACTGTATGGAAAGCTATCGGTCCGATATAATTCTGGCTTTTGTAAGTCAGGTTACTTGAAGCAGAGAATACCTCGACGATACTGATCATACAAAGGAAGAAGAATACCATCCAGATGACCTTGTCTCCTTTGAAAATGTTACCTATCTTTTTATTCATTATTATTGTTGAGTCACTATGACGTTTATAATATCCTGAATTTAGAGACTGCGGGCAAGTTCCTTGAATTGCTCACCTCTGTCTTCCATATTCTTAAAGAGATCGAAAGAGGCACAACAAGGACTCAGGAGTACTGTCTCCCCTGGTTTTGCCATCTCATAACAGGCCTGCATACAATCCTTCATGGAATGGGTGTCGCGTATAGGAATGCCCAATTGGTCAAAGTTATCATGCAATTTCTGATTATCGGCGCCAAGATAGACAATACCAGAACATTTTTCCTTAACCAGAGGCTTAATGGGCTCGTAGTCGTTTCCTTTGTCTTTGCCGCCAATAATGAGAATGACTTTGGTCTTCATGGCTTCCAATGCATACCAACACGCATCGACATTTGTAGCCTTTGAATCATTGATATATTGTACACCACGAACGGTGCAAACCTTCTCCAGACGATGCTCCACACCAGGGAAGTCGCTAAGACTCTTACGGATCTCTTCTTTCTTGATACCAGCAATGTCGGCAGCAATACCGGCAGCCAGCGAGTTGTAGATGTTGTGCTTACCTGTAAGACTCAAACTCTCCTGCTCCATGTTGAATGGCTCGGGCTTCTCAATCTTGTACTGGCCCTCCTCGATATAACCAATCACGCCCTTCTCCTTCAGTTCAGAGAATGGGTACTGGATAGAGTGGATGTCGTACTTCTCTAATTCGCGCTTGATGATGGGATCGTCAGCCCAATAGATGAATGCATCTTGTGGCGTCTGATTCTGGATGATACGCATCTTCGCATCCACGTAGTTCTGCATCTCGAAATTATAGCGGTCAAGATGATCTGGCGTGATATTAAGCAGAATGGCAATGTTTGCACGGAAGTCATACATATTGTCTAACTGGAAGGAACTGAGCTCGATGATATAATACTCATGTGGATCTTCTGCTACCTGTAAGGCCAAAGAGTTTCCGATATTGCCTGCCAGACCTGCATCGTAGCCTGCCTGCTTGAAGATGTGATAGATCAGAGAAGTTGTTGTGGTCTTACCATTCGAACCTGTGATACAGATCATCTTCGAATGGGTGTAACGTCCTGCAAATTCTATTTCACTGATAATACGTATACCCTTTTCAACAGCCTTTTTTACCATTGGAGCCGTTTCTGGAATGCCCGGACTTTTGATGATCTCGTCGGCATTCAGGATCTTTTCCTCTGTATGCTGGCCTTCCTCCCACTCAATATGACGGTCGTCCAGCATCTTCTTGTATTTATCGGCAATTTTCGACATGTCGGACACAAACACATCGAAACCTTCCTTCTTGGCAAGGACAGCAGCACCTGCGCCACTCTCCCCTGCACCTAATATAACGATTCTTTTCATTGTCTATCTTATCTTTAATGTTATCAGTGTCAACGCCGCAAGGATAATGGTGGTAATCCAAAAGCGGATGGTAATCTTTGATTCATGGAATGGTCTGCGTGGCCATCCTTTTAGAATATACTGGCTGGTTGCATCAAGCTGCGAATCCAGTTTACGGAAATTATCGTGTATTGGTGTGGCTCGGAATACGCGGACGCGCTTGCCTTTACGTTTTTGAATCTTGAACCACCCTGTCTGAATAATAACGCTCAGACTCTCAACAAAGAAAATACCGCAAAGAATGGCTAACAGCAACTCTTTGTGAATGATTACGGCACAAACGCCAATAATACCTCCAATGGTCAATGAACCTGTATCGCCCATAAATACCTGAGCGGGGAAGGCATTATACCAAAGGAAACCAATCATTGCTCCAACGAAGGCACAGAGGAAGACTACCAATTCCTCTGAATGGGGAATATACATAATGTCGAAGTATGAAGCATAGCCAATATGTGACGATACGTATGCTAGAATACCTAATGCAATACCGATAATGGCCGAGTTGCCTGCGCACATACCATCCATACCATCATTAAGGTTGGCACCGTTTGATATGGCGGTTACCACAAAAATGGTCATGAAAACGAAAAGCATCCATCCTGCAGCAACCTTGTATTCTCCACAAAAACTCATAATACTTGAATAATTCAAGTTGTGGTTCTTGATAAAAGGAATTGTTGTCTGGAGTGACTTTACTGCTTCGCTTTTATGTTTAACAATAATCTCTTGGTTTTGTATTTTGACATCCATATTCTCACGTACAACGGCATCAGGACTAAGCCAAAGAATTAGACCGACGATAAAACCGATACTCACTTGACCTACAATTTTATATTTTCCTTTCAGACCATCCTTGTTACGACGGAAAATCTTAATATAGTCATCCAAGAACCCAAGGAATCCAAGCCACACGGTAGTGATTATCATTAGAATCAAATAGATATTACGGATTCGACCCAACAGAATTACGGGTAGAAGGATACTTACAATAATCACGATACCACCCATTGTCGGAACGCCTTTCTTCTCTACGCCAAAAGGATCGATACTTGGATCACGCTCCGTTTCGAAAATCTTCTTACGCTTCATCCATTTGATAAAACGCTCACCAAACCATGCTGAGATTAATAACGAAAGAATAAGCGTCAAAAGAGCACGGAACGAGATGTAAGACCACATGTGTGATCCAGGAATATCATACTGATCGAGGAATCTAAACAGATAGTATAACATAATCTCTCAAGTTTTAAGCATTAAATATTTCACGAACAACTTCCTTGTCATCAAAATGGTGCTTTACACCTTTGATCTCTTGATAGTCTTCATGCCCCTTGCCGGCAATAAGAATGACATCTCCCTTTTCTGCCATCATACAGGCAGTGCGAATCGCTTCACGACGATCAACAATGCTGATGACTTTTTTCATCTGTTTGTTGTCAAGGCCAGCCAACATGTCATTGATAATGTCCTGAGGCTCCTCGAAACGGGGATTGTCACTGGTAATGATGACCTTGTCACTTTGCTTAACCGCTTCCTGAGCCATGAGGGGACGCTTACCTTTGTCACGATTTCCACCAGCACCACAAACGGTAATAACCTTACCTTTCCCATCCAGTACCTCATGTATGGCACTTAGCACATTCTCTAAGGCATCTGGGGTATGAGCATAGTCAACAACGGCAGTATATCCCTCAGGAGAATGGATAGGTTCCAAACGTCCGTTTACACTTTTCAAAGTGCTTAGGACAATCAGGATATCCTCGGGTTTCTTACCCAACATCACAGCTGCGCCATAGACTGCCAGAAGGTTGCTTACATTAAACTTACCTATAAACTGTACACCAACTTCCTTGCCGTTGATATCAAGGTACATCCCTTCGAAGTGACATTCAATGATCTTCGCCTTGAAGTCAGCCATAGTACGTGTTGAGTAGGTCTTGATCTGTGCCTTGCAGTTCTGAACCATTACTGCACCGTTCTTGTCATCGGCATTAGTGATAGCAAATGCATCCTTGTCCAAACCGTCAAAGAAGGCTTTCTTGGCATCACGATAGTTTTCAAATGTTCCATGATAGTCCAAGTGGTCACGGGTAAGGTTGGTAAAAATACCTCCTGCAAATCTCAGACCGCCAATTCGTTTTTGGGCAATGGCGTGACTGCTACATTCCATAAAAGCATATTCGCAACCAGCTTCAACCATCTGAGCCAGCAGATGATTCAGTTCAATGGGATCAGGTGTCGTATGGTCAGCTGGGATTGCCTCACCCTCAATGTAGTTGCATACGGTAGAGAGCAATCCGCATTTGTGACCAAATTTCCTGAACATATTATATAATAAGGTAGCTATGGTAGTCTTGCCGTTTGTACCAGTAACACCTACCAGTTTCAATTTACTGGAAGGATCTCCAAAGAATTGAGTAGCAACCTTTCCAACACTGTCCTCTGTAGATTTGACGGCAATGTATGTAACACCTGGTTCCTGATTGTCAGGGATGTTTTCGCAGAGAATAGCCGCAGCCCCCAGTTCAATGGCTTTTGGTATGAATTTATGCCCGTCAGTCTGAGTGCCAGGAATAGCTATAAAAAGATGTCCTTCCCTAATCTTTCGGGAATCGATATTCACACCTGTAATCTCTACCTCTGTATCACCTAGGATATTGAGGACTTCTACATTCTTGAGCAGCTCATTCAGTTTCATATCTTTATTTTTTTTAGTTATTCCATATAAAGTTCACATATCATACCCTCTTTGATGGCAGTGCCCGCAAAGATACTCTGCGATTTGACTTTTCCTCTGCCGTGGACTCTGGCTTTTACACCCCTTGATTCAAGTATATAGACAGCGTCACGCGCACCCATACCGATGACATCGGGTATGATGCTATTGTTCGTTTTAACCTGGGAAAGAACAACTTTTTTGGCTTCTATCTGAGCTTTTCCCCAAATAGGATTGCCTTCAGAATACGAACCTCCCCAATTGGTATTTGCCTTTACACCAAGACCATTCAGAACATAGTCGGCGGCAGCAATATTGCCATTTTTCACATCAGGAATCAACAAAGAGGTGGAGTCACGGGCATCTTTAACACTTCGTTTCAGATGCTGGGCCATGACGCCCTCTGCTATATGATGGAATACAACACCGCTCATACCACCACCAGATGCAGGCAGACCTGATTTCTTGATACAGACAATACAGGTGTAGCGTGGATCGTCAGCAGGGAAGAAACCTGCAAACGACAGCCAGTAGCGAGTGATGCCAGAGTGATATCCGCCATACTGGTCTGCAACCTGGGCTGTTCCGGTTTTTCCTGCCACCTTAAATGATTTGGAACCAGCCTTTCGTCCCAAGCCCTGACTGACAACATGTTCCAAAATGGTTTGCATGGTTTTAATTGTCTGTGGTTTGGCAATGCGTTCCTTCAGGACAACAGGTTCAAATTCCTTGACAACCTCGCCATCCTTCATGATCTGCTTCACAAAACGTGGCTGCATCATTTTTCCATTGTTGGCTATAGCATTGTAGAACGTTACAGTATTAATGGGCGCAATCTGTGTCTCGTATCCAATACTCATCCAAGGCAGAGTGGTCTTACTCCAATATTTCGTGCGGTCGGTAGTCTTGGTGTCTGGCATTCGGATCATCGGGGGATGATAACCGACGATAGGAATTTTCAGATCTTCGTGGATACCAATGCGATATAGTCCTTTAACATATTCTTCAGGCTTACTGCCATAATATTTGTCGATAAGATAGCTAACACCAATGTTCGAACTGACCTCCAAGGCACGAGCTACATTAATCGTTCCGTAGCCACCACGACGCCAGTTATGGTCCTTCATAGGACGACCATGCATTTCCATCACGCCACAACCCGTAGGTATGGTCATGGTCGTATCAATTCTTCCGTCATCAAGAGCAACGAGGAAGGAAGCTACCTTAAACACAGAACCTGGCTCACAACGATAGCTGACAGCATTATTCACCATCTCATGATATTCTCCATCAGTACCGCGTGTCATATTGACAATAGCTTTCACGTCGCCTGTCTTTACTTCCATCAGGATGACAACGCCCATTTCACCGTTAACTTGTGGATCCTTTAGCTCGTCGATGAGGGCACGCTCTGCCAGATCTTGCATACTAACATCAATAGTTGTGACGATATCGTAGCCATTGATGGGCGTTTGTACAGGAATATCCATGTATTTGTTGAGCACCTTGCGACGGTGCATCATTCCATTGGTACCACGCAGGATGGAATCATACGACAACTCCAAACCATTCTTCGCACTGTCCATAGCACCGAACATAGAGCCGATAGTACGTTGGGCAAGCGTACCAAACGGGTGATTACGGGAGTTGAACTCTTCCCAGTGGAAACCACCTTTATATATAGGTTCTCTGAAGATTGGTAATTTGCGTACTTCACAGAATGTATTATAGTCGATACGACGTGGCCAGATAGGCCAGTGGCGGGCGCCAGCCTTACCATTTTTCATGACCTTTCGCTTGCCAGCCAACAAATAATCCTTGAAGTCATTGACAGTCCTGGTGGGGAATATCTGATTCAGTTCGTAAGCAATACTGTCGATCTTCTCTGCCCAGATGGAATCACGTTTGCGAATACCGATGGAATCGTCAGTTCCTGCCTGGAAATCCATATAGATCTTATATTCTGGCAGACTGCTGGCCATCAATTGGCCATCACAGCTAAGAATATTTCCACGATTGGGCTTTACACTGACGCTGTCACGCTTCAGTCGTGAAGCCACCTGAGTCCAATAGTCTTTCTTAGCCGTCATGATGTACATGGCCTTACCAACGACGGCAAAACCTATGAGCGTCAACACTACTGCAATTGCGAAGTAGCGAGGCATGACCTTTTCGCTTTTGAATTTACTCATACCCTGTTTTTATTCGGCTACATTAATAATATAAGGTGGCTGATCTGCAATATGGAGCAGACTGTCCTTGTTCTGCTTAAGCGCGTCGAGCACATGGCTCTCACGACATTTCTCTGTGAGGGTACTGGAACTGGAGAGTGCCTTGTATTTTGCATCGAGCAACTCTTTTTCCAGCTTGTCAATGGTCAGCATATCTTGCTGGCATTGGTATCTGATAGCAACATAGACGATACAAAATACGACCATTAATACAAATAGCCAAATTTGGCGACGCACCATGTCGGCTGTCAGGAAATCACCGCCAAGGATTGTTCTTAACGACATCGAAGAATTGAGCTTGGGATCTTCTTCCTTAGCTTTTTCCTTGATGAGTTGGATGGTTTTCTTTGCCTGCTCTTTCATATCGGCAGCCTCTTCAATCAGACTTACCTCCTCTTGAACAGCAGGTTCTTCCACAACCGTTTCTTGCATCTCTAGTTCTATATCGTCTTTCTTCTTCATATCAATCACATTTTGCATCTTTCTGCAACACGCAGTTTCGCACTCCGACTACGGGGATTACGTAGTTGCTCCTCCTCGTTGGGGACAATCACCTTATTGCTGATCTGCCGGAAGGGGGCTTCTGTGCGTCCGAAGAAGTCTTGTCTGACTTTTCCTTCTGCATTGCCTGCCTTTATGATATTCTTCACGATCCGATCTTCCAGCGAATGATAGGTAATGACTGAAAGTCTTCCTCCCTCTCGTAGAACTTGTTGGGCTCCATAGAGCATTTCCTTGAGAGCTTCCATCTCGTGGTTTACTTCGATACGCAGCGCTTGAAATAACTTTGCAGTTTCTTTTTTCTCGCGTTCGCGTTGGAAAAGACTCTCTGTAACCTGTATCAGATCCCCTGTGGTTTCAATGGCTTTCTCGTTCCTCGCCTTGATGATTGTTGTTGCAATCTTGCGGGCATTTTTGAGTTCCCCATATATATAGAGGATGTCTGCCAGACGCTCCTCTTCGTAGTTGTTGAGAATCTCTGCTGCTGTTATACCGGAACGCTTGTTCATTCGCATATCCAGTGGCGCATCGAAACGGAACGAGAACCCCCTGGTTTCATCGTCGAAATGATGGCTTGAAACGCCCAAATCAGCTAAAAGACCGTCAATCTGCTCAACACCATAGTAGCGCATCCAGTTATGAAGATATCTGAAATTACTTCTGACAAATGTGAATCTGCTGTCGTTGAGTATGTTCTTTTCAGCGTCCTCGTCCTGATCAAAGCTATATAGATGTCCGTTCTTTCCCAGTCGGCTCAAAATCTCACGACTATGGCCACCACCTCCGAAAGTAACGTCAACATAGACGCCGTCAGGTTTTATATCAAGCCCATCAACGCTCTCCTGAAGGAGTACGGGCACATGGTATGTTCCAGCCGTTGTCATCATAGGGCGTTCTCAGTGTTCATGATTTGTTCAAACTCCCTACCGAAATCTTCTTCTGTCTTCAGTGTTAATTCAAGGTTCTGCGGAGCCCAGATCTCAATCGTATCATCCATACCAATGAATTGGATATCTTGTTCGATATCGGCCACTTTCTGTAGTCGTTTGGAGATAAGAAAACGTCCGTTCCCATCGAGACTCACGACCTCAGCTTCCGATACAAACTGTCGGAACATCTGTTGGTGAGTCTGCTTCCAGGGACGAAGTTGGTTCTTCAACATATCAAGACGGCTGTTCCATACGCTTTCAGGATATAGCACCAAACATTTCTGGAAAACGTCTTTGCGCAGCACGAGATTTTCCTCGCCAGATGCTTGTAGCACCTTGCGGAAAACAGCTGGTAGAAAGGCTCTTCCCTTCGCATCAGTCTTGGCTTCTATATTACCTAAAAAACGCATACGTACCTCTTTATAAAGATTTCGGTTACAAAGATAGATATTTTTCCCCACTTTCCACCACATTTCCCCACTTTTTTTAAAATTTAACTTTATTTTGTTGATTTACGGGTGATTTGTGTATAAAATACATTTAAAAAGGAAGATTTTTCCTTATTTTTTGCTCAGATTTAAAAGAAATGTGCTATTTTTGCACCTTGGTTAGTGTTTTTAATAAGAAAATGGCAACTGTCACAGAGAAGACAATCGACATTGAAAGCATTCTGAAAGGAAAGATGGGCGCAAAGGCAAAGTTTGTGCCCAAGTTCTTGATTAATTGGTTAAAACGCATCGCTCATCAGGACGAGGTTAATGCCTTTCTTTGGGAAAGCCGTGATAAGACGGGTGTTGAGTGGTTGGAAGCCTGCGTGAAGTATCTGGATATGACCTTAGAGGTGGAGGGGAAAGAGAATCTTCCAGCCTCAGATGACAATAAGCTTTATACGTTTGTTAGCAATCATCCGCTGGGTGGTGAAGACGGTGTGGCTTTAGGTGCTATTATCGGGCGGCATTATGGCGGTCGTTTCCGTTATCTTGTTAATGACTTGTTGATGAATCTCCCAGGATTGGCGCCAGTTTGTATCCCTATTAATAAGACAGGGAATCTGGGAAGGAATTTCCCAGCGATGGTTAAGGCGGGTTTTGAAAGCAGTAATCACATGCTGATGTTCCCTGCGGGTCTTTGTTCCCGTCGTCATAATGGTGTTATCAAAGATATCCCATGGTCGAAGACGTTTGTTTCCAAGAGTGTAGAATACCATCGTGATATCGTACCCATCCATTTTAGTGGACAGAACTCCAATTTTTTCTATAGACTAGCCAACTTTAGCGACAAGTACCTGCCATTCAACTTGGCAATGCTTTTCCTTGTCGATGAGATGTATAAAAATGTGCATAAGACCTTTCGTGTCACCATTGGAAAACCTATTCCTTGGCAGACGTTTGATAAGAGCAAAAGTCCGATGGAGTGGGCGCAATATGTAAAGGACCAGGTTTATGCTCTTGAATAAATGTAGTACTATTATCTAACTGAATTCAATAACCCAAGCAAATGGAACAAGAGATTATTCAGCCAATCGCTAAAGAAGTCTTAAAACAAGAACTGACTCCTGATCTTCAGCTTCGTATGACCAACAAAAGTCATAACGAGATTTATGTCATTACAGCTCACAATGCACCCAATGTTATGAAGGAAATTGGGCGACTTCGTGAGATTGCGTTTCGTGAAGCAGGCGGTGGTACCGGCAAGTCGGTGGATATCGATGAATTCGATACCTGTGAGAATTGCTATAAGCAACTTATCGTTTGGAATCCAGAAGCAGAAGAGATTATTGGCGGATATCGTTATCTGGAAGGCACCAGTTGGGAAATGGACGACAAGGGACAGCCTATTCTTGCCACCAGTCATATGTTCCATTTCTCCGAGAAGTTCATCAAGGAATATATGCCATATACGATTGAACTTGGTCGTTCTTTTGTGTCATTACCTTATCAGAGTTCTCGCATGGGAGCAAAGAGTCTGTTTGCACTCGATAACCTTTGGGATGGACTTGGCGCATTGACGGTTATTAAGCCTAACGTAAAGTATTTCTTTGGTAAATTCACCATGTATCCCTCTTATATCCGTCGTGGAAGAGACATGATCCTCTATTTCCTGCATAAGCATTTTGCCGACAAGGAGAATCTGATTGTGCCGATGAAACCGCTGAAGATCGAGGCTGACCCCAAGGAGCTTGAGCAATTGTTCTGTGAGAAGGAGTTTAAGAAAGACTATCTTATTCTAAACACCGAGATTCGCAAGCTGGGTTACAATATTCCACCGCTGGTGAACGCTTATATGAGCCTGTCGCCAACCATGAAACTCTTTGGTACTGCCATTAACTATGGTTTTGGTGATGTGGAAGAGACGGGTATTCTGATTGCGATGGATGAGATTCTGGAGGAAAAACGCGTGCGTCACATCGATTCCTTCATTAAAGTTCATCCTGAGGCTCTGAAGATTACGAGCGGAGCAAATAAGGTGATTTATAAAGAGCGCAAAGACTAAGACTCGCTATAGATATGAAATTCAAGACATGTTTTTGTTTGATGCTTTTCAGTGTCAGTACAATGGCTCAATCTCTCGACAGCCACCATCTTCTGCTCGATAGTCAGTTGGATGATGCTGAGAAATCGCCTTATGCTTTCAAAGATTTTAAAGAGGCGGTTGCTCATTTTATTGACGAGACAACACTATATGTAAAGCCTGGTGTTTATTGGGTTGATGATCCTGACACGCCTGAGGTTTTGACAGGAAAAGATGGAAAAGAGCCTTTTGGTATCGTGATTTGTGCGAAAAAGCTTCATTTCATCGGATTGGATAAAGACGCTCGGAATACTGTATTTGCCTCTCAGCGTGGTCAGATGCAGGGAGCTGTGGGTAATTTTACGATGTTTGATTTCTGGTGCGATGAACTGACAGTAGAAAATCTTACAATGGGAAACTATTGTAATGTGGATCTTGACTATCCTTTGAACCCAGCCCTATCAAAACCTAAACGTAGTGATGCAATCACTCAAGCACATGTCGGCTATGTTCATGGCCAGCAGATGCGTGCAAAAAATGTCCGTTTCATCAGTCGCTTGAATTTGAATCCCCTTAATGGTGCTGTGGATTCCTATTATGAGGATTGTCATTTTGAGTGTACCGATGATGCACTTAATGGAACGGCTGTATATCGTCATTGTGATTTTGATTTTTATGGACAAAAGCCTTTCTGGAGCACTTTTGGAAAGGGGGCGATGTTCATTGACTGTGATTTTAATCTAAAAGGTGAAAGCCGTGAGGCCTATTTCTGCAAACAAGGTGGTCCTGTTACAGTCATCAATTGTCGCTATCATGCCCCTTCTGATAGTATTTATATTGGTTGGACGGCTTACCCTCCGCGTTGGTTGCGCTGCTATCAGGATGGTTTTACACTCAATGGAAAACCTTACACCATTGGTTATCAACAACCGGAGAATACGGTTCTTCTTTCCAATTATTTCGCCAAACAGATCCCTTATCTGGAGATCAGTCAGAAAAAAGCTGAATTGTTGACGGGGAGCGACACCCTTCTGCTCTCTTCTGAAAAAGGCTGTCAATGGCGCATCCCAAAAGGCTTCGATTCTTATATCCAAATGGTGCCATTGAAAGATGGTGTTGTCCGTGTGATTCCTACCAACGAAACCGATGAAATTGCTGATTTCTATATCGAAGGTTATACAGCAGATGGTCGTGTGGCTGCATGTCAACTCATCGTGAGACCTTCTATCCTTCCTCCACCAACTTTGTTGACAAAGACTAATATCTCTGGTACCATCCTTTTACATTTGGATTATACTTTGGATCTTGATGGACATCGTGATGAGTCTCGCATTACGTGGTATAGAGATTCAATTCCTGTTAGCACTTCACATCTGGCTCCGCTGCGCACTTATCGTTTGTCAGCTGCAGATAAGGGTCATGTCATCACCGCTAAGATAGAACCTAAATCGAATAGAAGTGATTATGGATCTTCTGCTGAAGCAAGTTATACCAGTAATCTTGATTTTCCACCTATTTCTATTTTAGAGACAGATTTCTACGATTTCCCTTGTGATTGGCAACCTGAGATTCTGCCTGGTTTCTGGACCGTTGATGGATACAAACCTGCTGATACTGCGGCGTTCCCTTGGTCTTTTGACAAGCAAAAGCCTATGTGGGAATATGGTGAAGGCTATAATGGAGCCGTTGGAATGGGACTTTTACAGGCTCAGCGTGGTGCGCGTCTGATGTATATGCCGCTGAGTGGGCATGATGGTGATATGAGTTTGACGCTTGATGTTGATCCTACGAAGACTGCAGGACAAGGTTTCGGTTCTGCCACAGGTCAGTATATGGATATCTGTTTAAAGTTCGATCCCCAGACGTTGACAGGTTATGGTCTGCGTATTATCCGTACAACGAAGCATGCCAAGGCCGTTGACTTCTATCTTGTTTCCTATAAGGATGGGCATACGGAAGCTATCTCTGAGCCCATTTCATCGACATGTTACCGCACTGGTTGTACGATCTCGCTGAAGGTTGTAGGTAAACAATTGATCGCTCATGTGGAGACAAAGACGCCTAAACCAACCGATAGCCAGTTACCGCATGTCGTTGATCTGTCTGCACAGATTGAGCCTAATGGTTTTGGAGGTGTAGCGATTCAACATACAGGATCTTGTGGTGAATCTACCACTATGCTCCATCATCTGAAGGTGGTTTGGCAATAGAACAGCAGAGAGTTTTAGCTCACCAACAGCTGGAGACCTACACCACGAATGGTCTTCAGTGTGATTTTAGGTTCATCTGCAAGGAGCTTTCGCAGCTTATTGACGAAGACATCGAGTGAACGAGAGGCAAAATAGTCGTCTTCCGTATTCCAGAAACGGCTAAGGATAGCCTCACGACGTACTACATTATTCTTGTTTTCTGCCAACAGTTGCAAGATCTGAGCCTCCCGTTGGGTAATCGTCTGCGCTATTCCCGTCTCGTCATTTCGCAGTGTGGCATGCTCAGCATCGAGCGTGTATTTGCCCAGTTTGTAGTGGCTAACCTCTTTCTGTGTCTTCGCACCACCACGCATTTTCATCAGGGCTTGGATGTGTGCATCGAGCTCTTCTGGCACGAAAGGCTTCTTCACATAGTTGTTGATTCCCAGACGATAACCAGCCTTTACATCGTTAGGTGAAGTGAGGGCTGAGGTAAAGATGATAATAACATCACCATCTGTCTCGCGGATGCGCTCCACCATTTCAAAACCGTTCATCACGGGCATATCGATGTCTGAGATAATGACATCGGGATTGATCTCCTGCCAAGCCTGCAGCCCTTCCTTGCCGTTGGAAGCAGTAGTCACTTCGTAGCCGCCAATAATATCCTCCAATCCTGTTTTCTCGATATACGCGAGCGATGCGTCGTCTTCTACCAGTAATAGCTTAATCATACGTTCTTAGGTATATATAAGGTGAATTCTGAAAATTGGTCTTTCTCACTGCTGACGGTAACCTTACCACCATGTGCCTGCATCACCTGATCCACATAGTTCAGTCCGAGTCCGAAACCTGAGACTCCTCCCTTGCGGTTATGCTCATGGATGGCTGCACGTCCGAATTTATCGAAGATGATGAGCTGATCCTCTTTCGAGATACCGATGCCGTTGTCGCGCACCTTCAGCAGAACGTACTTGTCGGTACTGTGACTGGTGATGGAGATCTTGATGTCCTCCTTTGAATATTTGATAGCGTTGTCAATCAGGTTGGAGATGGCTTCGGTGAGATATTGCTCATCTGCCAATACGTGTTTGGAAAGCAGATCAACGATGAAATCGATCTTTTTCTCTGTTTTGGCCTTAGCCTTCTCAATAAGATCCTCGATGATAGGTTCCAGATTGATGCTTTGTTTATTCAGAATCAGCTTCTTGTTCTCCAGCTTCGAAATGGTCAGTAGTTTATTGACGAGTGCCAGCAGATGATCGGCTTCACTCTCGATGATCGTGAAGTACTTCTCCTTGATATCCGGCTTGTCGTCCACTTTCCCGCTATGCAGGAAACGAGCCCCCATGATGATGCTCGACAGAGGTGATTTCATGTCGTGTACCATTGCATAAGAGAAGTCGTTCCGCAGGTCGGCCATCATCTTCTGCTCGTCGAGATAGCGAAGCAAGCGTATCAGGATGGCTCCAAAGAGTATTAGGATAATGGCACTGGCCAGGAAGAGCGGACTCAGTCGTCTGGCAAGCACAGGGTAGGGGTCGTTCAGCGCCAGTTGGATACCCTTCGACTGGTCGCGACGAGTGCTGAACACCTGGGTTTTCAAGGAAGTTGGTGTCAGCAGGTCGTTGTTCTGACGAAGAATCTTCCCCTGATGATCTACTTCCATCACGGTAAAGTTCCGATCTAAGTTAACCACACTCAGCAGACTATCTACAAATAAAGCAATCGTATCGAGCGACACTTCTGAGTGATATCTGCGGCTCAGCACATCGTTCATGCCTTCAACCGATGATACCAAAGACAGGTCGCCACGAAGGTCAGGAAGGCTGAGTGTATCGCCCTTCGACACGATTTCTGCACGCTGGTAGCTCTCGTAGAACATGGCCCAAGGCAACTGATTACCAGCCTTTTCCGAGATGTCTCTCACTTCAGAGCGATATGTCATCCACATATAAAGTCCCAACAGCAGCATCACTGCCACCATTGCCCCTACCGACACATATTTATATTTGTTTTTCTGCATAACTGACCGCAAAATTAACACAAATAATCCACATCTCCAAAAGAATTAACCTAAAGATAACATTCAGATAACCTAATGTTATTGCAACTTATCGTACCTTTGCAACGTCAAACAGATGAAGTTAAACAATTAAAAGCAAAATAATATGGAGTCAATCATCACCATCGCAACAGTTCTGACCATGTATTTCAACGCCGCAAACGACGTTAACGCCCCCTACCTGTACAACTCAGATTTAGAGGACGGTGTGATCCACAAGATTGAGGTGTATGAACAGAAGGCCGACAATCAGATGTGTGCCAAGATGGAGTATCGCTACAGCTACGACGAGCAGGGTCGCCTGGCCACTCGTGAGATCGTACGCTGGGATAGCAATAAGCAGACTTGGGTGAATGATGTGCGCCACACCTATAAATATTATAAGAACGGTTACAATGTGGAGACCAGCAGGTGGGATGAGGCCCGTCAGACTTACGATCTTCCTTCAGAGGTGACGCTTTATCGTGAGGTTGCTCCCAGTGTAACGTCTGTGAAGACTTTCAAGATGAATGAAGCCAAGAATGATATGTATCTCGTCAACAGCCTGCTTTGCATGGAGCCTTTGGAGATGTTCAGTGACCGTTTGCTGGCTCAAAATTAATAAAAACACTTAAATTGGTTATATAATCCGTAGTTTGGGTATCCCGATTACGGATTTTTCTTTGTATTTTTGCAACCGAATAATTAGACAAGACAATGGAACTGATAAAAGACAAGAAATTCGGAGGCGAGCGTCCTCTGTTTGCCCAACACGACTTGAGACTGGAGAAAGTGACAATTACTGACGGTGAGTCTGGCATCAAGCAATGCCAGAATATGGAAGCCTATGATTGTAAATTCTATGGCAAATATCCATGGTGGCACGTTGACGGGGCCTATATCGAGAACTGCTACTTTGCACTCGACTCGCGCTCTGCCATCTGGTACACCAACGACTTGGTGATGAAGAACTCACGTATCGATGGACCGAAGTTCTTCCGTGAGATGAAGAATCTGGAGCTTGAGAATGTAGAGATTACCGATGCTGACGAGACGTTCTGGAAGGTTAACGGCATCAAGCTCAAAAATGTGAAGCTGCATGGAGGCACTTATCCGTTCATGTACTCTGAGAATATATATGTCGATGGTTTGGAGAGCGATTCGAAGTATGTGTTCCAGTATTGCAAGAATGTGGAAGTTCACAATGCGAAGATCCTGACGAAAGACTCTTTCTGGGAGTGCGAGAATGTGACTGTCTATGACTCTGTGCTCGATGGCGAGTATCTGGCTTGGCATTCCAAGAATGTGCGCCTCGTGAATTGTCATCTGGCTGGAGAGCAGCTGCTCTGTTATACCGAGAACCTGGTTTTGGAGAACTGCACCATCGATCCGATGTGCGATCGTATGTTCGAATACTCTACTGTTGAGGCTGACATCAAGGGGCATATCGAGAACATCAAAAACCCAACGAGTGGACATATTATTGCCGATTCCATCGGTAGTATCACCATCGACGAGAATGTTCGTCAACCCAATAATTGTGTGATAGAAACAAGGAAATGAAGTACGATTTCGATGAGTTGGTAGAGCGCAGAGGTACAGGCTGCGTGAAGTGGGATGAAAGCAAGTCTCCCGACGTGATTCCTCTCTGGGTGGCAGATATGGATTTCAAGGCAGCTCCGGCTATCCTTGAGGCTGTTCAGAAGCGTGCCGAACATGGAGTGTTTGGCTATACGGTGGTGGAGGAGGATTACTATGTGGCTGTGATCAACTGGTTCCGTCGCCGTCATCAGTGGACCATCCGTCGCGAGGAGATACTCTATACCACAGGTGTGGTGCCAGCGATGTCGGTAGCCATTAAGGCACTCACGATGCCTGGTGAGAAAGTGCTGATCCTGTCGCCCGATTATAACTGCTTCTTCTCTTCTGTCCGTAATAACGGTTGCGAGGTGCTGGAGACAGCTCTCAAAAGGGTGGG
>JAEEGL015979255.1_pt1 | contig 25367 bp, 19 predicted proteins | sample 9134231 | NCBI WGS metagenome assembly JAEEGL01 (sample SAMN16246548, study PRJNA631951) | gut metagenome | biome: gut microbiome; feature: rumen; material: fiber-attached | host: Bos | place: Iran: Karaj | collected 2018-10
CGCCTATCAGGCCGCCCTTAAGGGAAGCATGGAAAGAAGATCCGATGAAGATATGGCAAGGGAGGCCAAAAGGGCAGCGGATTACAACATAGAAGGGCTGCTGCTTCGGACCGAGGGGCTTGAGACCAGGGTTGATGTTTCGGGCTCTTCGGTCACGGTAAGCTACAGCGGGTATCTTATGGTGCCGCAGAACATAGTGTTCATGAAGATAGCGGGGTTTGATGAGATAAAGGTTGAGGGCAGCAGCAGTGCATCGAAAAAGGATGCCATAGAGTTTATACGCATGTGCCGGGGAACCAAGAACCTTGCGGAAAATGTTGGAGGTGAATGATGGATATAACATATAAAAGGATGGGTCTGAAAACATATCTCGTGATCGGTAAGAATGATAATACGATATCCGGATTCCATGAAAAGATGATAACCAGGAACCGTATACCGTATCTTATAAGGATGATGCCGCAGAATATAGACGGCAGGACTTATTATTACTATGACATACAGGGCAGGGTTAACATGGAAACCCTGTATTCCGTGAGGACCATGAGTGCTTCCGAGGTTTCCTGTTTCCTTGAAAAGCTTTCCGCCATGCTTTCGGAGCTGCAAAGATATCTGCTTCTTCCGGGAGATATCATATTCGATCCGGCCAACATATGGTTCAGTCTCGATAACATGGAGCCGGGATTCATATATGTTCCGGAGAAAAGAGGAGATCATCAGGAAGGGGCCAGAGAGCTTGCGGAATATATAGCCCTGAGGGCAGACCCGGAGGACAGGGAGGCAGCGGGGATGGCCTATTCCTATCTTGAAAGTGTGGAAAGCGGAGATATCATACCTAAGGTGCGACAGGCGCGTAACGACCCTGACAACGGTATGGCGGGAGATGGGAAGGATGCACCGGATAATGGATTGTCCGAGTTTATGACGGATGAGAGCTGGAAGCTTAAAGAGGGTGTGGACGAGGATATGCAGTCTCTCTTTAAAGAAGAAGGCCGGGGGTGGGACAAGGGCATAGGTCTGTTTGTGGGACTCGGGGTTTCCATAGCATCCTGTGTATTATATGTGGTATGGGTGATATGGCCGGACCTTTTTCCCCTTGCACTGACTGAGGATGAATACATGATATTCGGAGTATCGGTTGCAGTGGGGTTCGCCATAGTCCTGGTGCTATCCCTGATAAGGTATAACAGGTCTCTTGCGAAGAAGAGGGCCGAAGAGGGTGAGATAAAGGACAGGCTCATGGCTGAAAGAGAGGAGGACCCCGTTGACCGTATGGATTATATGGCCGGTGTGGAGGACGCGGATCCCTCTGATGAGAGGACCATGCTCCTGAGAAGAAAAGAGGAAGGTGCGGTCAATGATATGGTAACAGCATGCCCGTCTCTTACATCACAGGATGGCAGAAGGATAGTCATGAAGCACTTTCCCTTCATACTGGGTAAGATGAAGAACCGCGTGGATGAGATAATAGAGGCGGAGGGTATAAGCAGGCTCCATGCCATGATAAAGGAAACGGACGGAAAGTATTATCTGTCCGATCTGAATTCTCTGAACGGCACCTATCTCAACGGGGAAATGCTCATGACCAACTCGACGGCAGAGATATCAGATGGGGACGTGATATCTCTGGCCGATATTTCCTTTACTTTTCAAACGGGAAGAGGGTATCAAGTATACGCAGCTTTTTAAACTCGCCCTTTACCTGCATCTCTCCTGTCATAAATGCCCGCTGGAAGGTTTTGGCTCCGGCGGTTATGTCGATGAGCTTGTCTCTGTCTATACGGCACAGGGCATCGGGCTTATCTACGTTTCCGTAATGTACATCAAGAGTCTCTCCCTTAACTATGATCGCAAGGGGTGAATCTATCTCCTTGATCTTAATGGCAAAGGTGGCGGATATCGCAGGGTCCGGAGCGAAATGCTCCTTAAAATCCTTGATCAGCATATCTTCCACGGACATGCCCTGATTATCCATAAGGGTCTTGAAATGAGAGGCCAGCTCCCTTATATCCTCTTTCTGTGTCTGAACATACTTATCATCGGAAGCATATTTGGACAGCTGCTCCGACTCCTGAGGAGTAAGCTCTATCTGAGGTGCCGCGGAGACCTTCTGACGGACAGCCTGGTTGGAGGCAGGAAGTGAGATCATCTTCTGGGATATGGTACGATACATGTTCTCCGCCTTCTTTTCGATCAGCGTGGCATAAGCCTCATCCAGTTCAAAGGATACGGAATCCTGAACATAACCGCAAAGACCCGAGCAGGGCTTTCCCCCGAGGATCTCCCAGGCCTGGGTAAGATACAGCTTGCCTTCTCTCTCCCCATATGTGGTGCTCATCACTATGGGACACATGTAGATCTGGGCGATGCGCTCCTTTGTGCCGTACAGCCACAGGTCATCCAGGAATTCGGTCATGAGACCGCCTATACCATGCCACTCCACTGTTGAAGCAAGGATGATGCCATCGCACTCATTTACCGTATTTGCAATGGTGGAAATATTCCTCTTCTCTTCATAGAGGTTGTAGCGGGTCACCTTAACATTGATGTCCTCTAAAACCGCCTGCATCCTGGTGATCACCGTGTTGGCAGGATCTCCTACTATACCTCTTCCGCCGTAGTAAATGTTTATCTTCATAAGTCCACTTCCTTTTTACAGACGGATGGAATCCGCAAGAGCCGCCAGTTCATCCTGGGAGGGCTGCTGGGGCTTCCAGCCTATCTTCTGATCATCATCCTTGTATCTTGGTATCAGATGGATGTGAAAATGGAATACCGTCTGTCCTGCTGTCTCGCCGTTATTCTGCACTATATTGTATCCGTCGGATCCAAGCTTCTCCGACAGATGCGATATCAGCTTTTTTGCCAGCACCGCCGCCTTTTGAAGCAGATCCTCGGGCATATCCGTTATATCCTTATAATGCTCCTTTGGCAGGATGAGGGCATGGCCTCTTGTTGCGGGAGAAACATCAAGGATAACGGTAAAGTCATCATCCTCATATATTATATTGGTATCGAATACATGATTTGCCAGTTTGCAGAAAATACAATCATCCTTCATTTACTGATCCTCCTTGTCTTTTGTAAGAGCTGCTGCCCGATCACTGAAACGGCCCCTCTGCCACCTCTTCTATGACCCGGCAGATATTTGATACTGCATCATTCTCCGGGGCAGCTGCCATAGCCTCTGTATATCTGTCCTTATTGTCGTATACTTCCATCACGCTTTCAAGAAGAGTTTCGTTTGTAATATCCTCTTCTCTGAGGACTTTGCTGTAGCCCTCCTTTTCAAAGGCCTGTGCGTTTAGTATCTGATCGCCTCTTGATCCGGCTGTCCCCAAAGGTATGAGGACGTTGGGTTTGTTCAGGGCGAGTATCTCAAATATGGCATTGGATCCGGCCCTTGAGACGATCACATCGCAAAGGGCATAAAGATCCTTTAGCTCCTCGGAAATGTAATCATACTGCATGTATCCGGGTATATGATTCAACGTGGGATCCCCTTTTCCCTTGCCGCAAAGATGGATGACATTGAATCTGTCAGTAAGCAGATCTACAGCGGATCTGATGGCTTCGTTCACTTTAACGGCACCGGTGGATCCTCCTATGACCATGAGATACGGTTTGCCGTTATCAGGCATATTAACGAATCTCCTGGCCCGTTCCTTATCCCCCTGAAGAAGTGATGCTCTAATGGGTGAGCCGGTAAACACTCCCTTATCCTTCGGAAGCAGAGGAAGGGTTTCCTTGAAGGAACAGCAGATCCTTTTTGCCGCGCTGTATGACAGTTTATTTGCCAAACCCGGCGTCATATCCGATTCGTGACAGACTACGGGGATCTTAAGCCGGGATGCTGCCCTTACAACTGGAGGGGTAACGAACCCTCCCTTGGAGAATACTATATCGGGAGAAAGGACCTTTAATATGTGACAGGCCTCCGAAAAACCCTTGACCACCCGAAATGGATCCGTAAAGTTTTTAAGATCGAAGTATCTTCTAAGCTTGCCGGATGAGATCCCTATGTACCTTATGCCCTCCGCTTCGGTTATGGATCTTTCTATACCCTCATAGGAACCGATATAGGTGATCTCATAGTTCATGGACAAAAGGGTGGGTACGAGAGCCAGGTTGGGGTAGCAGTGTCCTGCGGTCCCTCCTCCGGTAAGCACTATTTTTTTTGCCATATGTCATCTGCTCCGTCTGCCGGTGTCATCATCGGTATACCGGTATGGTCGTTCGCTTTACAAATGCCTACCCGGCTGATAATCCATCGGTTTTATTGAAAACATTTCCGATTTATTATACCATACTATGTTGAGTTTATTAAAAACGTAATGCATAGCATATTAATTGAAAGGAGATACATTATGGCAAAGGTCACATATGATTATTCCAAGGCCCTCAGGTTCGTCAGCAGTGAGGAAGTGGAGCTGATACGTTCTCAGGCAGAGGCAGCCAAGGAGCTGCTTATCTCAAAAAAGGGAGCAGGCAATGATTTCCTGGGCTGGCTCGACCTGCCCGTAGCATACGATAAGGAAGAGTTTGGCCGTATAAAGAAGGCTGCGGACAAGATAAGGAAGGATTCCGAGGTGCTTCTCGTTGTGGGTATCGGCGGATCCTATCTGGGAGCAAGGGCTGCCATAGAATTCTTAAAGCACAGCTTCTTTAATTCCGTGGATAAGGAAAAAAGGAATGCACCCGAGATCTATTTCCTTGGAAATAACATATCCTCAACATATATCCATGATCTTATCGAGGTAATAGGAGACAGGGATTTTTCCATAAACATGATATCCAAATCCGGTACCACTACGGAGCCCGGTATATCCTTCCGTATCTTCAAGGAGCTTCTGGAAAAGAAATACGGAAAAGAGGCAGCATCAAAAAGGATATATGCTACAACTGATGCTCACAAGGGAGCATTGAAGAGCCTTGCGGATTCCGAGGGATACGAAGAATTTGTTGTTCCCGATGACGTGGGAGGAAGGTTCTCCGTACTGACGGCTGTAGGTCTTCTGCCCATAGCTGTAGCGGGAGCTGATATAGACGCTTTGATGGCAGGAGCCGCAAAGGGACGTGAGATGGCCATGAATAACGCATTTGAGGACAATGATGCCCTTAAATATGCGGCAGTCAGAAACATCCTTTACAGAAAGGGCAAGAGTGTGGAGATCGTGGCGAATTACGAGCCTTCACTCCACTACATCTCCGAATGGTGGAAGCAGCTTTACGGAGAGTCCGAGGGTAAGGATCAGAAGGGTATCTTCCCTGCTTCGGTAGACCTTACAACGGATCTTCATTCCATGGGTCAGTTCATACAGGACGGAGCCAGGATAATGTTTGAGACAGTCATAAACATTGAGAAGCCCAGATATGAGATAGAGATGAAGAAGGCGGACAATAATCTGGACGGTCTTGATTATCTGGCAGGCAAGAGCGTTGATTTTGCAAATAAATGCGCAATGAACGGGACCATACTCGCACACACCGACGGAAATGTGCCCAATGCTCTGATAAACGTTCCCGAGCAGACAGAGGAATACCTGGGACAGCTGTTCTACTACTTCGAGTTCGCCTGCGGAGTATCGGGATATATGCTCGGAGTTAATCCCTTTAACCAGCCCGGAGTGGAGAGTTATAAGAAGAACATGTTCGCCCTTTTGGGAAAGCCCGGTTTTGAGGATAAGACCGAGGAGCTTAGGGCAAGGCTCTGATGCCCTGAGCGTTTCTTGAGGAGACACTATGAATATAGAGATAAAGGATGCTTATGCCCTTATAGAAGACAGGATCGCAAGGCACAGCATTTATATACAGGGAAACAGCATAACGGGAGTTGACAGGATCCCGGAGGGCTTTAAGGCGGATAAGACCATAGACGGCACAAACAGGCTTGTGATCCCGGGTCTTATAAACGCCCATACTCATTCCTATATGGCCCCGATGAGGAATATAGCGGATGATATGCCCTTCATGGATTGGCTGCTGAAGGGAGTGACTCCCGTAGAAGACCGGATGACGGGAGAAGATGCATATTGGGGTGCGATGCTTGCCATCGCAGAAATGATAAGGTGCGGCACCACTACCTTTAACGATATGCAGATGCACATTCATAATACCACCAGAGCAGCAAAGGAGACAGGCATGAGAGCCGTGATATGCCGCGGACTGGTGGGGGATAAGTATGATAAGAGCGACTACCGCATAAGGGAAGCCTTTGAGGAGATGCCCGACGGAGAGGATACGGACGGAAGGATCTCCTTCAGGCTGGGTCCCCATGCCCCGTATTCCGCAGGATTTGATTATCTCAGGCTCGTGGCGGATATCGCAAAGGAAAAGGGCCTCGGGATCCATATCCATCTGGCGGAGTCCGATACCGAGATGGAAAACCTGAAAAAGGAACACGGGCTGTCTGCCATCGAATATGCGGACAAGGCCGGCTGCTTTGAGGTGCCTTGTATCGCCGCTCATTGCGTAAAGGTAAGTGAATCCGACATTAAGCTTATGGCGGAGAAAAACGTATCGGTGGTGACCAACCCCGCCTCCAACATGAAGCTCGGAAACGGATTTGCGCCTGTTCCGAAGATGATGGAAGCCGGGATAAATGTCTGTATCGGTACCGACGGGGCCGCCTCCAACAATACCCTCAATCTTTTCCATGAGATAAGTCTTCTGACCCTGATACACAAGGGAGTGAACAGGACACCGGTATGTATAGGAGCCGAAGAGGCCATGAAGATCGCAACGGTAAACGGGGCAAAGGCACTGGGACTTCATGATGTGGGAGAGATAAAGGAAGGCTATAAGGCGGACCTTGCCATCCTTAATATCGATACCCCCAGCATGATACCGAGAAACAATATGCTTTCAAGCCTTGTTTATTCCGCCAACGGATCTGAGGTGGACACCACCATAGTCAACGGAGAGATACTTATGGAGGGCAGGGAGCTTAAGACCGTGGATTTGGAAAAAGTGCTCTACAACTGTAATAAAATGATGGAAAGACTTTGTAAATAATTACCCTTGCGTCACATTATGTAAAGTAGTACAATACACGGGTAAAAATGATACTATATAACTTTTTTTTATAGTGAAGGGAGAATCATAATGTTTAAGAAAGTAGTAGCAGTACTTACAGCAGGCGTTCTTACGGCACTTATGACAGTTCCTGCATTCGCAGCTCCTCTTGCTGAGGTAGCAGCAGCTCAGGCAACTCAGGATGCACAGAACGCAAAGATCGCATCAGAGAAGCAGAGACTTGCTGATTTTCAGGCATCAGAGACTGCAAAGGGCCAGGCAGCAACAGCAGCAGGCCAGACAGCAGTAACTGCAGGCCAGGCAGCATTAAAGAGCTTCTATGAGAGCGAGCTTGCAAAGGGTCAGACACAGGCAGCAGCAGGCCAGTCAGCAGCAGCTACAGGCCAGGCAGCATTAAAGAGCTTCTACGAGAGCGAGCTTGCAAAGGGTCAGACACAGACAGCAGCAGGCCAGGCAGCAGTAGCAGCAGGTCAGGCAGCATTAAAGAGCTTCTACGAGAGTGAGCTTGCAAAGGGTCAGACACAGACAGCAGCAGGTCAGACAACACTTGCAAAGGGCCAGCAGGACCTTAACGCTTTCTGGGAGGCCCAGAAGAAGATCGCCAAGCAGGAAGAGGATGAGAGGAACGAGGCAAATCAGAAGGTTCAGGTATATCTTAACAGCCTGAAGTAATGATATGTTCGAGATGCCTCATGGCATACAGCAGATGTGATATTAGAGGGACCGCCGTCCGGATACAGGATCCGGACAGCGGTTCTTTTTATGTGCGATATGCCGGTTAGGCAGGCAGCACACGTTCCTATGGACTTATGACGGATGTGAGGTAAAATATAATACATAGATCTGACATATCGCTGATACGGAGACAGGGACAATGAAGAATAACGGAATAAATAAGATACTTGCCATAATAGCGGCAGCACTGGGACTTGTGGTTATCATGCTGACAGTGGGACTCTTTTTCCTGATACATACAAAGAAAGCTTCAAGTGAGGCCGGAGAGGGAGATAAGGCACAGACGGAAAGTGTCAGCGACGAGTCGGATGATGCTGCTGCAGATGACGATAAGGAAGATAAGGCAGAGTCTGAGACTGAGGAAAACAAGGATACGGACAGTGGTGATGCAGCCACGGTATCCTATGCAAGAGATGCCCTTACCATAGATTTCACATCGGCAAAATACGAAGACACCCCCTCGGTAGACTCTTATCAGGCAACGGATTATGACGACGTTGTCAACAATAACAGATTCTACCTTCAGGACCATGTAAAGGAAAAGCTGCTTAAGAATAATTTCGTGGTGACCGACAACTCATACAATGAGTTCTTTGATATCTATGAAAACAACAGATACCGCATGAGGGCAAATTTCATCTCAGCGGATTCTATGATGCATACATATCATCTCTTCTTTGCCATGCTCCAGAAAACCACGGAAAAGGATTATCTCATTGAGGAGTGCAAAAAGCTCAGTGAGAGAATGCTCGAAAACAGTAAGGACCAGTATGACAAGCTTAAGGGTACCGAATGGGAGGATGCTGCCATACTGAACGTGGAATTCTTCGGAGTGGGGTCAGAGCTCATCAACAAAGATGCCGATATACCGAAGTACGCATCCAAGGCAGTAAAGGAAGAGCTTGAAAAGATCAACAGCGCTTCGGCAATAGAAGAATCCGCTCTGATGGATGAAAAAGAGGACTACTCTCAGTACAAGCCCAGAGGCTACTACGAAGGAGATGAGGAGCTGGAGGACTATTTCCGTACCATGATGTGGTACGGCAGAAGGAATTTCGCGCAGGATCAGGAAACATCAAACAGAAGCGCACTTCTCATGACCCTTGCACTGGATGACAAGGCAAAGGAGTCCTGGGACAGGATATATCAGGTAACAGCCTTCTTTGCCGGCTCAAGCGATGACAGCGGTTACTACGAATATATGCCCCTCATCGAGGAGGCATACAAAAAGGGAGCCGATACAGAGGATCTCATAGGAGATGATGAAGGCTGGAAGAAATTTGATCAGCTTACGGCAGAACTGGATCCGCCTAAGATCAACTCCGTAGTCACCACTGATAATGAAGACGGTGCAAGTAAGACAGAGGAGGCCAAGGGCTACAGGTTCATGGGACAGAGATTTACCCTGGACGGAGAGATCTTCACCAATCTCTGCTACAGCAATGTAAAGGAAAATGACAACAACGAAAAAAGGATGCTCCCCGATGCACTTGATGTACCGGCTGCAATGGGCTCCGATACGGCCCTTACGATCCTGGATGAAAACGGGGATACAGAGTATGAGGGTTACAAGGAAAACATGCTGAAGCTCAGAGAAGAGATATCATCGGCAGGAGATGAGACGTGGAACAGCAGCCTTTACGGAGGATGGCTCAAGACCCTGGAACCGCTTCTCGAGAAAAAAGGTGACGGATATCCGTCCTTCATGACAAGCGAGGAATGGGCAAAGAAAGACCTTGAGACCTATCTGGGAAGCTGGACCGAGCTGAAGCATGATACCATACTGTATTCAAAGCAGTTCATGGCCGAGATGGGCGGAGATGATGATGAGGTCGTAGATGACAGGGGATATGTGGAACCGGAGCCGGAAGTATACTTAAGACTTGCAGCCCTGACGGAGGATACCAGGAGCGGTCTTGAAGAGCTTCAGGTGATAAGCAAGGACAACGGAGAGTACCTTTCGGACCTGGCGGACCTGTCACGGGATCTGGCAGACATCTCCGTAAAGGAACTGAATAATGAAACCCTCTCCGATGAGGAGTACGAGCTTATAAGGACGTACGGGGGGAACCTGGAGCATTTCTGGGAAAAGGCCATAGAGGGAAACGACACGAGTGTGGGAGATGACGGCACCAGCAAGATGTATCCCGCGGCTTTGGTGGCGGACGTTGCAACAGATCCCAACGGCTCGGTGCTTGAGGAAGCCATAGGCGGGATATCGGAGATCTATGTGATCTTCCCTCTCGAAGGCAAGCTCCATGTAGCATCAGGAGGAGTATTCACATATTATCAGTTTACGGTACCCATCAGCGAAAGAATGACGGATTCAAAGTGGCGTCAGATGCTCGGACTGGAAATAGGAGAGGATATGGAGTATCCGCAGAGGCAGGACGTGGATCAGCCTTCCTGGACGGACAGCTACAGGACCAAGACGCAATACAGCATGAACTAGCCGCACCGGGGACGACATGTTATCAGGGAAGGGTGTTCTAAGGACAGCATTGATCTTAACAACAATGGCAGTGATCATATTCACTGCCTTGTTTCTTATGTGGTGGAATGCCTTCTTCCTTCCGGGAGATCTTAAGTGGAGGGAGTATGAGACCGCTTATGATGACGGCAGGATAGAGCTTAAGAATAAAAGAGTTTGTTTTACCGGTGATGATACTGTATGGAAAAGCGACAGTGGTGTATTCGGACAGGATATGCTCATCAGGGACATTGACAGAGACGGGCGGGAAGAGCTTGTGATGCTGTGCTGGAAGCACGGGAGCTTCGGACATCATATCCCCAGATGGGTTAAAAGAAACGATATACGGCTGGAACAGCATGTATTCATATACAGAAGAGAGCCAGACACCATAAGGCCCCTTTGCATGTCATCCTCCATAGGGAGCGGATTCTGTTCCATGGCTGGTTGGGGAGACGATAAGATCATACTGAACAGCCGAAAGGGAGATCATGATATATGGACCTGGGAGGATTTCGGACTTAAACTCGCAGGAAGGAGCAAAGAGGAAAAAGTCAGCGTGGTATGCGCGGGAGATAATCTGGTCCACACGAGGCTTTTGAATGATGACAGATACAAACAGGTCTATGACAGGCTTAAGGACACCATATCGGGAGCGGATATAGCTACGGTAAATCAGGAAACGGTGCTGGTTGCGGATCCCGCGCTTGTAAGCGATCATCCCAGATTCGCCCTGCCCGCAAAGATCGCATACGATCTGGCGGATACCGGATTCGATGTTATAACTCTCGCCAACAATCATATGCTGGATCTTGGGATGTACGGAGTGGACTCTACAGCCGGGATCATAGAGGATGCCTTTAATGAAACCGGTACAGATACTGCGGTTTCAAAGAGGATCTATACAGGGATAAATCCCTCTTTCGGTGTATCGGGTAATAAAGCGCAGGAGGATATGTACAGGGCCGTAAAGTTTACAAGCTGCAGGGGCATAAGGATAGCATGCCTCTCCTACACATACGGGACCAACGGAATGAAGGAGCCAAAGGAGTCCCCGTATGCCGTGGAAAAACTCGAGAATACGGAGAGGGTGGCGGAACAGATCAGGTATGCAAGACCCCGGGCCGACGTGGTGATGGTATTTCCTCACTGGGGAGATGAGAACAGCAGCGAGGTAAGTAAGGAGCAGGAGAGACTTGCCCGCTTCTTCCTTGATGCCGGATGCGATGTGGTAGTCGGCACCCACCCCCATGTGGTTCAGAAATATGAGATATTAAAGGATCCGAAGGGACGGGAGATGCCCGTATTTTATTCCCTTGGTAATTTTGTATCAGGCCAGAGTGAAGAGGCGAACCGCATAGGCGGACTGGCCGGATTTGATCTGGTAAAAGAGACAGACGGACAGGTCTGTATAGAGGATCCCGACCTGTCATGCTTTAATATCTTTTTCGAGTAGGAGAAGCCGCTAAGGCCTGCGGCATTGAAAGTTCCCTGGGGCTTTGTTATCATAATGGATAGTTTTTATACCAAGAATGGAGGTTCATCATGGCAAGTGAGATAAAAGACATAAACCTGGCCCCTTCGGGGGAAACGAAGATAGAGTGGGTCAGACAGCACTGCGATCTGCTCCGGATGCTGTATGAAGAGTTCGAAAAGACAAAGCCCTTTGCAGGTAAAAAGGTAGCCCTGTCGGTACATCTTGAAGCAAAGACAGCCTTTCTGTGCCTGACCTTGAAGGCCGGAGGGGCAGAAATGTACGTAACCGGTTCGAATCCGCTTTCCACGCAGGACGATGTGGCAGCGGCACTGGTGAAGAACGGACTGGAGGTACATGCATGGCACGGAACCACCGATGAGGAATACAACCGCCACATAGATGCGGTATTGTCCGTAGGTCCCAACATCATCATCGACGACGGCGGCGATCTGGTACACAGGATGCATACGGCATACAAGGACCTGATACCCCAGGTTATAGGCGGCTGTGAGGAGACTACCACAGGCATCATAAGACTTGAGGCCATGAACAGGGCCGGAGACCTGAAATTCCCCATGGTAAGGGTCAATAATGCCATGATGAAGCACTTCTTTGATAACAGATACGGCACCGGCCAGTCAGTCTGGGACGGCATAAACAGGACCACAAACCTGATAGTCGCAGGCAAGAGGGTGGTAGTTGCAGGATACGGCTGGTGCGGAAAAGGCGTAGCCATGAGAGCCAAGGGCCTCGGAGCAAGGGTCATAGTAACGGAGATAGATCCTGTAAAAGCCATTGAGGCTGTAATGGACGGCTTTGATGTAATGCCCATGAAGGAAGCGGCGCCGCTGGGAGATTTCTTTGTGACCGTAACAGGCTGTGACAAGGTTATCGACAGTGAGGATCTCTCCGTGATAAAGGACGGAGCCATCCTGACAAATGCAGGTCATTTTGACTGTGAGATAGACATGGCATGGATAAAGGCAAACGCCAAGAGGACATGGGAGGCAAGGAATAACATCATGGGATATGAGCTTCCCACGGGCCAGACCATATATGTGCTGGGCGAAGGAAGGCTTGTAAACCTTGCATGCGGAGACGGACATCCCGCAGAGATAATGGACATGTCCTTTGCGATCCAGGCACTTTCCGCCAAATATCTGGTAGAGCACGGATCCGAGCTAAAGGAGATGCTGATAGACGTGCCGGAGGAAGTAGACCGTCATGTGGCAGAGCTGAAGCTTGATTTCCTCGGCAAGAAGATCGATAAGCTCACAGAGGAGCAGGAGGCATACCTGAATCAGGCATAAATACTACAGGACGTGAATGGAAGTCTGTGTCCGGCGGCATAAGGCCATTTGACCGGGAATGCAATGTATTATAGAATGTACAGGTCGGCTGGACGGGTTGAAGGTGATGACTCTCCGGTCCCGTGCAATGGAAGCCCTCGAACCGTGTCAGGTCGGGAACGAAGCAGCACTAAGGGGTGTCTTTCATGTGACGCGGGGAACCCGGGGACGAGCCTTTGATCCGCCCGGTCGATCTTTTTTCCGATACGCGTCCGCAGGTTACCTTTTCCAACAAAAAAGAGAATAAAATCAACTTATAATCCGACGGATAACTGATATAATAGAAAAGGTTATCGACTCTTACATTATCAAAGATCGAGTCATACTTACAGCACAGGAGGTAGAATCTTATGGGAGCAAAAGAACTCATCGAAGCAGGAAAGACCACACTCGGCATAGAATTCGGATCGACCAATATCAAAGCGGTCCTCATAGGTGAAGACTATGAACCACTGGCATCCGGAAAGCATTCCTGGGAAAACCGTCTGGAGAACGGGATCTGGACATATACTCTGGATGATATCTGGGACGGGTTACATGACTGCTATCAGAATCTGAGAAAAGATGTAGAGGATAAATACGGAGTTAATCTCACCACCACCGGAGCCATAGGCTTTTCGGCTATGATGCACGGATATATGGTATTCGATGAGAAGGACGAGCTGATGGTTCCCTTCCGCACATGGAGAAATACCATTACCGGACAGGCAGCAGACGAGCTCACGTCCCTCCTTGATTTCAATATACCTCAGCGCTGGTCCATAGCGCATCTTTATCAGTCCATACTCAATAAAGAAGAGCATGTGGCAAGGATACGTACTCTTATGACCCTTTCGGAGTATATACACTGGCAGCTTTCGGGAGAGAAGGTGGCAGGCATAGGAGAAGCATCCGGTATGTTCCCCATCGATTCCTCCATAAACGATTATGATCAGGGCCGCCTTGATAAGTTTGACGAGAAGATAGCATCCTACGGCTTCCCCTGGAAGATAAGGGATATCCTCCCCAAGGTCATGGTAGCCGGAGAGAATGCCGGAGTCCTGACCGAAGAAGGAGCAAAGAAGCTTGATATAACAGGCAATCTTAAGGCAGGCATACCCATGTGTCCTCCCGAGGGAGATGCCGGCACGGGCATGACGGCAACAAATGCAGTAAAGGAGCGTACCGGAAATATATCCGCAGGAACCAGCTGCTTTGCCATGATAGTACTGGAGAAGCCCCTGTCCAAGGTATATACGGAGCTTGACATGGTAACCACCCCCACAGGTAAGCCCGTAGCAATGGCTCATGTGAATAACTGCACATCAGACCTGAATTACTGGGTAAACATCTTCAAAGAGGTTATTGCCCTGGGAGGTTTTGAATTCCCGGGTAATATCTATGAGGCCTTATTTGACAAGGCATTGACAGAGGATCCGGATTGCGGCGGAGTCCTTTCATATAACTACTTCTCCGGCGAGCCCATTACGGGCATGGAGGAAGGACGTCCCCTCCTGGTGCGTACCCCCAATGCCAAATTCGATCTGGCCAATCTTATGAGATCCATCCTTTATTCCGCCATGGGCAGCCTGAAGATAGGTATGGATATACTTATCCGTAAGGAAAATGTGGAAGTGGACAAGATCACGGGACACGGCGGATGGTTCAATTCCGGAGTCAGTGCTTCAAAGGTCATGGCAGCGGCACTTGATACACCTGTGTCCACCATGTCTACGGCAGGCGAGGGAGGACCCTGGGGTCAGGCCGTTCTTGCAGCTTACATGATAGGTAAGCAGGACGGAGAGAGTCTGGATGAATTCCTTGAAAAGAAGGTATTTGCCAAAGCCGAGACGAAGACAGTGGAGCCTTTGGCAAGCGATGTGGAAGGCTTTGACAAGTGGCTTAACATGTACAAGGCAGGTCTGCCCATAGAAAGAGCAGCCATTGATTCCATAAAGTAAGGAATAAAAGATACCTGTATACCAAAGATCACATGACCCCCGGCGGACCGGATGATATGCCATCCATCCGCCCGGGGGTTTTATCCTGCAGTCATTAATAAAAACCGGATTCTGTCCGATAAACTATTTATGAGAATAGATTTAAACATGCTGCAGTCTAAAAACCTCGAGGAGTCATCAGTCCCGGCAGCGACTATAAAAAATGACGCCTCTCATGTCTCAAAGCCTGTAAAGGGCGGCGGCGTATTCCTGGATCATGCTCAGGATACCATCCTTAAGCAGGACCGTTCAAAAAAAAGATCCATCGCCGAACAGGCGGAACAGATAGATCTGATGGGACCCAAGGCACACATGGATCAGATGATCATCGTGTCCTCCACCATGTCCGAACAGGATGCAAAGAAGCTTTCGGAGGAGGGCTTCGATCTTAGCGAGATGGAGCCGGGGGATGCAGTGAACTCCCTTGACCGTATGAAGGTGCGTCTTGCAGAAGCAGGGGTCAATGTGGCGGGATATACGGATACCGTATCATCCAGAGAGGCCTCCGAGATCCTGGGCAGGACAGTTAACCTCGCAGCACAACCTGTGATACAGAATGATCCGGCAGTCTTCACGGCAACGGACTCCGGGTCCGCCATATTGTCAGATCCCGCATCCCGTGTAATGCCGGATCCCGCAGCCGGTGCCATCACCGAAGCGGTAGAAGGATTCTTTGACAAGGCTGTGACTGAAGATGAGATAGCCTTAACCCTTACGGCCTTTGATCTTCCGGTAACGGAAGCAAACACGGCATCGGTCATGGAGGCCGTGAACATGGCCTCACAGCTTGGCCCTGTCGGGGATGATGTAAGGATATACATGACCGACAATGAAATGGAGCCTACCATAGAGAACCTCTTTGCAGCGGAATTCTCCGGGGCAGGGATGCGCCGTGGGGACGCGGAAAGATATGTCACCAATGATATGGGATATCTGGGCAAATCCGGAAATCTTGAAAGAACGGTAAGTACAGAAATACCGGAAAAGGCAGGAGAGGAGAAAGCGGCAGGACCCTATGAGGGTATAGAAGAGCAGATAAGGGAGATAGCAGCCGAAGCAGGTTATGAGGGAGATGACGAGGTTATAAGAGATGCCTTTGATCTGGTCAATGCGGGGGTGCCCTTAACCAAGGAAAGCATCAGGATGTACGAGGATACGAAGAGCATCGATATCCGTCCTTCAAAAAAGGCCCTGATGGAAGCCATTGCGTCGGGACAGCCTGCAAAAAAAGCGTACCTCGTCAGGGATTACAACAATATCAAATCAGAGCGTATCTTAAAGGAATCAGCCCTTTCCATATCCACGGATGTGAACAGAAAGCTTGCCGATAAGGAAGTAAGGCTTGATACCTCATACCTTGAAAGAGATGTAGAATCCCTTAAGGCAAGGGAAAAGGAGGCCTTTGACCTGCTGGAAGAGACCCTGTCCGTAAGGTCCGACATATTAAAGGCACCGGCAGATATCCTGGGAGATGACAGGATCCTTGACGCCTTAGGTTCCATGGGATATGGCAGGGAGATACCTGCAGGGCAGGAAGGCACTGCAGGAGATGTAACTCTGAGGGACATACATGAGAGGATACCGGATCATGCCAGGGTATATGAAGAAGCCGGCAGGACCTATGAAGCGGTAGGGACCGAGGTAAGGGCAGATCTTGGAGACAGTATCCGTAAAGCATTTGCAAACACGGACTTTAAGGCCATCCTGCAAGATAAGGGACTTGAGGATGATCCCATCAACGAAAGAGCAGTCAGGATCATCGCAAACGACCATCTGGAGCTTACAAAGGGAAACATCGAAAAGATCGCATCAGCCGACCGGGAGCTGAATTCCGTTCTCGACGCTCTTACGCCGAACCGCGTGTTAAAGATGATAAAGAACAACATAAACCCCCTTGAGATGGGCATAAATGAACTGGGTGAAAAACTCCTCATGCTTCAGGATGAGGAACATGCCCCGGTAGAGGACTTTGCAAAATATCTGGTATCGGAAAGGCAAAAGGGAAATATAACAGAAGAGGAAGCCACATCATATGTGGGCATATACAGGCTGGTAAATGCCATAAACTCAGGAGATCACAGCGCCATAGGCACGGTTCTTTCAAGCGGCATGGAGATGAATTTCACGAATCTCCTGTCAGCAGTAAGGACATCGAAAAAGGCTCATATAGACCAGTATATCGATGAGAATTTTGCCGGTATCGAAAGGGTCACAGGGGAGAGCACTCAAAGGATAGATGCCATGATACGTACAGCGTACTCCGGCGAAGACTATAAGGAGGAGCAGTATAAGGACGAAGCAAGGAGCTTTGCCGAAGCCGCAAAGGCAGACGAAGAGATATACAGGATGCTGGAGGAGGCCGATCTGCCTCAGAGCGCCAGAAACGTCAATGCCTATGAGCAGCTTATGAGCAGGGGAGGCAATCCCTTCATACAGGATCTTATGAAGGATACCTCCGAAAAAGCAAAGGAGCGTATAAAGGATCAAAGAGACAGAGTACTTGATGCCATGGGATCGGGAGACCCTGAAAAGCTTAAGGAAGCCTACGATGAGATGGTCGAGAGCGAGCTCATAGGAGCCTTTGAGGGAGAACGTATAGATATCAGAGCTCTTCAGAGCAGGGAAAAGGTCATAAATATAAAGAAAAGCCTTGCAAAAAACGAGAATTATCACATACCCGTGGAGTTTGAGGGAGAGATAATAAACATTAATCTTCAGATCAGGCATGGAGAAAAACGAAATTTGGTCGATATATATTTTGAGACCGATGTTTTCGGTCCGGTACATATGAACCTGAATTTCGAGGATAAGGTGTCGGGCCGCATAATTACCGGGAATCCCTCGGGAAGAGACCACTTCAAAGAAAAGCTTGATAACATAAGGAGTGCCATAGAGGAAGCATCGGGGAAGGAAACAGATCTTAAGGTCGGCAATAAGGAAATAGCCGATGATCATGAAGCCATGGATGGCGAAGTCAGAACAGGCAGTGCAATGCTTTACCGCACGGCAAAGGCAGCACTTGATGCCATGCTGACACTTTGAATCATTAATGCATCATAATGAGGAGGGCTATCCATGAAGATCAACAGCAATATCACTGCGTATATCACCAACAACGCATACCTTCAGAACGAAAGGAGACTGACTGCATCGACAGCCAGGATGTCCAGCGGATATAAGCTCAATACCGCAGGAGACGATCCCGCGAACTTTGCCATAGCGGCAAAGATGCATTCCATGCTTAAGGGTATAGACAAGGTAAAAACAAACCTGACCACCGGCATATCGGTCATAGAGACAGCGGAAGCGGCAATGGCCGAGACCCAGGAGATGATACAGAGGATGAACGAGCTTGCGGTAAAGGGTTCCAACGGAACTCTGTCAAGCTCCGACAGAAGGAATCTCCAGGATGAAGTAGATCAGATACTTAAAGAGGTGGACCGTATATCAAAGACCGTGGAGTTCAACGGCATGAAGCTGGTAAACGGCAACTTCCAGGACAGGGGCTATACAAACCAGCTTCCCGTATCCGTGATGTATTACAACGAACAGACAAAGGCAGGCCACTATCTTATAAACCTCCAGAAGAGCGGAGATACATATACGGTAGCCAACAGCGCAGCAACTCCTCTTCCTGCCGGCTACGGCAATGCAGAAGCTCTCTTCGGCTCGGTGGATCCTGCAAGCATCACCATTAAGACCGAAACGGTGCCTGTGGAGAATAGTTCCGATTATATAGATTATGTGACGATATACGGACGCAACGGGTCCGAGATGCAGTTTCGTGTAAAGAACGGTGTTACAGCGGATCCGCTGGATATGGAGCTTACGGGAAAAGGCTCCATGAGGCTTCAGGTGGGAACGGAGGAAGGTGAGGTCATCAGCGCATCCATCCCGGATATGGGAGTGGACGCCATAGGACTTTCGGGCCTTGACCTGACCACCATGGAGAGCTCACGGGAAGCACTGGACAAGATCAATAATGCCATGGAATATGTGAGCAGAGCCAGATCAAGGATGGGAGCATACGAGAACAGACTTGAAAACACTGCCTCCTTCATGAACGCATATAACGAGGACGTGACCTCGGCAGTCTCCCGTATAAGGGATACCGATATGGCCGAAGAGATGACGGAATTCACCAATCTTCAGGTACTGACCCAGGCAGGCATCAGCATGCTGTCACAGGCAAATGAGATGCCCCAGCAGGCTCTGCAGCTCATACAGTAAGGAGCAGCGCCGTAAGAAGACAAGGAGGCGGCTATGACATCTGAGAAAAAGCAGGAATACACACGCAGGATCGTAGAAGCAAATCCCACAGGGATCATAGCTATCACCTACGAGGTAGCCCGTGATTATTATCAGGATGCCATACTGGCATTTAAGGCAGGGGACAAGGACACCTACCGTCTGGAGATAGAAAGGGGGAATAAATGCGTGGAGCAGCTCATCATGGCGCTGGATCCCGCTTATCCGATCTCGGTATATCTCCTAAGGCTTTATAACTATATCCTCTCCTGCGCCAGAAAAGCATCCTTTGCATATGATATAAAGGAACTTGATGAACCTATAGATATACTGAAGACCATAGGAGAAAGCTTCGAAAAGATAGCTCCCGAGGACAAAAGAGCCCCTCAGGTAAACAAAAAAGAGGAGGTATACGACGGGCTCACATATAACGCAAAAGGCCTTACCAATACCACGGTAAAAAGATAGATCACGCCATATTTGCGCCATTGTACATAAAAAAATACAATTACGATATTTATTTTTGAGGAAATCTGACGATATAATACTTGGGTAAGCAGTTATACCCGGATTTTATCGAAAGGAGGATTCTGATATGAGTATGAAGGTCGGAACAGGAATGAGCCAGTACTATGACGTATCCCGTCTTTCAAGAACTTCCGATATAGACAGGACCTCCCGTGTAGGACAGAAGGAAGCGGCGGATTCCCTGCAGAACAACAGCAGGAACGGAAGCCAGTATATATCACAGGATCACGGCGGAGTCATACAGACCCGTGTATCCGATGCCAATGCATACCAGAAGAATCAGATCGATACCAACCGTCAGACGGTTGAGAAGATGGCAGAGAAGCTTATGAGCAAGCTTCCCGATATCCTTAAGGATATGCAGAGCATACCTCAGACAACAGCCCAGACCGAAACAGAGAGCCGCGTAGCTGTAAACGAGAGGAATGCGGCATTAGTAGCAGAGAGACAGCAGCAGGATGCGGCAGCACTCCAGAACTTCTCACTGTAAGATACATCATATACGATATCAAAGGCTGTCGCCGGAAGGCGGCAGCTTTTTTCAGCCTTTTTTAAGCCTCATAGGTTTGACGAAGGATATGTGCTGCGATAAAATCATTTTAACCGAATTTCAGGAGGAAACACATAAATGGCACAGAATAAAGGACCGTATTATATCACAACGGCTATAGCATATGCCTCGGGCAAGCCCCATATCGGCAATACATACGAGATAGTCCTGGCGGACGCTATCGCAAGGTATAAGCGTCAGCAGGGATATGAAGTATTCTTTCAGACCGGTACTGACGAGCACGGCATAAAGATAGAGGAAAAGGCGAAGGCTGCCGGCATCACGCCCAAGCAGTTTGTTGATAATGCCTATGGCGAGATCAAAAGGATCTGGGATCTGATGAACACATCCTATGACAGGTTCATCAGGACAACGGATCAGGACCACGAGGTACAGATCCAGAAGATCTTTAAGAAGCTCTATGACCAGGGAGATATATACAAGGGCTCCTACGAGGGCATGTACTGCACACCCTGCGAATCCTTCTGGACACCCTCGCAGCTTGTGGACGGAAAGTGCCCCGACTGCGGACGTCCGGTAAAGCCCGCCAGCGAGGAAGCGTATTTCTTCAGGATGAGCAAGTATGCAGACAGGCTCATGAAGCATATCGAGGAGAATCCCGAATTCATACAGCCCGTGGCCAGGAAGAACGAAATGGTCAATAATTTCCTGAAGCCCGGCCTTCAGGATCTGTGCGTATCAAGGACCAGCTTCACCTGGGGGATACCCGTGACCTTTGACACAAAGCATGTGGTCTATGTATGGCTGGATGCCCTTTGTAACTACATCACAGGCATAGGATATGATGCAGACGGAGATTCGGGAGAAAAGTACAGGAAATTCTGGCCTGCCGACCTGCATCTTATCGGCAAGGATATCGTCAGATTCCATACCATATACTGGCCCATATTCCTTATGGCATTAGGGGAGCCCCTGCCAAAGCAGGTGTTCGGACATCCCTGGCTGCTGGTAGGTGACGGCAAGATGAGCAAATCAAAGGGAAACACCATATACGCGGACACCCTTGTGGACATGTTCGGAGTAGATGCAGTCAGGTATTTCATGATACACGAGATGCCCTTTGACAATGACGGAGTATTCACCTGGGATACCATGGTGGAAAGGTACAACTCGGATCTGGCCAATACTCTGGGGAACCTGGTAAAGAGGACCATATCCATGGGGAATCAGTACCTTGGCGGCGTTATAGAAGATAAAGGCGTAAAGGAGCCTGTGGATGACGACCTTTATGCTACCGTGCTGAAAACCAGGGAAAAGGTGGAGGATAAGATGTCATCGCTGCATGTAGCCGATGCCATCACGGATATCTTCGACCTGTTCAAGAGATGTAATAAATACATTGACGAGACGACCCCCTGGATACTGGGCAAGGATGAAGACAGCAAGGACCGCCTGTCCACCGTACTGTATAACCTGTGCGACTCCATAGCCATAGGTGCAACATTGCTCGCTCCCTATATGCCCGATACATCAAAGGCCATATTGTCACAGCTTAATACGGCAGAAGGGGACTTTGATTCCCTGAGCGCAAGAGGACTGTTCGTATCGGGAACCAAAGTAACAGAGGAGCCGGAAGTTCTGTTTGACAGGAAGAAGCTGGAGGATATCCTGAAAGAGGTTGAAAAGCTCTATCCTCCGGTAAAGGAAGAAAAGAAAGACAGCAAGGACAATAAAGAAAACAAAGAAAGCAGGACGGAGACAAAACACAAGGAACAGATAAAGATAGATGATTTTGACAGGCTGGAGTTCCGCATCGGGGTGATAAAGAAGTGCGAGGCAGTGGAAAAGTCAAAGAAGCTTCTGTGCAGCCAGGTAGATATCGGAGACAGAACGGTTCAGATTGTCTCCGGCATAAGGAAGCATTATTCCCCCGAAGAGATGGTAGGCAAAAAGGTCATGGTCATAGCCAACCTGGCACCAGCATCACTTGCGGGAGTGGAATCACAGGGAATGCTCCTTTGTGCCGAGGATCCTGACGGAAACCTGGCTCTTATGGTACCTGAAAAGGATATGCCCGGAGGAGCGGAAATATGCTGAGAGAATTCTCCATAGACAGCAGAGATATGAAGTCGGAGCTTACCTGCTATGCCTTTGAGCCCAAGGGTGACATAGGAGCCATCCTGATCCTGGTCCACGGCATGCAGGATCATACCATGAGGTTCAGGGAGCTGGCGGAGTATCTCGAGTCGGAGGGGATCCTTTGCGCAGGAGTGGACCTTTTGGGACACGGCCGCTCCGCAAAGAAAAAAGAGGACTTTGGATATTTCTGTGAACAGGATGCCGCAACGGTGGTTGTGAGAGATGTCCACAGACTGAAAAAGACGGTGCAGGCCGAGCATCAGGGTGTACCGGTCTATATCATGGGTCATTCCATGGGCTCTTTTATAGTAAGGAATTATATGACCCGGTACGGCACCGGCATAGCGGGAGTCATACTGGAGGGCGGTAATGACACTCCGCCCGTAGAATCTGCAGCCGGCAAGTTCATGTCCCGCTCATTGGCCGCGGTGTACGGCTGGCATCACAGATCCCGCTTTATGAACAATGCCATAGTCGGTAAATACAAGAAGGCATTCCCCGGTGAGGATGACTGGCTCAGTACAAGGAAAGAGACGATAGAGGAATATAAAAATGATCCTCTGACACAGTTTATATTCACGCTGAACGGGTTTTATACCCTGTCCGAATTTACCAGAAGAGCAGGCGATACAAAGCTTATGGAGGATATCCCCAGGGATCTTCCCATACTTATCGCGTCCGGCGAGGAGGACCCGGTAGGGGAGATGGGCAGAGGAGTAAAAAGGATGTACGAATTGTACAGAGCCCACGGCTTTACGGATGTAAAGCTGGATCTGAGACCCGGCGACAGACATGAACTTCACAACGAAACGGACAGATATAAGTTTTATGAGGAGATAAAGGATTTTATCATCAAGGGATGATATCTTAAGAAGGAGATTTTATGAAAAAGATCGTATCACTTGCCATTGCCGTCATAATGACTGTAAGCACGACACTTCCCGTTATGGCAGCAAGCGGGGACGTAGTTATCTTTGGCAGCGGAGCAGGTACCCAGACACAGGAGGGTACACCTGCTGCTTCTCAGACAGGGGACCGGAGCAAACCGTATCTGGCACTGGGAGCTGACCTGACACAGGAACAGCTCTTAACGGTACTTTCCGCCATGGGATTGAGCGGGACGGATGTATCGGACTACAATATCGTAAATGTGACAAATGCGGAGGAGCATCAGTATCTTGACTCCTACATAGATCCTGCAGTCATCGGCACAAGATCCCTTTCATCGGTTCTGGTAAAGCCGGCCGAGTCGGGACACGGTATCAATGTGACAACCTACAATATCAACTACTGTACCGTGGGAATGTACAAAAACGCCCTCTTAACCGCCGGAGTCGAGGATGCGGACATAACGGTGGCTGCGCCCACCAGCATATCCGGGACAGCAGCCCTGATCGGTGCGCTGAAAGCATATGCCAACATGACAGGTACCTCTGTCAATACCAAGGCTCTTGATACATCACTGAACGAGCTTGTTACCACCGGTCAGATCGAAGAAGCCTTAAACGGTGCATCCAAAGAGGATGTTGAGGAAATGATCGCCTTCATCAAGGCTGAGATAGCAGGCAAGAACCTTAATACCAGGGATGAGATCGATGCTGCGGTAAGGGAGGCCATCCGGGACTATAACGAGATGGAAGGATCCAGCTGGGACCTTACCGAAAGCGAGATAACACAGATAGTGGACCTTATGGTCAAGATAAAGGAGCTGGGACTGGATTATAATACCCTGCTGGATCAGGCGGCGGATATCTATGACAAGTTCGGAGACCAGCTGACGGCAGAGGATCTTGGATCCCTTGCTGCCCAGGGAGTGGTTGAGCAGATCAAGTCTACCGTGGGGACGGTCTTCACGGGATTATACGAAGGAGCAAAGAACTTCTTTACCAAGTTGTTCAGCAGATAAATGGATGACCATTTCACCATCAGGTTCATAGAAAGAGATGAATACCGACAGGCCATGGATCTTTGCTGGAGAGTCTTCTGCCAGTTCGAATCCGGTATCTTCGGCAGGGAAGGCATGGAAAGCTTTTCCCGGTTCATCAATGACGAGGATCTGTATAAGGTATATCTCAATGGAGGATTTCCCGTAGTAGCTGCCTATTGCGGCAGGAACATGATAGGAGTGGCGGCCCTTCGGAGCGGACCTCACCTCTCTTTGCTGTTCGTAGAGGGATGCTATCAGCATATGGGAGTCGGGAGAGCCCTGGTAAACTACTGCCACAACTGGCTTGTGTCGGTCTTTACGGGACTTGGCAATGAGAAGCTTACGGTGAACGCTTCCCCTGTGGGAGCCGAGTTTTACCACAAAATAGGATTTAAGGATATGGGACCCGGGGTGAAGAAAGACGGCATATACTACACTCCCATGGAGTTTTATCTGTAAAGGAGGCACGCGGTATGATAACAAATCAGGTGATACAGAAGGCACTTGATGAATTAAAGGAGATCACCAAAACGGATCTTGCAGTCATGGAGCTGGACGGGACCAGGGCTGCGGCCACATTTCAGACAGAGGACATATCTCCCGTGACCATAAGGTCCTTTATTGATTCGGGAGCAGACAGCGAGGTGAACGGAGACTGCCATTACTACAGAGTGGTGGACGACGGCGTGACAAATTATGTTCTTATTTCCCGGGGCAGCGATGAGATGTCGAACATGGTGGGACGCATGGCACTGTCTGAGCTTACCGCATTATCAGCAGCCTATAAGGAAAGATTTGACAAGAGTGCCTTTTTCCAGAATCTCATACTGGATAACATGCTGGTGGTGGATATGTATAACAAAGCCAAGAAGCTTCGTATACCCACTGACAGCAGGAGATGTGTATTCATCGTAGAGACGGAAGGAGCTACGGATCTGGCAGGTACGGATGTATTAAGGTCGGTATTCC
>JAEEGL012602402.1_pt1 | contig 25366 bp, 28 predicted proteins | sample 9134231 | NCBI WGS metagenome assembly JAEEGL01 (sample SAMN16246548, study PRJNA631951) | gut metagenome | biome: gut microbiome; feature: rumen; material: fiber-attached | host: Bos | place: Iran: Karaj | collected 2018-10
ACCATTTCCTCTGTATCCATTTGCATTACAGGAAACATATCGTCTTTATAATGTTCCCAGTGTCCACTTGTTTTGTATAAATCAACATTTGCAAGTGAAGGAGTATATACATGCCAATATCCTAATTCTAATTCTTTATCTTGAATATATCTTTCAAGAACTCTTCTAATTGTTGCTCCATTAGGTAAATACATTGGAAGTCCTGCTCCAACTAATTTATGTGTCATAAATAATTTTAAATCTTTGCCTATTTTTCTATGATCACGTTCTTTTGCTTCTTCTTGTAGTCTAATAAATTCTTCTAATTCACTAGCTTTAGGGAATGATATAGCATAAATTCTTTGAAGCATTTTATTCTTTTCGCTACCTCTCCAATAAGCTCCTGAATTACTTAGTAGTTTTATACTTTTTACTTTTCCTGTACTTGCTAAATGAGGGCCAGCACAAAGGTCTGTAAAATCACCTTGTTTATAGAAAGAGATTTCTTCTCCTTCAGGTAATTCGTTGATTAATTCTACTTTATATGGTTGATCTTCCATTAGTTTTAATGCTTCTGCTTTAGGTAAAGCAAATCTTTCAATAGCTAAATCTTCTTTAATTATTTTTTTCATTTCAGCTTCAATTTTTTCTAAATCTTCGTCTGAAAAATTATTCTCTACATCAAAATCATAATAGAAACCTTCATCAATTGCAGGTCCTATTGCAAATTTTGTTTTTGGGAATAGTCTTTGAACAGCTTGAGCCATTATATGAGAAGTTGTATGCCAGTATGCTTTTTTACCATCTAAGCTACTATCAAATGTTTCAATAGTTAATTCGCAATCTTCATTTAATTCAAAACGTAAATCTTGAACTTCTCCATTTACCTTTCCGCAAGTTGCAACTCTTGCTAATCCTTCACTAATTTTTTTTGCCACGTCTAATATTGAACTTCCATTTTCAACCTCAATACTAGAACCATCCTTTAATGTTACTTTTACCATAAAAATACCTCCGTTCTTTATCTACAGAAGCAAACAAAAACTCCTATAGATAAATTTAATTATCCATAGGAGTGCTATTTTCGCACGGTTCCATCCCATTTTTTGCTTAATTACAGATTATAACGTATCTTATCACGTCTAGCTTATTCACTAGCATCATAGAAGAGGTAGTTTTTCAAATGCTGTTATTTAAATTAGCTTTCAGCCGATGACTAATTCTCTCTTGAAATACAATCACATTTTACTTTTTCTCTTACTGATTTATTGTTATTATTATACAACCGTTATCTAGTAAAAGTCAAGTATAAACTTTTAAACTTTAGAATTTTCAACTATCTAGGAAGAAATAACTGCTGACCAATTTTAATCATATTCTCATTTTCAATTTCATTTATTTTCTTTATTTCTTCAACTGTACTTTTAAATCTCTTAGCTATTTCCCACAAAGTATCTTTTGGTTTAACAAAATAAATCGTCATACTATAATTGTTACTATTGTTTTCATTTTCATCATATTCAATATTGTCTAGAATATTAATAGTTTGGTTTTTAGAAGCTGAAATATTGAACCTTAAATCTAATTTAGTTTCTATTACTCCTCCTTGCATTACAATAAAATCATGCATTGGTATTTCTATATTCTCATTTATTTCAAAACTTCTATCTATTCCATCATTTTCAACATTTATAGCAAATGGCATATCATATTCTGTTATTCCAAAAATATTATCTTGCGAATGTAAAAATTTAATATTTAAATTACCTTGATATACAATTTTGTTATTAATTATGTCCTTTATTTTAAGTGAGGGATTAACAATAGCATCGTATATTTCAGCATTTGCAAGTTCTGGTATTGTTATTTTCTCACGTATATTACATATCTCATTAATACATTGTCTTGAAGAAGCCACTTCAACTTGTTTTTTAGAAAATTTCAATTCATTTTTTCTACTATACATATCTTGTATTAACTCTATCTGCATTTTTCCATAAACTTTACATTCTACTTGAACTTCAATTTCTGCATATATTGAATGTTCCTCTTCAGAATTAGGTTTTATATCTATATTTTTTATCTGATAATTTGTTTCGCATAAATTATCATCAGATATTTTTTCTATATCAACAAATCCTGTAATTGGAATCTTACTTTCAATTAAATTAATTCTATTATCAGAAGTTAAATATAATAATTTAACTTCTACATCTGCTTTGGTAATCACTTTATTATAACTGATTTTCGTATCTTTGTTTCCAATACTTATACTCGTATTTAATACTTCATATATATTATCTCCCCTGTCTATTCTTATATTCTCTTTCCCGATAGTTTTTACTTCTCCCGATCCTACTATATAATTAATATCCATATTTGAAACTAGAGTTTTAATATCATCTTCATCTTTTAGATTTTTTATTATGCTTATCTCTTCTTTTGAATATAATTTTATGTTCATATCTATATCGCATTTTATATTAATCTTTCTTCCATTCAAAATCTTGCAATCTATATTTTTTATTACAAACTGTTCTTCTAGAGACATTCCGTTTCTTAAACTTTCTATCTCTATAATCTTTGAAAAATCTATTACTGTGTTTAAAGATCTTACAGTTTCATCTTTACTATCAGGAACATACATAACATATACATTCACTCCTCCATCAATTTTAAGTTTTCCATCCATTATTTCCTTTTTATATATACAAATATTTCCACTTTGATTTATAACATTTATTATGTCTGGTTTTATATCTGGTACTATCACATCACCTTCAGCAATAAAATTATCATCCTTTTCATTAACACATCTATTAACTGATAATTCCTCTCTATTTGTTTCTATTTTCATAACTAATCCTCCTTATATAATGAATCATTTTCATTTAATTCATTATATTAAGGACAAAATAAAAAATTCCTAAATTTTTAGGAATTTTTATAATTATTCAATTTTATACAACCGTCTTTACTTTTTTTGTTTCTACTTTTGGTGGAATTAATGGATAATATTCTTGTCCATCAAACACCTGAACTTCTACAGTTCTTGTTAATACATCTGTATAACTATATGTTACATTTCTTTCGTTTTCATCATATTTAACTATAAATAAGTTTGGATATGCTTTTTCTATTGTAGCTTCTTTTTCAAAAAATTTACTTCTTCCTAATGTACCTTTTACTATTATCTTTTGTCCCTCTTTTTCTTTAATGTCTGTCTTTAATGCTGCAATATCGTTTTTTAGAATCATGCGTATCACCTCTTCGTAGATTTGTCCTGATTATAGCATCTGAGGCGAAAAAAGTCAAAAAAAAGAAGACTTTATAAATGGTTGTATTGCTTGATATTTCAGCGTTTTTTCGCATTAGTTACATTTCCATTACATTAATATTACAATCATGTTACATTTCCTATATTTTTCCATTTTTATTTGACAAATTATATTGTTTTTTATTATTTTATTAGTAAAAAAATGAATAACAAGATTTATAAATCTTATTATTCATTTTTACTAATTTTACCATTTAAAACTATTTTGTTTTTCTAGCTGTCTTCTTTGTAGTCTTTTTTGTTGTTTTCTTTTTTGCTGTTGCTTTCTTTTTAGTTTTTAATTCTTTTTCTATTTCTTCTGCATCATTTTCATATGTTTCACCTTGTTTTGGTTTATTCCATGAAATGTAGTCACAAGAAGCTGGGTTATTTTCACAAATATAATAACTTCTTCTACTCTTTGTTTTTCTTATTTGAACTTTTGCTCCGCATTTAGGACATGGCTCTTCTATTGTCACAACATATGGTTTAGCATTTTTACATTCTGGATATCCAGGACAAGCTAAGAACTTACCATATCTACCATATTTTATTACCATCATTCTTCCACATTTATCACATGGTACATCAGAAACTTCTTCAACTAGTTCCACATGTTCTAATTCTTTTTCCACTTTATTAACAACAACTTTGAAAGGATCATAAAATTCTTTTATAGTATGTTTCCAGTTTTCTTCACCTTCTGCAATTTTATCAAATTTATTTTCCATATTTGATGTAAATTCAACATTTATAACATCTGAGAAATTTTCAATAAGAAGTTTATTTACTGCCTTCCCAAGTTCTGTTGGAACAAGTTGCTTCTTTTCTCTTTCTATATATCTTCTTTCTATTATAGTTGTAATAGTAGGAGAATAAGTACTTGGTCTACCTATATTTTTTTCTTCTAGAGCTTTTACTAAACTTGCTTCTGTATATCTTGGTGGTGGTTCTGTAAAGCTTTGTTTTGGATTAATACTATCTTTTTTTACAGTTTGCCCTTCTACTAAATCAGGCATTTGATTCTCTTCTTCTTCTTTTGTGTCTGTTGATTCAACATATACACTCATAAATCCATTAAACTTTAATACTTGACCATTTGCTTTAAATGTATAGTCATTTATATCAATGTTTGCTGCAATAGTATCATATACCGCTTGAGCCATTTGACTTGCAATAAATCTGTTATATATTAATCTGTATAGTTTATATTGATCACTTGTTAATGAATCTTTAACAGATTCAGGATCTAAGTCCGCATAAGTTGGTCTAATTGCTTCATGCGCATCTTGAGAATCTGCATTTGTTTTATAATATCTATTCTCGTAATTTTCTTCTCCATATTTTTCAACAATAACACTCTTTGCTGCTGCTCTTGCTTCTTCTGATATTCTTGTTGAATCAGTTCTCATGTATGTAATTAAACCTACTGTTCCTTTTCCTTCAACACTAACACCTTCATATAATCCTTGAGCAATCATCATTGTTCTTTTTAGTGAAAATCCTAATTTTCTTGATGCTTCTTGTTGTAATGTACTTGTTGTAAATGGTGGAGCTGGTGTTCTTTTCTTTTCGCTCTTCTTTACTTCTGTTACAACATATTTACCATTTTTTATTGCATCTAAAACTGTATCAACATCCTCTTTAGTATGTAGTTCAATTTTATTATCTTTTTTACCATAGAACTTAGCTGTAAATAATTTTCCATCTTTTTCATTTTTTAGTTCTGCTGTTATTGTCCAATACTCTTCTGGAATGAATTTTTCTATTTCTTCTTCTCTATCTACTATTAATTTAACAGCAACAGATTGTACTCTTCCTGCTGATAAACCTCTTCTTACTTTTTTCCATAAAACTGGACTTATTTTATAGCCCACTATTCTATCTAAAACTCTTCTTGCTTGTTGAGCATCAATTAGATTCATATCTAATTTTCTTGGTTCTTTCATTGCTTTTTGTACTGCTGTTTTTGTAATTTCATTAAATGTAACTCTACAATCTGATTTTTGATCTATTCCCAAAATATTTGCTAAATGCCATGCTATTGCTTCTCCTTCACGGTCAGGGTCAGTCGCAAGGTACACTTTTTTGGCGTTCTCTGCATCTTTTTTTAATGATTTTATTAAATCTCCCTTTCCTCTAATATTTATATATTCTGGTTCAAAATCTTTATCTACATTAACACCTAATTTAGATTTAGGTAAATCGCGAACATGTCCCATTGATGCAACTACTTTAGTAGAACCACCTATAAATTTTTTTATTGTATTAGCTTTTGCTGGTGATTCCACAATTATTAATTTATCTGCCATTTGTTTTTCTCCTTTTTTATTTTGTCTATTAAATTGTAGACTATCTTTTATTATTTTTCAAGTAGTAGATTAAATAAAATAAAGTTCATGCATTATTTATTGCACAAACTTTAATATGAATGTAATAAATCTTCAATAACATCTTTTGCAACTATTGGAGTAACTTGGTGTTCTTTTAAAACTTTCAATATTCTATCTATTATACTACCATCTTCTATTATGTTTTTAATAATTCTTGTTTCGATATTTACAAATTCTCCAGAATATGAACTCTTAACTATTTCAATTCCATATTCCTTATCTTTTTTCCCATTTTCTTGGTATGTCTTATAGTATTCGAGTTTTATTGGATAATCTATTCCAATTTGTTTTAAATCCTCCTCATTCACATAAGTATACCCATAAAATGTTCTCATTCTTTAGCCCCCTCTTTTGTATCACTGCACTATTATACTTCAATCACGTGGAACTTTCAAGAAATATCGTATACCTTATTATGACTGTTTTCGACATTATTTATGTTTTATCTATTCTTAATATAAGATATCACTTTCTATTTAATGTTCATTACTTTTTTTACTTCATTATATATTTTTTCTTCTACATTTTTGAATGCTATTGTTCTTGCTTTCTCTCCCATTTGTTTTAATAGTTCTTTATCATAGCATATATTTTCAATTGCATTAGATAGATTTGTTTCATTTACTTCTTCATTTAAAATTATATCTGCTGCTCCTAATTTTTTTAGAACCTCTGCATTATCAACTTGCCTATTCTTACCAACACTTGGAAGTGGAATAAAGATTGCAGGTTTTCCAACAATAGCTGCTTCAGTAACAGTTATTGCTCCGCTTCTACATACAACAACATCTGCTATATTCCATGCTTCTTCTATATTATAAATATATGGAAGAGCTTTTACTCCATCTATATTTTCAAGATTCATATTTGATTTTTCTAATTCTTCTTTTATAGGAGAATATTGCTTTGGACCAGTTGCCCATAATAATTGATATTTTCTTTCTTTATTATTTGTTAATATTTTTATTATTGTATCATTAATTCTTTTAGCTCCTTGACTTCCACCAAATACTAGAATTAATGGTTTGTTTGGATCTAATCCTAAACTTCTTATTCTCATTGCTTTCTGTTCATCTGTTAGTTTTAAATCTCTTACTTTTGTTGGTGTTCCTGTTACAACTACATTATTTAGTCCTTTTAGATTATCTTTTGTATCATCAAATGCAACCATAATAGTATTTACTTTTTTTGATAGCATTTTTACTGCTCTTCCAGGGCATGCATTACTTTCATGTAGCATTGTTGGTACTCCTGCTTTATGTGCTGCTGTTATAACTGCTCCACAAATATATCCTCCTGTTCCAATTACTAAATCAGGTTTAAAATCTTTGATTATTTTTTTTGCTTGACCTAATCCTTTAGCAGTTTTAATCATATTTTTTATATTTTCTAGATTAAGTTTCTTTTTTAAACCATATGCTTCTATTGTTCTTAATCCATATCCTGCTTTTGGAACCAAATCGTTTTCAAGTCCTCTTGTTGTTCCTACAAATATAATTTCAGATCCAGGATTTTCTTCTACTATTTTATTTGCTATTGCTATTCCTGGATTTATATGTCCTCCTGTTCCTGCTGCTGCAATTATAACCTTCATATCATTTGTCCCCCTTTTTAATTTTAATTATAACTCTGATTCTTTCTTTTTATCATTTTGCTATTTAATTATTGATTGTTTAATTATTTTAATATTTAATATATTATAGGTCGGCTATAAGCCGACCTTAATTATATTTTTTCTGTATTTCTTGATATATTAAGTAAAATTCCTACAGCTGATAATAAAATAATTAAAGCAGTACCACCATAACTAAAGAAAGGTAGTGGCATACCAGTATTTGGCATAGAAGATGTAACAACGGCAATATTAACTATTGCTTGTATTCCAACTAAAGAAGTAATTCCTATTGCTAGTAGACTTCCAAATGTATCTTTAGCTCTCATTGCAATCATTGCACCTCTTAAAATAAACACAGCAAACAGAATAATAACTGCTAGACATCCTACAAAACCTAATTCCTCTGCTAAAACTGCAAATATGAAATCATTATGTGGTTCTGGGATATATAAGTATTTTTGATTACTGTTTCCTAATCCTTCTCCAAAGAGTCCACCTGATCCTATTGCATATAAACCTTGTATAACCTGCCATCCATCACCTTGTATATCAGCCCATGGATCAAGGAAAGATACAATTCTCTTGATTCTGAACGCTCCTTTTTCAGATACTTTTGCCATATAATACAATGCTGCAGCTCCTGCACTTAAGCCTGCGACTCCAAAAGATAAAAAGTATCTTAATCTACATCCAGCCATAAGCATCATAATCGCTGTTATTACAACTATTACAAATGTTGCACTTAAGTGATCTTGAACAATTACTAGCATAAATATGACTGGAACTAAAAACAATATTGGCATAAAAAAACCAGTTGATACTTTTTTTAATTTATCTTTTCTACTTGATAACAATGCTGCATAAAAAATAATTAATCCAACTTTTGTTATTTCAGATGGTTGGAAGTTAAGTGGTCCTATTTGTACCCATCTTAATGCACCATTTGCACTAATACCAAATGGTGTGACAACTAAGATCAGTACAAATAATGATATTGCATATATATGTTTATAAAAAACTTCGTATATTTTATAATCAATTCGTGAGAAAAAAATCATTGCAATTATTCCTATAATTGCACTTACTAATTGTTTTGTAAAATATGTATAACTACTACCTGATTCTGCTAAAGCTGATGGAGAACTTGCTGATAATACCATTATTAATCCTAATAATAATAGTAGTAATATAGTTATAAGTAATACAAAATCAACTTGTTTTCTTTTTTCACTTGATTCTTTTATTTTACTCTTAGCTTTTGGCATTTGTATCTCCTTTAAAATAAAATTTTAAACAGCTGCCAATCCTATAATACATAGAATTAATGTTACAATACTAAAAACTGAAACAACTTTGTTTTCATCCCATCCTGATAGTTCGAAATGATGATGTATTGGAGCCATTTTAAATATTCTATTCCCTGTCTTCTTAAAATATGCAACCTGTATTATTACTGATAAAGTTTCACATACTGGAACAAGAGCTATTATTGGTAATAGTAATGGCATTTTCAAAAATAATGCTGAAGTTACAATTGCTCCTCCCAAGAATAGTGAACCTGTATCTCCCATAAATACTTTTGCTGGATGCATATTAAATATTAGGAAAGCTAAACATGATCCAATTAGAATACTTCCAAATATTGAAACTTCTGATATCTCATTAATCATACCTATTCCTGTTATACATGTTAAAATAATTATACATACTGTTGTAGCTAGTCCATCAACTCCATCAGTTAAGTTTACTGCATTTGTTGTACCTAGCATGATAAATATTGCACATGGTATATAAATCCATACTGGTATATTAATATACATTTTTAAAAATGGTATATATGTATCTGTTCCTAATTTTGCTGCATATACTATATAAATAACATATGCTATTGATATAAGTAATAATCCTAACATTTTTCCTTTAGGACTTAATCCTTTTGTATCTTTTTTTAATAGTTTTTTATAGTCATCTACCATACCAATTAATCCAAAACCAACAGAAACAAAAGCAAGTGCTAATATATGATAATTTTTAGTTATTATACTTGTACATACTGAAACTAAAACTAAACATATTATAAAAATTATTCCACCCATTGTTGGAGTTCCTTGTTTTGATAAGTGAGATTGTGGTCCATCATCTCTTTCACTTTGTCCCATTTTCTTTTTTTTCAATATTGGTATAATTCCAAGTGCTAATAAAGTTGTTACAACAAATGAAACTATAACAAGAACTATTTGAATATTCATTTTTCTCCCTCTATTCTTAGTATATATAATTTTATTATCTATAACTTATATTTATTTTTTACTTGCTTTCTTTTCTTCATCTAATTCTTTTATTATATCTCTTACAATGATTCTCTCATCAAAAGGAAATTTCTCATGATTAATCTCTTGATAAGGTTCATGTCCTTTTCCTGCAAGAACTATAATATCATTTTTGTTTGCCATAGATATTGCATATTTTATAGCTTCTACTCTATCTACAATTCTAGTATATTTTCCATTTGTTTTCTTTATTCCTGCTTCTATTTGATCAACAATTTTTTCTGGGTCTTCTGTTCTTGGATTGTCTGATGTAACAATTGTAAAATCAGCTATTCTTCCTGATATTTCTCCCATTAAAGGACGATTTCCAGGATCTATATCTCCTCCACATCCAAATACTGATATAACTCTTCCTGGAGTGTATGATTTAACTGCTTTTAAAATGTTATCTAAGCTCTCTGGTGAGTGAGCATAATCAATCATTATTACTAAATCTCTTTTATTTTCAACAAGTTCACTTCTTCCTGGCACTTTAACTTCTACTAATGCTTCTTTTATTACATCTTTGTTAACACCTAATTTTGTTGTAACACATATAGCTGCCAAAGCATTATAAACACTAAATCTTCCAGGTATGCATGTTTTTATTCTTTCATTTCTACCTTCTAATTTTACTTTAAAATCAACATATGAATTAGTAATTGTAATATCTTTTGCTAAAACATCACAGAAATTATCAATTCCATATGTTTCTATTTCACAATTTGGCATTAATTTCTTAACCTTAGCAACATTATAGTCATCTGCATTAATAAAACCTACTGGACACATCTCAAATAGTTTTACTTTTGAATTAAAATAATCTTCCATATTAGGATGTTCTTTTTCACTTATATGATCTTCTGAAAAGTTTGTAAATACGCCTATATCAAATTTGCAGCCAGCAACTCTATTTAGTTTTAAACTTTGTGATGATACTTCCATGATTACATATTCAACATTTTCTTTTACCATCATATCAAATATCATTTGAAGTTTTGTACTTTCTGGAGTAGTTCTATCACTATCTTCTAGTTTTTTACCTGCAATATATGTTGCAACTGTTCCAATTAATCCAACTTTTTTTCCAGCTTTTTCTAATATTGTTTTAATCATATATGTTGTTGTTGTCTTTCCTTTTGTTCCTGTTACGCCTATTAATTTAAATTTTTCTGATGGATTATCATAAAAATTGCTTCCACAAATTGCTAATGCAAATCTTGTATCTTTAGCAACAATAAGAGTTATACTAGAAAGACTTTTTATGCTTTTATAATCAAATCCTTCTTCAACCATTACAGCTTTTGCTCCACTCTCAATTGCATTATCTATATATTTATGTCCGTCTGTTTCAAATCCTTTTATTGCAACAAACAAACTTCCTTCTTTTACTTCTCTTGAATCACTAGTAACATTTGCTATGTCGATATCTAGATCTCCCTTTGCTTTTAAACCTTCTATATTATTTAAAATCTTTTTTAATTCCATATAATTTCCTCCAGTATATAAAATCCCATAACATTATATAATTAAATTTTTTGTTTGTATAGTAAAAATTAGTAATTTCAGTAAAAAAATGCAATAAAATCATGCATCATTGTCTTTTTTAATTTCCAAATATGTTAAACTTTCTTCCAAGATTTTTCCTCCTACTGGAGCAGCCACAGCTCCTCCTCCATGACCACCTTCACCTTTTGGATCATATAAAGTTACTAACACCACAAGCTCTGGATTATTAATTGGAGCAATTCCAATAAATGATGCAACATACTTTCCAGTATTTACTCCATCCTCTGATGTACCTGTTTTCCCTCCCACTGTATATCCTTGAATTTTTGCATTCTTTCCAGTACCTTCTTCAACAACAGAATGCATCATATCCAATATTTTCTTTGAATTATCTTCTGATATTACTTGTTCTTTTTTTTCAATTGCAATTTCATTTCTTTTTCCTGTTTCAGAATCGATAATTGCTTTTACTATTCTTGGTTTTACCCTTTGACCACCATTTGCAATACTTGAAATAGCTGTTATTAATTGTATTGGCGTTATTTCAAATCTTTGTCCAAAAGAAATTGTTGCTAGTTCAACAGGTCCAACTTTTTTTTCATCTAAAAAAATACTATTTGCTTCACCTTGTAAATCTATACCTGTTTTATTAAGTAATCCAAATTTCTCTAAATATTTGTAATAAGTACCAACACCTAATTTTTGTCCTAATCCTATAAATACAGGATTACAAGAATTCATTAATGCTAATCTTAACGATTCGCTTCCATGAGGTCTATAATATCTCCAACATTTTATTCTAACTCCCGCTATTGTAATAGAACCTGTACAACAAAAATTATTAGCATCAATATCATTAACAATTCCTTCTTCTAATGATGCTGCTGTTGTTATTAGCTTAAATGTTGAACCTGGTTCATAGGTATCAGCAATAGCTTTGTTTCTCCACATCTGCTGTAAATTTTTAGTTTTCTCTTCTTGTGATAGACTATCCCACATTTCAAATAGTTCTTCTCTATTAATTGTATATGGTTCATTTAAATTATAGCTTGGATATGTAGCCATTGCTAATATATCACCTGTTTTAGGATCCATTACAATTACATTCCCACCGGTCTGTTACATTATTATCTATACAAACTTCTTCTAAATATTTTTCAGTAATTGCTTGTATATTTACATCTATCGTTGTTACTATATCATTTCCTTTTTTAGGATATATATATCCTTCTCCCTGCTTTTCAATTTCACCACCTACTGCATCAGTTATTTTAGTAATCCTTCCAACAGTTCCTTTTAAAATATTATCATACTTTGCTTCCAAACCATCTAACCCTTGATTGTCACTTCCCGTAAAACCAATAACTTGAGAAGCTAATTTTCCATACGGATAAAACCTTTTACTGTCTTCATCTATATTAATTCCGAACTATAATATTATTGTTTTTCATCCAAACCCTTAATTCATCTGCTTTATCCTTTTCAACTCTTCTTACAATTGTTTCAATAGAGCTTCTTTTATTTACTTTTTTAAATACCGTTTCATAATCCAATTCAAAAATTTCTGCTAAAGCTCGTGCAACTTTTTCTTTATTCTCCTTTGCAATATTAGTTGGATTAATTGTTACTGTTTCCACACTGCTACTAACTGCTAAAATATTTTTTCCTGTTCTATCATATATTGTTCCTCTTTTACTACTTACTTTTCTATCAAACGATTGCTGTTCTATTGCCATTTGTTTTAATTTATTACCATCAACAAATTGAATTATACCTATTCTAATAATTAATAATAAAAAAATAAACATCATTATAATCAATAGATTTCTTATTCTCTTTTTAATTCTAATTTTTGAACTAACCATTTAATTATCACCACTATAAATATAATAAGAGGTTCTATTAAATAGAACCTCTTATTATATTTTATTTACTATTTTTATTATAACTATATATCCAGTGTACCATATAACTGTTTATATGTATCATCTAACCTCTTTTTACACATCTTAATTTCTTTTTTTATTATTATATCGATTTCCTTTGTATACTCTGTTTTTCTCATTTCAAGAAAATCATTTAAATTTTTTATAGTATCTTCAACATTTTTTAGATTTATAGTTGTTGTCATACTATTTACTCTACCTGAAGTGTATTTATGTACTATAAAATCAGCAATCTTGTATGTTTTTGATTTCATAACTCCATTATATACAAATAAAACATCTTCATAATATCTATTTTCTTTAAAATTTATATTATTTTCTTCCAAGAACTTCCTTCTCCAACATTTACTCCATGGATTTGGATATTTATCTGTAGCTGCTTTATATGTTTTTGTACATGTTTCTTCCGTTGGTAAAACAAGTTCTTCTCTATCTCCTTCAATCTTAAACCCTAAATACACAACATCAGTTTCATCATTTCCAATTAAATTATCTAGTTTTTCCAATACATCATCAGAAGCCAAGTAATCGTCTCCATCTAAAAAAACTATATATTCTCCTTTTGCAATTGCAAGTCCAGAATTTCTAGCTCCTCCCGCTCTTTTGTTTTGTTCATGATTTATCAGGATTATATTTCCATATTTTTCATTTAATTCTTCTACTTTTTGTCTTGTATTGTCGGTTGATGCATCATTAACAACAATTATTTCAATATTTTTTAATGTTTGATTTTCAATACTACCGATTGATCTTTCTAAGTAATCTTGTATATTATATGCAGCCATTATGACACTAAATCTAATATTAGCATTATTTTGTTTTACTTGCTGGTCCATCTAATACCTCCACTTCTTTTCCTTCTATTACATTATTAAACATTTTAATCAGATTCTCTGCTGCCATTTCACCTGTCCATTTTGTAGTTATATATTCATAAGCATTTTTTGAGAATTTCATTCTTAATTCTTTATCATTAATTAGTTTTTTAACTTTATTCTCTAAATCATTATAATCATCATACATAAAGCCTCTGTCATTATCGCCTATCAAGAATGGTACAGACCCCATTCTCTTATTTGCAACAATTGCACATCCAGCATTCATTGATTCATTAAGAACCGCTCCCCAACCTTCATTGCTATCACTTGTTGCTATAAAAATATTAGATTTTTCATAATAGTCTTTTACTTTATCACTTGGGACTTGTCCAACAATTTCTAGTACATCTTCTAAGTTTTGTTCTTTAACTTGTTTTCTATATTTTTCTTCTAATACTCCAGTACCAAGCATTTGGATTTTAAACTTGACACCTTGAGCTTTTAGATTTTTTGCTAATTTCAAAACAACTTCTGGATGTTTCCAACTTATAAATCTTGCAACCCATATAATATTTATAACATCGTTATTTTCTTTTTCTTCTAGCAATTTATCAATGTCATAAATATTATTCTCTAGAAAATATCCCCATTTATATGTTTTATTCTTATATAATCCTAGTTTGTTAAAATCTTTTGCTCCATATGCATTAGCGCATAATATATGTAGGTTTTTATTCTTTCTATATTTGATATGTCTTTGATAAAATAATTTTAGTTTATCTTTATCAAGTACAGATTTTCTAAATCCATCTGGATAAATAAAAACTCTGGCACGATATCTAAAAGTTAGCTTGTCTTGTTTTAATCTTTCTTCTATTAAATCATCTGTTGTAGATCCAATTATAACTACATCACTATCTAATGCTAGTTTTTTTGCTCTTTCGTATTCTTGATCATTTTCATATGCTCTAACAACAAAATCATACTCTTGGTCTAAATCTTTAAAACCTAAATCTAATCTCCATTGAAAGATTTTCATAGTAGACACAAATTTGAAATCATCACCTAATCTTTTCTGCATTGCTAAACAAAAAGGGACTTGGTGATGTGTTAAAAAGTTTGAAATAAATATTACCTTCATACACTATTCTCCTTATTTGATAGCATCTATAATTTCAGATTTTGATCTTACACCTGAAAATCTATTAACTATTTCACCATTTTTAAAAATAATTATTGTTGGAATACTCATAATACCATATTGTTCTGCTAAATTCATATTGTCATCTGTATTAACTTTACAAACTTTCACACTATCTCCTAATTCTTCTGCAACACTATCAATTATTGGTGACATCATTTTACATGGTCCACACCAATCTGCATAAAAATCAACAATTGTCGTTTTTTCTGATTTAACTACTTCACTTTCAAAACTACCTTCATCAACTTTTACAACACTCATTTTTTCCTCCATATCTTAATTAAAGAATTTTTAATTATTTTTATATTTTAGTCATTATAAATTATTATAACCAACTTTATTTCTATATATTTTTGATATCATTTGCTGCATTTAATCCTGCAATCGCCCCTTCATATACTGCCTTACATATTTGCAACAATCCGCCAGTTGAATTACCGCAAGAGTATAATCCCTGGATATTGGTTTGCATTTTTTCATTAACAACAATATTATTTTTGTCTAGTATTGCTCCTATTTTTTTTGCAAAATCAGTAGTTCCTGCTTCACCTTCTGCAATAAATATCCCATCTATTTCTAAAATAGAACCATCTTCAAATTCAATATTTGAAACCTTTTCTGTTCCATGTATTTCTTTTATTTTTTTATCATTAATCTCAAATTTCGTGGTTAAATTATTTTTTTCACCATTAGTTAAGATTATAACACTATTTACAATATTTTTCAAATCTTTTGCTTCATTTATTGCATAATTCCCATTACCAATAACAGCAACATTTTTACCTCTATAAAAGAAGCCATCACAAATAGCACAATAGCTAATTCCTTTTCCTTCAAATTCTTCTATTCCTTTTATATTTGGTTTTATTTTTTTATTACCTGTCGCTATAATTACTGCTTTTGAAGTATATATCTTTTCTTCAGTAATGTTCTTATCTTCAGCATTAGATGTACTTAACGTTTTTACTGTAAATATATCTTCCTCTTTTTGAATACTTAAAACCTCTTCATGATTAACATCTATTCCTAGATTTACTGCTTGTTTTATTCCGTTTTCATACAATTCTTTTCCACTAATCCCATCAGGAAATCCATAATAATTATCAATATTTGCGGCATTATCCAAACTAGATTCTCCATTATATAAAACTAATACATTTGCTCCTGTTCTTTTGGCATATAAACTAGCTGATATTCCAGCAGGTCCAGCACCAATAATTATAACATCATACATATCTTATCTTTCTCCATTTTTTATTTATCACTTATTGTTTTTTTATTATTATTCAATTCAATTTAAATAATTATTCATAAATTTGTCAAGTATTTTTTTTAAATCTCTATTTAACCTATAATTTAAGTGTTTTTATATAATTCACAAAAAAAGAGATTCAAATTCTGAATCTCTTTAAATCATATTAGAATATATCTTCTAATAATCCTGCAAAACCATTTTTTTCTACATTCTTATTTACTGTTTCAGAAGCAGGTTGAATGTAATCTTCTTTTGGAAGATTAACATATACGATTTGTTCTGATTTTAATTTTTGCATGCCTAGTTTATCTTCTGCAATTTTTTCAATATTATTTAGATTTAATGTGCTTTCTATAGTAACACTTAGTTGTTCATTTTCTTTTTCTATTGATTCTAATTCTTTCTTTAATTCTTTTATTTCAGCAAAGTTTGCTGATATTTTGGAGCTTCTATAACTTATAACAAATAGTACAGCAAATATTATTAATACAATTAAAACTACTTTTCTTTTCATCATATTTTCCTGCTTTATTTTTTCTTTTAAGGCTGCATCAACTTTTTTATTTTTTGTAGTATGTGCTTTCTTAACTTGCTCTTGTTTTTTCACATTTGTTCTTCTAGTTTCAGTTTGTCTTCTTCTTGGTTGATACTCTGGCTCAATTTTTCTTGGGCTGGTACCATATTGATATTTACTACCATATGCCATAAGCTATTTTCCCTCCTTTCCTTTGTACTTTTCATTATTCTTTTAGTTCTTCTGTTCTATTCCATTTCTACATCATTGCGTTCAAAAATTCTTAGTTTTGCACTCTTAGATCTAGAATTCTCTTTTTGTTCTTTTTCATCAGCAATAATTGGTTTTTTATTAATTACTTTTCCATATGATTTATAATTGCATACACAGTAAGGTAAATCTTTTGGGCATGTACATTTACCAACCGCATCTTCATAAGCATTTTTCACAGCTCTATCTTCTAATGAATGAAATGTTATAATACACAATCTTCCTTCTGGTTTTAAAACACTAATACAATCTTTAACTGTGTTATATAATGGTTCAATTTCATTATTTACTTCTATTCTTATTGCTTGAAATGTTCTTTTGGCAGGATGTCCTTCTTTTTTTGCTTTTGCTGGAATGCTTTTTTCTATTATATCTACTAATTCTTTAGTAGTTTGAATTTCTTTTTCTTTTCTTTCCTCACAAATCCTTTTTGCAATACTTCTTGAAAACTTTTCTTCTCCATATTCAAAAAGAATTCTTGCCAATTCCTCTTCACTATATGTATTGATAACAGTTTTTGCTGTTAGTTCTTGTGATTTATCCATTCTCATATCTAAATCACTTTCTTGCATATAGCTAAATCCTCTATTCTTTTCATCTAATTGATATGACGAAACACCTAAATCAAGTAATATTCCATCAACTTTTTCAAACCCTTGATTTTCTACAATTTCTTTAATATCATCATGATTTCCATGAATATATATCACATTTTTAAACTCTTGAAGTCTATCCTGTGCTACTATTAAAGCTTCCTCATCTCTGTCAATTCCTATCAAAGTTCCCTCACTAGACAAGTTTTCCAAAATCTTTCTACTATGTCCAGCTCCACCAAGAGTACCATCAACATATATTCCATCTTTTTTAATTTTCAATCCTTGTATACATTCATCTAACAAAACTGGTTTGTGATTAAATTCCACTATTATACCTCTTTAAATAACGACATATAAACGCTATATTAGCGTTTTCTCTTAAAATATTATAATAATTTTAATGTAGACAGTTGATAAGTCGTTTTATGGAAAAATCAACTGTCTACCTTATCTTTAGTAAATTTAATAAATCTTTAGTATTTTTTGTTGTTAGCTTTTGTATAGTAAAACTTCATCTTTTGTGTATCTATATAACCTTTTGTACAAGGGCTATATACCTAGTTCTGACATCGTTTGTTCAATGTCTTCTGTAGAATTTGCTCTATCGTTGTATTTCTGCCAATCTTCTCTATTCCAGATTTCAAGTCTTGTGATAACTCCAACAATTACAATTTCTTTTTCTAAATGAGCATGGTTTCTAAGTTCATTTGATATTAGAAATCTTCCTTGTTTATCGATTTCACATTCCATTGCACCTGCTAAGAAAAATCTTACAGAATCTCTTGCTGCCTTGTTTGTAAGTGGTAAAGATTTTAATTTTTGTTCAAATTCTTCCCATTCTTTTTTTGAAAAAGCAAATAAACAACCATCAAGACCTTTTGTTATAACAAAGCTTTCGCCAATGTCTTCTCTTAGTTTGGAAGGCATTATAGCTCTGCCTTTTGTATCTATAGAATGTTCATATGTACCTAATAACACCTTTCCTCACCTCTCCTCTTTTCTGTGACACTTTCCTCCACTTTGCTCCACTTTATATTCAGTTTACTATAAATGATTTTATTTTGCAAGGGTTTTTAGGGATTTTTTTATTTTTTAACAAAAAAATGAATTGATTTTTAAAATCAATTCACTTTTATTAATTCAAATCCGCTTTCTTTTCTTCGATTTTTATTTTCTATTTATTTCTTTGTTGTTTTATATATTATTTTTCAATCGCTCTACATCTTACTACTAATCTTGTAGCACCACCATTTGTACATGTAATTAATGTCATTTCTGTTCTACCATCTGTTAATTGAGTAGTACATGCTACATCTGTTGGATCAACATTATAAGTATCATATACTTCATATGTTAAAGTTCTTCCTTTACTATCTGTTAATTCAACTTCATCCCCCACTTCTATTCTAGGAAGTTTTCCAAAGTGAGTTAAATTTCTATAGTTATGTCCAACTATTACACAATTTCCAGGTTCGTTTGGTTCTGCTCCCCAATATTTGCTTAATGATATTTCCATTAATTCTTCTGAGTTTTTTGATAATACTGGATATTTGATATCTAGGCTTGGAATATTTAATATAGCAATAACACTATAATTATCACCGCTTTCTGCACTATATACTGTATCATCTATGCTAAAATAATTATTTGCATAAATAGTTTCTTTTGGTAAATCATTGTAATAAAACTCATTATTAGTATTACTATCTACTGTTATCGATGTTGGCTCTTCAATTTGTTGTTCTGTTTGTTCAATCAATTCTTCATTTTTAGTTTTTGATTGTTTTTTAGTATCATCTGTTTTTGCCAATACTCCATATGCATAAATACAATATGAGAAAAGAATACAGATAAGAAAAACTAGTACCATTGAAATTAAGTGTTTCTTTTCTGTACTTTTATATTTAACAGTGTTACCACTATACATACTAGTATAATAATTCTTACTGTACTTTTGAGAATAATTGTTATAGTTTGTACTCTTGTTAGTTTCTTCTTTTGGCTGTACTATTGCACTGTCTTTATTATTCAATTCTTTTTGTTCCTTAGTACATAAGATTTGATTCATTCTACTCTCCCTTATTATATCTTACATTTAATTGTACATTGAAATTGGTACAAAGTCAAATGAAATTTAGATTACAATTTTGTAACTATAGGCAAAAATTGCTTGTATTTATGTCGATTTTGTAATATAATACTTGCAGTTAAAATTTATGTAAAAAGGAGATTTGTTCTATGAAAGAAACACTAATTTTTGGACATAAAAACCCAGATACAGATTCAATATTATCTGCTCTAGTAGTTGAAGATTTAGAAAAGAAATTAAAAAACACAAATGTTAAGGCTTGCAGTGTAGGAAAGCCTAATAAAGAAACAGAATTTGCATTAAAGCATTTTAAAATTGATGCTCCTGAAGTAATCGATGGAGTAACTCCAGAGGATACTGTAATACTTGTTGATCATAATGATTTTAAACAAAGTGCTGATGGAATAGAAAATGCAAAAATATTAAAAGTTATTGATCATCATAATGTTTCAGGATTTAATACATCATATCCATTAGAATATCTTGCAAAACCATATGGATGTACAGCAACAATTTTGTTTGAATTATATAAAGCTAATAAAATTGAAATATCAAAAACTATAGCAGGACTTATGCTAAGTTGTATAATTTCTGATACTTTATTATTTAATTCACCAACATGTACAGAATTTGATAAAGAAGCTGCAATCGAATTATCAAGCATCTCTGGATTAGATACAAATTCATATGGATTAGATATGTTAAAAGCAGGAACAGATTTAAGTAGTTTCACATATGATGAACTAATTAATCTTGATGCAAAAGAAAGTGAAATCAATGGTAAAAAAGTTATAGTTGCTCAAGTAAATACAGTTGATATAGAAGATATATTAAAGAAACAAAAAGACATTGAAAATGCAATCTACAAAGTAATAAAAGCAAAGAATTTAGACTTATTTATGTTTGCAATTACTGATATAATGAATTGTAATTCAAAAGCAATTGTTTTAGGTGATTGTTCAGCAGATGTTGAAAAAGCTTATAATGTTACTTTAGATAACAATGTTGCCTTCTTAGAAGGAGTTGTATCTAGAAAGAAACAAATTATACCTGTTTTAGGTAAAAATTTATAATACAAAATATAAACAATCTAAAAAAGATAACAAGTATTAAATATTAAATAAAATACACATATAAATAAAAAGAGATATGTAATCAACATATCTCTTTTTTTAAACTTTATTACAATAACTCTTTAACAACTTCATTAATTGTTTTTCCATCTGCTGCTGCTCCAATTTTTTCCTTAGCAGCTTTCATTACTTTTCCCATATCCTTAATATCAACGGCACCAACTTCAGTAATAATCTCTTTTATAATGTTTGTTAGTTCTTCTCTAGATAATTGTTTTGGAAGATATTCTGCAATTATTTCCATTTCTTTTTTTACATTTGCAATTAAATCTTCTCTTCCGCTCTTTTCAAAATCTCCTAATGAATCTTTTCTTTTCTTCATCTCTTTTGCTATTATATCAATTATTTGATTATCATCTAATTGTATTGCTTTATCTTTTTCAACTTGTAAAATAGCTGCTCTAATCATTTGAACAGTATTCTTTTTAATTTCATCCTTATCTCTCATTGCTGATTTTAAGTCATCTAATAGTTTTTCTTTTAACATTTTATTCTCTCCTTCTTATCTGCCATCTGATTGGCTTTCATTCTTTTCTTCTTCCTCTAAGTCAACAATTATGCTAATATTATATCATTCACGCTATTATATTTCAAGTAATAAAAAAAAACGAATTTTACAATTCGTCTTTTTTCATAATTATTAAACTAATTCAAGAATTACAGATTCTGCTGCATCTCCTCTTCTTGGTCCAGCTTTGATAATTCTTGTATATCCACCAACTCTGTCAGCATATTTTGGAGCAATTTCATCAAATAGTTTTGTTGGTAAATCAACACTACTTACTTTATTGATGTTTCTCATTATTTTTCTTCTAGCATTTAATCTTGTTGGCATATCTTTTTTTCTTGATTCAGTTGTTTCTTCTTTTACAACTTTTAGATATTCATTTCCATTTTTGCTTTTAACTTTTTCAGTAACTTTATTACCTTTTTCGTCAAATTTAGCACGAACTACTTTAACATCAACTGTTTCGAAATTATCTTTTTCTCTAATTGCTAGTGCAATTAAACTATCAGCTATAGCTTTAACTTCTTTAGCTCTTGCTTCAGTTGTTTTGATTTTTCCATTTAAGAATAAATCTGTAGTTTGGCATTTAAGCATTGCTAATCTTTGATCTGTTGGTTTTCCTAATTTTCTATTTATAGCCATTTTTCTCAAACCTTTCTTGATATTTTTATTACTCTTCTTCTTGAGCGAAGTCTAATCCTAATGAACGTAATTTATTAGTTACTTCATCTAAAGATTTCTTTCCTAAATTTCTTACCTTCATCATATCAGCTTCTGTTTTGTTTGCTAAATCTTCAACAGTAGAAATTCCTGCTCTCTTTAAGCAGTTGAATGATCTTACAGATAATTCTAAATCTTCAATTGCCATTTCAAGAACTTTTTCTTTCTTAGATTCTTCTTTTTCTACCATAACTTGTGTATTCTTAGCAGTTTCTGATAAATCAATGAATAATTCTAAGTGACCTGTCATTACTTTAGCTGCTAAACTTAAAGCTTCATATGCTTTTAAGCTTCCGTCAGTCCATATTTCTATAACTAACTTATCATAATCAACCATTTGTCCAACTCTTGTATTTTCAACTGTGTAGTTTACTTTTTTTACAGGAGTATATATTGAATCGATTGGAAGTACTGATATATCTTGGTTTGGTTTTTTATTTTTTACTGCTGTATTATATCCTCTTCCTCTTTCAACTGTCATTTCCATTTGAAGATGTCCACCTTCTGCAACTGTTGCAATATGTAAATCTGGATTTAATATTTCAATAGTTCCATCAGTGATAATGTCACCAGCTGTAACTTCACCTTCACCTTTAAAGTCTATTCTTACAATCTTCTCTTCTGTATCATGTGTTTTTAGTCTTACACCTTTTAGATTAACAATAATTTCAGGTACATCTTCAACAACATTTGGAACTGTTGAGAATTCATGTACAACACCTTCTATTTTGATACTAGTGATTGCACTGCCAGGAAGTGATGAAAGTAAAATTCTTCTTAAAGAATTTCCTATTGTTACTCCATATCCACGTTCTAATGGTTCACAAACAAATTTTGCATAATTGTTTGCATCATCCACTTTCAAACATTCAATATTTGGCTTTTCAAATTCTATCATTTTTACCTCCCAATTTTTTTTACTATAAACATTTAATTATCTTCTAAAATCCTATTCTATTATTTAGAATATAACTCTACTATTAAATGCTCTTCTACTGGTACATCGATTTCTTCTCTTGCTGGTAATCTTAATACTTTACCAGTTAATTTTTCTTCATCTTTTTCTAACCATGTTGGGACAGCAATATTTTTGTTTAATTCAACGCTTGCTTTAATAGCATTGTTGTCTTTTTTATTATCTCTTACTGAAATAACATCTCCTGGTTTTACACGATATGATGGAATATTAACTTTCTTACCATTTACTTCGAATTGAGCATGAGAAACCATTTGTCTAGCTTGTGGTCTTGTTGCTGCAAATCCTAATCTGAAAACAACATTATCTAATCTGCTTTCTAGTAATTGAAGTAAGTTATCACCAGTGATTCCTTTTTTATTTGATGCTATATCAAAATAACTTCTAAATTGTCTTTCTAAAACTCCATATATAAATTTTGTTTTTTGTTTTTCTTTTAATTGTAATCCATATTCACTAACTTTTCTTTTATTTGACTTAGGATTTTTGTTGCTTTTTTTGCTATATCCTAAGTAAGCTGGCTCAATGCCAAGGCTTCTACATTTTTTTAGTATAGGATCTCTGCTTACTGCCATTTAAATAACCTCCATTTTAAAATTTCTTAAAATATTTTAACTATACTCTTCTTCTTTTTGGTGGTCTACATCCATTATGAGGAATTGGTGTTACGTCTTTAATGCTGCTAATTTCAAGACCAGCTGTTTGAAGTGATCTGATTGCTGCTTCTCTACCAGAACCAGGTCCTTTAACATAAACTTCTACAGTTTTTAATCCGTGTTCCATTCCAGCTTTAGCTGCAGCTGTTGCTGCTTCACCTGCTGCAAATGGTGTACTTTTTCTTGAACCTTTAAAACCTAATCCTCCAGCACTTGCCCAAGATATAACATTACCTTGAACGTCTGTTACTGTAACGATTGTATTATTGAAACTAGAATGAATATGAGCTGCACCTTTTTCGATGTTTTTTCTATTTCTTCTAGGTGTTTTTCTTGCTACTGCATTTTTAGCCATTTGGTATTAACCTCCCTTAAATTTTTAATAAAATCTCTATATTTTATTTGCTTTTGCTAACTAATTTTCTTGGTCCTTTTCTTGTTCTAGCATTAGTTTTTGTTCTTTGACCTCTAACAGGTAAACCTCTTCTATGTCTTAATCCTCTATAGCATCCGATTTCTGTTAATCTTTTAATGTTTAAAGCAACTTCTCTTCTTAAGTCACCTTCAACTTTGTATTCTTCGTCAATAACTTTTCTAATACTATTTACTTGTTCATCTGTTAAATCTTTAATTCTTGTATCTGGATTTACCCCAGCTTTACCAAGAATTTTTTGAGAACTTGATAATCCTATACCATAGATATAAGTAAGTCCTACTTCAACTCTTTTTTCTCTAGGCAAATCTATTCCTGCAATACGAGCCATAAATTTTAGCACCTCCAAAATTTTAATTTAATTAATTATAAATTGGTATCCAAAGTTCTAATTATCTGAAATGTAATTTTAAATATAAACTGCATTAACACCAAATAGAAAAATTCTACTTAGTGTTTATATAGCTTGTACTTAAAAAAAGTTTATAATTATTTCTTTAGATTATATATATTAACACAAAGCCGGATTCAGCCGCTACCTGACTTTTGTGTTGATATCAAAAATTACCCTTGTCTTTGTTTGTGTTTTGGGTTTTCACAAATTACTCTTATAACACCTTTTCTTTTGATTACTTTACATTTTTCGCATATTTTCTTTACTGATGGTCTTACCTTCATTCCTATTCACCTCTTTGTATATTTTTTCCTTATTTTTCCTATTTTGCTCTCCATGTGATTCTACCTCTATTTAAATCATATGGTGAAATTTCAACTTTTACTTTATCACCAGGTAAAATCTTGATGTAGTTCATTCTTAATTTTCCTGAAATGTGAGCCAATAATTGGTGCCCATTTTCAAGTTCTACTTTAAAAGTAGTATTTGGTAACGCCTCAACGACTGTTCCCTCGACTTCAATAATGTCTTCTTTAGCCAATATTTTTCCCTCCATTTCAGTAAATTTATTGGTTTTCGGACCATTTGTATTATCAACAAAAATACAAATAGCTAATATATTATACCTTAAACCTATACTTTTGTCAATATCTCAGGACCTTTTTCTGTAATTAAAATTGTATTTTCATAATGAGCAGCTAAAGATCCATCTTCAGTTACTATTGTCCAGCCA
>JAEEGL013621419.1_pt1 | contig 25365 bp, 22 predicted proteins | sample 9134231 | NCBI WGS metagenome assembly JAEEGL01 (sample SAMN16246548, study PRJNA631951) | gut metagenome | biome: gut microbiome; feature: rumen; material: fiber-attached | host: Bos | place: Iran: Karaj | collected 2018-10
AATTTTACCGGCGATTCCGCCGTGCTGATCGCGGTGACGCTGTTCTGGCTGCTGATGAGCGCCGTCATGCTGTGGCATTTTTTCCAGGCGAAAGGCCCGCTGTTTTACGATTACGGCACCATCTATTATTCCGGCTTTTCCCTGTTCGCGCTGGCGAGCGGCCTGGTCATGCTCAGCGTAACGGTTTCCCATCTGGCGCACCCCGAAGCATACAGCATGTATTCCGCGTACGCCGCCATCAGCGGCGCCAGCGCCCGGTATATGCTGCTGACTGCGCTGCCGGTGCTGCTGTTCGCAGCGAGCATGGCCGTCAGCAATCTGTTCCTGGTGCGGCATGAGGGTTGCCGGGCGCAGAACGTCCTGGGCCTTCTGGTGAGCGGGCTGCTGATCGCCGGGGAAGCGCTGGGCTGGTATCTGATCTCCCGGGATTTTATGGGATCGGAATGGGAAGGCCGGATCGACAGAACGCTGCAGAACACCTATGCCACGATGTTCGTCTATTTCCAGTGCATGCTCACCGGAGCGGTGATTTGCGGCGTCCGGGCGGCGAAGCATTGGCCGGATCCGGACAAGCGGTTCATCATCATTCACGGCTGCTGGTTCCGCGGGGACGGCACGCTGCCGCCCCTGCTCCGCGCCCGGGCGGACAGGGCGCTGGAATTCTGGCGTGTGCAGAAGGAAAAAACCGGGCGGGAGGCCGTTTTCATTCCTTCCGGCGGGCAGGGCGCCAACGAACCCATGGCCGAGGCGGAGGCCATCCGCCGGTATCTGCTGGCCCGGGGGGTGGAAGACCGCCTGATCCTGCCGGAGGACCGGTCCGTAAACACGTATGAGAATCTGGCTTTTTCCAGGGCGCTTATGCAGGCCGTGGATCCGGAGGGCAAAGCGGCGTTTTCCACCAGCAGCTATCACGTGTTCCGCAGCGGCGTGTGGGCGCGGCAGGCCGGGCTGAACGCGGAAGGGATCGGCAGCAGAACGAAATGGTGGTTCTGGCCCAATGCGTTCATGCGGGAAACCGCGGGGCTGCTGCTGAAGCGATGGAAGCAGGAATTGCTGTTCCTGATTTTGCTGACGGTATTTTTCGGCTGCCTGTCCATGGTGCTGTGGTGAAGGGAAGGCGCTTTCGTCAACGGATGGAAAATTCCGCCCCACGCCCAGGAGAAACCCTGCTGCCGTGCGTGGTCATCGCCGCCCACGGCAATTCCCTGCGGGCGCTGGTGAAGTATTTCGACAAGCTGAGCAACGAAGAGATCATCGGCGTCAACATTCCCACGGCCGTGCCGCTGGTGTACGAATTCGACGACGATTTCAACGTGATCAAGCATTACTACCTGGGCGACCAGAGCGCCATCCGGGCCAAGATGCAGGCGGTTGCCAACCAGGGCAAAAAGAAATAATCGCTTTGCGTGCCAAGCACGGCGTCCGGAAAAGGATGCCGTGTTTTTTTCCGATTAAAACGGGGCTGTTGCACAGCCCCTTTGCTGTTTTCTTCCGCTCCGTTCAGCCGGCTCCTCCGGGGCCTTCCGCTCCTCTTCGTCCCGGATGCGGCGTCCATGCCCGGCTAACGGGCTCCGCGCAGGGGAATACACTTGCGTCAGCCAGGCGCCCGGGCCGTGTCCGGAGGCCGGGCTGCGGTTGACAAAAATAGCCGTCTATGTTATGATTCATCTGTATGTCCAGGTGGACATACGGGCTTTGCTTGCTCTGGGTCTTTACGCTTTTTGAAGCATGAATCCGATGCGGACGGGAAAGGGCGGAACGCTGCCCGCACACGGCCTGACGACGGGAGCCTGATATCCGGCTGACGCCTGGAAATATCCGGTTCTGTGCGGCTGAATCGGGCGCCGCTCGCAAGGAAAGCACAGGATTCGTCTCTTACGTCCGGCAACGGATCGAAGTACGAAATGCAAAGGGTGAAAAGCCTTGACTGAACAATTGGAAAACCGCGCCAGGAAATGGCATGCGGTATCGCTGCTGTTGGCGGTATATGATGCGTTCGCGGTAGCGGTTTCATATTTTCTGGCGCTGTGGATTCGGTTCGATTGCGAGTTTTCCACCATTCCGCAGCCCCATCTGTCGGCATATCTCCGTTTCCTGCCGATATACGTTGTTCTTTGCATCGCCATTTTCTGGTGGGCAAAGATGTATAAAACCGTCTGGCGGTTCGCCAGCTATGTGGATCTGACGCGGATCTGCGTGGCTACGGCTGCGGCTTCCCTGATCCATTCGATCCTGATTACGGTGTTCTACTGCGAAGGGCTCCCCCAGCACCGGATGCTCGCGTCCTACTACGTGTTCGGCGCGGTGATCCAGGCGATCCTGCTGATCGTTTCCCGGTTCAGCTACCGGGTCTTCTGCTTGATTCGCGACAAGCGGAAGGTGGATGATTCTGCGGCCCGGGTGATGATCTTCGGGGCGGGCGCCGCCGGGCAGATGCTGGTGCGGGACATGATGGAAGCCAAGGAAATCCACGACCGGGCGGTCTGCTTGATCGACGATGACAAGAACACCTGGGGCCGGGAGATCGACGGGGTGCCCATCGTGGGCGGCCGGGACGAAATTCTGCGGGCGGTCAGCGAATACGGCGTATCCAAGATCTATCTGGCGATCCCCAGCGCCACGGCGGAGCAGAAGCGGGATATCCTGAGCATCTGCAACGCCACCGGCTGCAAGCTCATGCAGCTGCCGGGGATGTATCAGCTGGTGTCCGGCCAGGTGACGGTGTCCGCCATGAAAAAGGTCTCCATCGAAGACCTGCTGGGCCGGGAGCCCATCCGGGTGGACCTGCAGGACGTGTTCAGTTTTCTCAACGACAAAACGGTGCTGGTCACCGGCGGCGGCGGCTCCATCGGATCGGAGCTGTGCCGGCAGATCGCGGCGCACCATCCCAGGCAGCTGGTCATTTTCGATATTTATGAAAACAACGCCTACGATATCCAACTGGAGCTGAAGGACAAATATCCCGAACTGGATCTGGTGGTGCTGATCGGCTCGGTGCGGGACAGCCGGAAGATATTCAACGTGTTTGAAACCTATCATCCGGACGTGGTGTACCACGCCGCGGCGCACAAGCACGTGCCCCTGATGGAGACGTCCCCCTGCGAGGCCATCAAGAACAACGCCATCGGCACCTTCAAGACGGCGTACGCCGCCATGGTGCACGGGTGCAAGCGCTTCGTGCTCATCAGCACGGACAAGGCGGTGAACCCCACCAACATCATGGGGGCCAGCAAGCGGCTGTGCGAAATGATCATCCAGGCCTTCGACGCCAAGATCAAGGCGGGCAAGGCCAACGAGATCCCGCAGCTGTTCACCCACGAGGGCGTGGAAAACGCCGACAAAGACGGCACGGGCTCCGTCTTCCGGAATATCCAGACCGAGTTTGTGGCGGTCCGGTTCGGGAACGTGCTGGGCAGCAACGGGTCGGTGATCCCCCTGTTCCGCAAGCAGATCGAGAAGGGCGGGCCGGTGACGGTGACCCATCCCGACATCATCCGCTATTTCATGACGATCCCGGAGGCCGTGAGCCTGGTGCTGCTGGCGGGAACTTACGCCAAAGGCGGCGAGATTTTCGTGCTGGATATGGGCAGCCCGGTGAAGATCGACGCCCTGGCGAGGAACCTGATCCGCTTGTCCGGGTTCAAGCCGGACGTGGACATCAAGATCGAGTACACGGGGCTGCGGCCCGGGGAGAAGCTGTACGAGGAAAAGCTGATGGCGGAGGAAGGCCTGCAAAAGACCGACAACGACCTGATCCACATCGGCAAGCCCATCCCCTTCGACACGGACGTGTTCCTGGGTCAGCTGGAAACGCTGATGAAAAAGGCCTACGCCAACAAGCCGGATATCCGCAGCCATGTGGAGAAAATGGTGTCCACCTACCACCCGGCAGAGGAAGAACGGAAGGAAAAAACCGCCTGAAGGCTTCCTGACGGTCCATTCACAAAAGGCGCCCGGCGCCGTTCATGCCACAGCATGGCGGTGAGAGCGCCGGTCAGAAACGGCGAAATGCCGCGCTGAATGAAGCGCGGACGGCGAAGCCGTATCCCGGAGGCGAAAAGCATGGAACAATACGTCCGGTGTGCGTTCTGTCTGACGGGCAGCGAGGAAAGCGTGGCCCGAAAGATCGAGAAAAAACGGCTGGGCCGGGTGCTGATCCCGCGGAAGGTGAAGCCGTTCCGGGTGAACGGACAGTGGGTGGACAGAACGGAGCTGCTGATGCCGGGGTATCTGTTCATATTTTCGGAGGAGAAGTACCCCTTCAGCGGGCTGAAAGCCGTGGACGGCATCGTCCGGGTGCTGACCTATGGGGACCGGGACGAGGAGGGCTTCCTGACCGGGTGGGACCTGGAGTTTGCTGCCTGGCTGCAAAAAGAAGACGGGCTGATCGGGAAACTGGACGCGGTTCAGGAGGGCGATTTCGTCCGGATCACGGACGGAGCCCTGCGGGATATGCAGGGCCGGGCTGTCGGTATGAATCGGCACAGGCACATGGTAAACGTCGAGGTGACGCTTTTCGGGGCCAAACGGAACGTGTGGCTGGGGTATGAAGTGATCAAAACGGTTCCGGAGAAACCGGATGCCGCAGAAGGAAGCGGCGAAAGCCTTATGCACCGCGCATAAGAGACGCGGAATTCAATCGGGAAGACCAAAGGAGACGGAAAAATGACCTCATTGGGAAATCAGATCCAGGAAGCGCGCAAAAAAGCGAACATGACCCAGGCGCAGCTGGCAGACGCGATGGGCGTCAGCCGGGAAGAGATCGCCGCCTGGGAAAAGGACGAGCAGGTGCCGTCAAAGAAGCTGCTGCAGAAAATGGGCGACCAGTTCGGCACGGTGTTCTTCGATCCCGGATCTGTGGAGGCGCAGCGAAAGTCCGATGAAAAGCTGGAAAAGGTGAAGGCGGCGGAATTCCAGGGGAAAACGGGCGGCCTGTTCGGCGGGAATGCCGCCGAGGGAAGCGGCGGAAATTCCAAAATGTGGCTGATCCCGCTGGCGCTGGCGCTGGTATTGGCGCTGGCCGTATATCTGATGCTCCAGCCGAAGATCGACGAGCTGACCAACCAGGTAGGCGTGCTGAAGCAGTCTCTCTCGGCGACATCAAAAGATGCCGATGAATTCCGGGATCAGATGAAAACGGATGTCGGCACGATGAACGGGCAGATCGATGCCCTGCAGCAAGCGGCGGAAGCATCCGGGAACAGCCTGAGCGATCTGGAAAAAATCGTGTCCGGTACCATCGATTATTCAGAAAAGAACCTGATGGATGGCGCGGAGTGGACAGAAGGATACTACATCAGAATCAGCGACGGCGGCGAGGCCGTCAATGATACCTGGTCGGTGGCCGGCTACCAGGAAGTGATGCCGAACAAGACGTATACCATCAAAATGAAGGGAAGAGTGCTGGGCTGCATTTATTCCGACACCAATTCTTCCTCCTTTACAACGACGCTGAAGCCCGCTTCCTCCCTGAGAACCTATACGTTCACAACGGGCCCGCAGGACAAGTATATCAGGCTGTCCTGCCCCACGGACGAGATTTCGGGCCTCGGGCTGTATGCCAATCCGGAAATCAAAGGAAACGTTTCGATCCCGTCGCTGCAGAGCATGAAAAACATCATGGTCGAAGGAAAGCATACGGTCGTTCTTGAAAACAACTATGCTTCTGTGCTGCCCGATCTGGACAAAGTTTCCGTAAACTCGATTTTCATACTGAATTTCTCCGCCGATCAGGAAAAGCCGAAGAACCTTCCCGATCCGACGATCGCCTACAATATGGCGACGCTGATGACGTTCGGCCGGGGGAACGGCCAGCCGTACCGCGTCCAGTATCTGTTCGACCGATTCCATATCTGGGCGCGCGTTTACGGAAACTCCTGGGATAAATGGTATGAGATCGTCAACAATACAGGGCTGGTTTACGCCGATAACTTTGAAACCGCGCTGCCCGATCTGGATCTGGCGCCGCTCGGAAGCCATTATGTGCTGAAGTTTGACGCCGCGGATCAAAAACCGCTGAACATGCCGGACGAAACCGCCAAGTACGATTCCGCGATCCTGATCACGGTCGGGGACCAGTATAAAGCCCAGCTGATGATTGATGGCCAGTTTATCTACAAGCGGGAATTTGCCGATTCCTGGAGCGAATGGAAGAAGCTGGATTCTTTCGGCGGCAGCCAGACCGTTCACGCGACCCCGGAAAACCTGATCGGCATTCTCAGGGAGTATGAGAATACCGGGGCGACGGTGGTGCTCGCCAGCGGCACCTACGACGTGTATGAGATGTATAAGGCGTATTTCGGCAGCGACTGCTGGGACAATTACGCCGCTTTCGCCCGGAAAGAAGAAAAAATGTCCAAGGGGCTGTGGGTGAGCGATCTGCGCCTGGTCGGCAGCGGGAACACGGTGTTCACCTTTACCGGAAATCTGAAGGGCAAAGCGAAGGAGCAGTTCTCCCTCTTCCTCCCCGCCGGAAACGGAGCGACCCTGGAAAGCCTTGCGATCGACTGCGGCGACGGGGCCGTCCGGTGCGCCGTCTGGGACGAATACGCCGATGCGGACGCCCATGTCACCTTGGACAGGCTGACCGTCAGTGGCACGCCTTCCGGGGACGCCCTGATCGGCGGCAAGCTTGGGCAAGGCTGCGTCTATACCATTGAAAACTGCGTATTCACAGGGAACGGCGGGGCGTATGATATCGTTTACCGCGCCGGCGCCTCCGGCGGGAATCCGTCCCGCGTATGGATCACAAACTGCTTTGGAGAAAAAGCCGTGGGCTTCTTCGGCAGCGGCGCCGGGACGGAGGCGCACAAGTGCATTGTCAACAATTCGTCCTTCCCGCAGATCACGGCCGAAGGCGGATCCGCGCAGAATGCGGAAGCGACGGATATAGCGCTGATCAAGTATCTGTGCAGCGAAACGCCTGCCGCGGAGGAAACCCCTGAAATCACGGAGCCTTCTGAGGAGCCTGCCGCGCAGAAAACCATGGTTCAGCGGGACAGAGGCACCGGACACAACGGAACAGAAGCACACTAAGCTTGGAGTGAAAAAATGCCGACATTTCTGATTGTTCTGGGCGGCGTTATCCTGCTGATGGCGCTGGCGGCTGCATGCACGAAGCCCGCCAGCGTTTATCGGCATCAGCCCGCCGAAAGGAATCCGCTGGAGGGGAAGACCGTCAGGTTCGTTGCGGACGAAAGCGAGCCGGAAAATGCCGACGGCGTGCGGGGCCATCTGGAGGCCACCGGCACCGCGGACCGGAAAAGGAGCTTCTACGACCGCGTATGCAAGCGCCTCCTGGATATAATCCTCTCTTTCCTGGGCCTCGTGCTGCTCAGCCCGGTTTTTCTGGCCCTGTCCCTGTGGATCGTGATCGACGATCCCGGCCCGGTGCTGTTCACGCAGAAGCGCATCGGGAAAAACAAGCAGTTTTTCAGGCTCCACAAATTCCGTTCCATGAAAATGTCCACGCCCCACGATAAGCCGACCCATATGCTGGAAAATCCCGACCAGTACATCACCAGAGCGGGGAAATTCATCCGCGCCCACTCCCTGGATGAGCTGCCGCAGATTTGGGATATTTTCATTGGGAACATGAGCGTGATCGGGCCCCGTCCCGGGCTGTGGAACCAGGATCTGCTGACGGCCGAGCGGGACAAATGGGGGGCCAACGACATCCGGCCTGGCCTCACCGGCTGGGCGCAGATCAACGGCCGGGACGAATTGGAGATCCCGGACAAGGCAAAGCTGGACGGAGAATACCGCGAAAAGGAATCCTTCGCCTTTGACTGCCGTTGCTTCATCGGCACGGTTTTTTCCGTCGCCCGGGGCGAAGGCGTCGTTGAAGGCGGGACCGGGGCGATGGCAGCCAAAGCGCAAAACGGCGACGGCGCCGGGGACGGCGAGCCGGAACAGCAGAGGAAAGCATGAAAAAAGTACTGATCACGGGCGCCGGTTCGTACATCGGCAGGAGCTTTGAAGAATACGCGCTGGTGCATCATGCCGGCGCGCTTTCCGCCGATACGGTGGACATGATCGACGGAAGCTGGAGAAGCAGGGATTTCTCTCCCTACGACTGCGTGTTCCACGTGGCGGGCATCGCCCATGCAGACGTGGGCAGCGTTTCCGAAGAGGACAAAAAGAAGTATTACGCCATCAATACGGATCTGGCCATCGAAACCTGCCGGAAAGCGAAAGCGGAGGGCGTGAAGCAGTTCGTCTTCATGTCTTCCGCAATCGTTTACGGCGATTCCGCGCCTTACGGAAAAACGAAGAGGATCACCCGCGAAACGGAGCCGGCCCCGGCAAATTTCTACGGGGACAGCAAATGGCAGGCGGACAAGGGCGTGCGGGCGCTGAGCGACGATACGTTCACCGTGACCGTGCTGCGCCCCCCGATGATCTACGGCAAGGACTGCAAGGGCAATTACCCGGCGCTTGCCGGGCTGGCGAAAAAACTGCCCGTTTTCCCGGATGTTCAGAACGAGCGGTCGATGCTGTATATCGAAAACCTCTGCGAGTTTCTCTGCCAGGTGATGATCCGGGGTGAGGGCGGGGTTTTCTGGCCGCAGAACGCGGAATACACGCGCACGTCCGAAATGGTCAAATACATCGGGGAAGCGTCCGGGCACAGGATCGCCGTGTCCAAGGCGTGGAACTGGCTGGCGGCCATCGCGTCGCATATCCCGGGCAAAATTTCCGGCCTGGCGGACAAGGCCTTCGGCAGCATGAGCTATGATCAGGCCATGTCCGAATACGATTTTGAGTACCGGGTGGCAAGCCTGAAAACCTCCATCGAAAGGACGGAAAAATGAGCGGTATGGCGGCGAAAGAACCGGCGCTGGCGGGAAAGCGGATCCTGCTGATTGCCCTGCCCGGATATCCCAAGGGCATGATCAGGCAGATGCAGGCCCTGGGCGCGGAGGTCGATTATATCAACGACAAGCCCAACGACGGTTTTCTGTGCAAGACCCTGGGCCGGCTCCAGCTGAGCTTTTATCAAAAGGTGATCGACCGGTATTACGGGGAAAAAATCGACGCCCTCCGGCAGAACCGCTATGACTATATCCTGGTGATCCGCGGCGAATATACCACCAAAGGCGCTCTCCTGCGCCTGCAGGAGGCATTCCCGTCCGCCAAACGGATCCTGTATATGTGGGACGGCCTGCATAAGCAGAATACCCGCGGGATCGAAGAAAAATGGAAATACTACGATAAAGTATTCACCTTTGACCGGATCGACTACGAGGCGAACCGGGATCAGCTTCATTTTCTGCCGCTGTTCTATTATGAGGAATATCTTCCCCGGGACTGCCGGGAGCCCAATGCGCCGGACTTTCCTTTGGACGTCAGCTTCATCGGCACGGGGCATGCGGACCGGGTGAAGATCGTGAAGGCGGTCATGGCGCAATGCCGGGAGAACGGGCTGAAAACCTTTGATTACGTGTTCATGCCCCATCCCCTGGTGTTCTGGCGGAACAAGCTGACCAACCGGGACTTCAAAGGCGTCACCGCCGGGGACGTGCATTATAAAATGCTCCCGTTTGATAAGCTGTATCAGACCTATGCCGATTCCAGATGCGTTGTGGACGTGGAAAACCCGGGGCAGCACGGGCTGACCATGCGCACCATAGAGATCGTCGGCCTGAAGAGGAAGTTCATCACCACCAACCGGGATATCGTCCATTATGATTTCTATCATCCGGATAATATCCTCGTGCTGGACCGGGAAAACCCGACGGTGGACATGGAATTTTTCAAAAAGCCCTATGTGATGCTGCCGCCGGAGATATACGAAAAGTATTCCCTGAGAAGCTGGATCCTTGCGGTGCTGGGCTGAAGAGCCGCCGGAGGATCCCGGGAGGTTTGAGATATGGATCTGCGGAAACTGGTCTGGGCGGCGCGGGGCGTGGTTTACAAGCTCTTTTTCGGAAAGGTCGGCAATCTTTCCTACATCGGAAAGCCCGTTTCCCTCGTCGGAGCAAAAAACATCCAAATCGGCAGCCGGGTCAGGATTTACCCGGGCGCGAGAATGGAAGCCCACGGCGATGCGAAGATCATCGTTGAGGACAATTGCTCCATCGCGCAGAATTTATATATGACGGTTGACGGCGAACCCCTGGTGATCGGGAAAAACACCACGATCAGCGCCAACGTGTTCATTACCAATCTGGACCACGAATACCGGGATATTGATAAGCACATCATGGAACAGCCGCACGTGATCCGGACTACCCGGATCGGAGAGGGATGCTTTATCGGTTTCGGAGCGGCCATTCAGGCGGGAACGATCCTTGGCAAGCACTGCGTGGTCGGCACCAACGCGGTGGTCCGCGGGGAGTTCCCGGATTACTGCGTGCTTGTGGGCGTGCCGGCCAGGGTCGTCAGGAAATACAACCCGGAAACCGGCGAATGGGAAAGGACGAAATGATCCGCGGCGCTGGCGGAACGCATTCCGATCAAGAAGGAGACTTTGAATGCTGAATTCGGTCAAAGCAAAAAACATCATATACGCCGTAATCACAGTGCTGCTGGTGGCGTTTTCCTACGTTCACGTGATTTTTACGGATCTGCTGGCGGTCTGGCTGCTGGTGTTCTCGATCATCAAGATCGCGAAAACGAAGAACAACATGCTGCTGCTGCTTCAGCTGTTCATGCTGATTTACTCCGTTGTGCCGATCCTGTATTTTATCCTGAATATCCCCATTTCTCCCCATCAGTATCTGGATCTGAACCAGAAGGCGAACATGCGCCTGGCGCTGCAGACCCAGACCGTATTCGTCGTGGCGTTCCTGAGCTGGGCGCCCATCGAGAGCAGATATACCTTTGCCGGCGTGTTCCGGCCGCAGAAGCGGCACATGGCCTGGCTGGTTTCCGTACTGATCATGATCGGGAGTCTTTTTTTTGTGAACTGGCGCGGCGTTCTCACCTCCATGCTGAAGACGTACAGCATCGAAACGGAAAGCAGCATCATATTCGACTATTTCATGGTTTTCACTGCGGCCAATTATTTCTTCTGCGACGCGAAGGTGAAGCGGGCGGTCAATATTTTCCTGGCCGTGATGGTTTCCCTGATCTGCGTCCTGATCGGGAAGCGGCTGACGGCGGTTTCGCTGCTGCTGCTGGTGTATATCCTGCATTATGACGGGAAACTGAAAAAATGGACGATCATCCTGGGCTTTATCGCGGGCACCATGCTGTTCAACGCGATTCAGTTCACGAGGATCAATCAGATGCCCAGCCTGTTCAACGTATTGACGGGCATCAATATCGAAAACGGCGTTTTCAGGAGCAATTCCTGCGATATCTGGTACGCTTCCGAGGTAATTGTCAAGCTGATTTCCGAAAAGGTGTTTGACTGGGGCTTCCGCCTCAAGAGCTTCCTGGGCACCTTCCTCAACGCGTTTCTTCCCTCCAGCCTGACGCCCAAGGAGGCGCTGGTAAACGTCTACATCACGGAGAACAACCTGTTCCCCTACACCGCCAACGGAAGCCTGATCGGCGTTTCCACGTATCTGTGGCTGAGCTATCCCGGCGTGCTGCTGTTCGCTTATCTGATCTCCCTGCTGATCAGGAAGGGCATGAGCAGCCGCGGGAAACTGAGCACCCTTTACACCGTGCTGATCCTGGCCACCTTCCCCCGGTGGTACACCTATAATCCCCGGATCCTGTTCAAATTCGCTTTTGTGGCCGGGGTGGTCTATCTGTGCGTATGGATCGTCGCCTCCTCGGAAGTAACGAAGAATCGGGTAAGGAAGCGGACGAATGAAAAAAAATAAAACCATTGTCGTCCTGATGCTGATCGCCGGCCTGTCAAAGCTGGTGGGTTTTTCCAGAGAGATCATCCTGTCTTATTTCTGGGGCGCGACCAACATCAGCGACGCTTACCTGATTTCCACCACGATCCCCACCACGATCTTTACGTTCGTCGGCGTCGGCATAACCACGGGCTTCATCCCGATCTATACGGAGATCAAGGAAAAGGAAGGCCGGCTGCAGTCCAATGCGTTTGTGAACAAGCTGCTGGTTTCCACCCTGCTGATCTGCTGCGGGCTGATCGCGGTGGGTGAGCTGTTTTGCGGTCCGCTGGTGCGGATATTCGCCAGCGGCTTCGACCAGGAGACGTATCGGATCGCGGTGACCTTTACCCGCGTGAGCCTGTTTGAAATCGGCTTTACCACGATCATGTACATCATGACCGCGTATCTGCAGAGCGAGGATTCGTTCATTGCGCCGGCGCTGGCTTCTTTCCCCATGAACCTGATGACCATCGGGGCGATCTGGCTGAGCTCCAACGGGAATTATTATTTCCTGTGCATCGGCTGCCTGGCCGCCAGCTTTGCCCAGGCCGCGTTCCTGGTGCCGTTTGCTTTCCGGAAGGGATTCCGGATCACGCGGATTGCCAACCCCCGCGGTGACAGCAAGATCAAGGAGCTTTTCGCTCTGGCGCTGCCCACCATCATCGGCACGTCCGTCAACGATATCAACGTGCTGGTGGACAGGACCCTGGCTTCCAATCTGTCCGTGGGCGGCATTTCCGCGCTGAATTACGCCAGCAAGATCAACGCGTTTCTGCAGGGCATCATCGTGCTTTCGATCGTTTCCTATATCTATCCCAAGATCGCGAAGTTCGCCGTCAATCAGGATTCCGGCAAGCTGAAAAACGTCATCGACAGCGCCTTGGTATCCATCGTTTTCATTCTGCTTCCGGCCAGTTGCGTTCTGATCATTTTTGCGGAAAAGATCGTTTCCCTGATATTCGGCCACGGCGCCTTCGACCGGGATGCGGTGCTGATGACCTCGTCCGTATTGGCTTTCTACAGTATCGGGATGATTGCAAACGGCCTGCGGGAGGTATTCTCCCGGGTGCTGTTCGCGTATAAGGATTCAAAAACGCCGATGATCAACGGCGCCATCGGCATGGTGATCAACATTGTGCTGAACCTGGTGCTCAGTTCCTTCATGGGAATCGACGGCCTGGCGCTGAGCACGTCGGTATCCAGCTTCTGCATCCTGGTGATGCTGATGTACGGCATCGCCAGGAAAAAGATCTGGAAGCCGGGCAGGACGCTGTACGTTTCGCTGGCCAAGATCGCGGCGCTGTCCGCGGTCATGTGCTGCTGCGTCCTGCTGGGCAAGCGCGCGGCGTCCATGCTGATCGGCAATGAATATGTTTCCATCGCCTTGTCCGTGCTGCTCGGCGGCATCGTGTATCTTCTGGGCGCCTTCCTTCTGGATATCAGGGAGATCACGTCCATGCTGCGGTTTACGAAAAAGGATCGGGAAGAGGAAGAGGCCCCCCATGAGTGAAAAGAGCATCGATAGCGTTCATCAGGAATATCTGTCCGCCTTCCGGCAGGTCCGCATGCCCGGCCTGGAAGAATTTGAAACGGATAAGCTGCTGTTTAACCAATCGTACCACGCGCTGACCAGGAAATGGAAATTCCTGCTGGGCACCGTGGTCGCCGCCCTGTTTTTCGACCGCGAAACGATCCGCTATGACGACCGGGAGGCCGGCTTGCTTCTGTATTCGGAAGTGTTCAACCGGAAGGATCACGACACGTATTGGCAGCTCCTGTGCGATCTGTTTCCGGACAAAAACACCATGACGATCGTCAACCTGTCCAAGAGCGAGATGAAGCGCTGCCTGCGCCTGGGGCAGATACCGGGAAAGCTGAAAAGGCTTGCGCAATACAATAAACGGCTGAAATTCGTGCGGTCTCGCCTGCAGCGGGCTTTCTTATCGGCGCAGCTGATCTGGCTGTATCAGTTCCTGAAGAAAATCGAAAAGCTGCAGCTCCACCCCAAGGCGGCGATGTGCTTCTGCGACGCGGTCTTTCACGAAACGCTGCTGGTCCAATGGCTGAATCACCGCGGGGTGGCCACCGTGACGAATCAGCACGGCCAGCCCCTGCTGCGGGACAAAAATACCGACAGGCTGAACCAAAGCCAGGTGCTGAATTTCAACAGCCGGTATTTCCTGGCCAAAGGGAGCTTCACCCGGGAGCAGTTCCGCAAAGCGGGCGTTTCCGACGACCGGGTGATCGTGGTGGGCGATCTGAAACACGAGAAACCGGCCGTCGCCATCCATGAAAAGAAAAACAGATTCTGCGTGTTCCTGGATACGCCCAGCTACGGCTTCGCGGAAAAAACCAACGCCGAGCTGCTGCGCTTTGCGGAGGCGGTCGGCGGCGCCCTGCACATGGATTATTATGTGAAGCTGCATCCCAGCGACGATTCGGGCAGATATTCGGGCGTGTCGCCCGACCGGTTCCTGGACAGGAACATCAGCCTGTCCGAATGCTTCGGAATGATCGATTTCGGCCTGTTCAGCGCCAGCGCCATTTATATCGACATGATCGCGTTTGGCGTAAAGGCCTATCAGTACTGCGGCATCCCCTTCCCGATCACCTCGTCGGAGGACGATCGGGTCGCTTCGCTGGAGGACTTCACGGAAAAGCACCGCCGGTGGGAGGCAAAAAACGACGGGGAAAAACGGGCGTATTTCGCGGAGCTGTACGGCCGGTACTATTCGGATAAAAATGCGGCGGATGAAATTCGCATGTTTGTCGGTCATCTGCTGACGGATGGAGGAGAACAATGAAAGCAGTGGCGTTTATTCCCATCAAGCTCAATTCCCAGCGGCTGCCCCACAAAAACATCCTTCCCATTGCCGGGCATCCCCTGTGCTGGCACCTGTGCAATACGCTGAACCAGGTCCGGGGCCTGGACAGCGTGTACGTGTACTGCTCCGATCCCGCGGTGAAGCAGTATATCCCGGAGGAAACCCGCTTCCTCCAGCGGCCGGAATGGCTGGACGGAAACCTGGTAAAGGGCTTTGACATTTACCGCTCGTTCATCCAGGCGGTGGACGCCGACGTGTACGTTCTGGCCCATACCACTTCGCCCTTTATCAAAGTGTCCTCCTGCCAGACCGCACTGGACCACGTCCTTTCCGGGGAATACGATTCGGCGTTCTCCGCCGAACGGATCCAGACCTTCGCCTGGTACCAGGGAAAGCCCATCAACTACGACCTCAACGATGTTCCCCGGACGCAGGATATGGAGCCGATCTGGGTGGAAACCAGCGCGTTCTTCATGTTCAAAAAGGAAATCTTCACCGTCCACAACAGAAGGATCGGCTTCCATCCCTACATCCAGGAAGTATCCGGCATTGAAGCGGTGGACATTGACGAGAAAAAGGATTATGACCTGGCATGTATGCTGGCGGAAGCAGAAAGGATCGGACAATGAGCAAAATGACGTTGATCGCCGGGCCCTGCGTGATCGAATCCGAGCAGAATGTGATGCTGGTGGCGGAAACGGTGGCGGGGATCGCCCGGAAGCTGGATCTGGATTATTATTTCAAGGCGTCCTTCGATAAGGCCAACCGGACCAGCATTTCCTCCTATCGCGGCCCCGGGATCGAAAAAGGGCTGGAAATCCTGCAGAAGGTGAAGGACACGCTGGGCCTGAAAATCTGCACGGACATCCACGAGCCGTGGCAGGCGGAAAAGGCGGCGCAGGTGGCGGACATTCTTCAGATCCCCGCTTTCCTCTGCCGGCAGACGGATCTGCTGGTGGCGGCGGCGAAGACGCAAAAGTGCATCAATGTGAAAAAGGCCCAGTTCCTGGCGCCCTGGGATATGAAAAATGTGGTCACCAAGCTGGAGGAATCCGGGAACAGGAACATTATGCTGTGCGAGCGGGGCTCCACCTTCGGCTACAACACCCTGGTGGTGGATATGACGGGGATCTTTGAAATGAAGAAATTCGGCTATCCGGTGGTGTTCGACGCCACCCACAGCGTGCAGAAGCCGGGCGGGAAAGGCAGCGCCACCGGCGGCAACCGGGCATACGTGGAGCCGCTGGCAAAGGCGGCCGTGGCGGCGGGCGCGGACGCGCTTTTCTTTGAAGTCCACCCCGATCCGGACCGCGCGCTTTCCGATGGGCCCAATATGGTCCGGCTGGACGAATTTGAAGGCCTTCTGAGCCGGGTGATGAAGGTATACGACGCAGTGCATTGACGGGGGAATCGGTATGGACAGATTGGCTGAGGGCAAGCGCGTTTTTGACAAGGAGATCGACGCGCTGATCAAAACGCGCGACGCGCTGGGAGATACTTACCTGCAGATCCTGGAGCTGGTCACCAAATGCGAAGGCAAGGTGATCGTGACCGGGATGGGCAAGCCCGGGCATATCGCGGCAAAAATCGCGGCGACCTTTGCCAGCCTCGGCACGCCGGCGTTCCACCTGCATCCGGCGGAAGCCATGCACGGGGATCTGGGCATGGTGTCCGCCAATGATGTGGTCATTGCGATCAGCTTCAGCGGCGAGAGCGAAGAGATCATCCGCATCCTTCCCAACATCAAAATGATCGGCGCCAGGCTGGTGGGCATCACGGGCAACCCGGATTCCATCCTTGCCCAGGAAGCCGACGTTGTGCAGATCCTGCCCAAGTTTGAGGAGGCGTGCTTCCTCGGCCTCGCCCCCACCTCCAGCACCACGGCCGCGCTGTGCTACGGGGATTCCCTGGCCGTGGTGGCCAGCGCCGTCTACGGCTTCAAGGACAGCGACTTCGGCAAATTCCATCCGGCGGGCAGCCTGGGCAAAAAGCTGATTCTTCGGGTGGAGGACATCATGGCCCAGGGGGAGAAAAACGCGAAGGTGCACGTCAGCGTACCCCTCAAGGACGCCATCATTGAGCTAAGCAAAAAAGGCCTCGGCGCCCTGTCCGTGGTGGACGACGACGACAATCTTCTGGGGATCATCACAGACGGGGATCTGCGGCGCCAGCTGGAAAAAGGGGTGGACATCTACAGCCTGAAGGTGGAAAACATCATGTCCACCGATCCGTACACGATCCGGAAAGAAAGGCTGGCCATCGAGGCGCTGAAGGTGATGAAGCACAGGAACATTTCCTGCCTGCTCGTCACGGAAGGCACGAAAGCCATCGGAACCATCCGGCTTCAGGACATCATAGGGGTGGGGATCATTGGATAAGACGAAGTACCTGATCATGGATGTGGACGGGACGCTTACGGACGGGAAGATCTATATGTCGCCGTCCGGCGAAGCGATGAAGGCGTTCAGCATCAAGGACGGCTGCGGGATCCACGATCTCCTGCCCGGCGCGGGAATCGTGCCGGTGATCATCACCGCGAGAAAATCGGAAATCGTGGTCAACCGCTGCAGGGAGCTGGGGATCAGCGAGGTCTATCAGGGCGTCGGCAGCAAGATCGGCCAGATGCGCTCCGTCGTTGCCGATCTTGCCCAGGCCGCATACATCGGAGACGACATCAACGATCTGCAGTGCATGCAGGCGGTCCGGGAAGCCGGCGGGCTGGTGGGCTGCCCTGCCGACGCGGTGCGGCAGGTGATGGAGATTGCCGATTTTGTGGCGGCGCACAGGGGCGGCGACGGGGCCGTCAGGGATTTTATTGAGTGGATCCTTCAACAAAAGCGATAGGAGAATCAGAAATGAAAGGGATTATTCTTGCCGGCGGGGCGGGGACCCGGCTTTACCCGCTGACGATGGTGACGTCAAAGCAGCTGCTGCCGGTGTATGACAAGCCGATGATCTATTACCCGCTCTCCACCCTCATGCTGGCGGGGATCAAAGAGATTCTGATCATTTCCACCGAAACGGATACGCCCCGCTTCGAGGCGCTTCTGGGAGACGGCAGCCAGTTTGGCGTGAAGCTCCAATACAAGGTGCAGCCTTCCCCCGACGGGCTGGCCCAGGCCTTCATCCTGGGCGAGGAATTTCTCGCCGGCGAGGCCGGGGCGATGGTGCTGGGCGACAACATCTTTTACGGGAACGGGTTCCGCAAGCTGCTCCGCGCGGCGGTGGAAAACGCCGAACAGGGCCGGGCGACCGTATTCGGGTATTATGTGAACGATCCGGAACGGTTCGGCGTAGTCGCCTTCGACGAGGAGGGGCACGCCACTTCCATCGAGGAAAAGCCGAAAGCCCCCAAATCCAATTATGCGGTAACGGGGCTGTATTTCTATCCGGATGACGTTGCGCGCCGGGCCAATCAGGTGCGGCCCTCCGCCCGGGGGGAATTGGAAATCACCACGCTGAATGAGATGTACCTGGACGACGGGCTGCTGGATGTGCAGCTGTTGGGGCGCGGCTTCGCATGGCTTGACACCGGAACGATGGACAGCCTGGTGGAAGCGGCCAACTTTGTGCAGACGATTTCCAAGCGGCAGGGGATCACCATTTCCGCCCCGGAGGAAATCGCCTTCATCAACGGCTGGATCGGCAAAGAAAAGCTGCTGGAATCGGCGGAGCGCTATGGGAAATCCCCCTACGGCGCCCATCTGAAGGCAGTTGCGAACGGAAAGGTGAGGTACTGATATGAAAACTGTCATCGTGACCGGCGGCGCCGGCTTCATCGGCTCCAATTTTATTTTCCACATGATGAAAGCGCACCCGGATTACCGGATCGTTTGCATCGACAAGCTGACCTACGCCGGCAACCTTTCCACGCTCCGATCCGTCATGGATCAGGAAAATTTCCGGTTCGTCAGGATGGATATCTGCGACCGGGAGGGCGTGGATAAGCTCTTTGCCGAAGAAAAGCCGGATATCGTGGTAAACTTCGCGGCGGAAAGCCATGTGGACCGCAGCATAGAGGATCCCGGCGTGTTCCTGCAGACCAACGTGATCGGCACCGCCACGCTGATGGACGCCAGCCGCAAGTACGGCGTGGCCCGGTATCATCAGGTGAGCACGGATGAGGTGTACGGCGATTTGCCCCTGGACCGGCCTGATCTTTTCTTTACGGAAGAAACCCCCATCCATACCTCCAGCCCGTACAGCGCTTCCAAGGCGGGGGCGGACCTGCTGGTGATGGCCTACCACCGCACCTATGGCCTGCCTGTGACCATCAGCCGCTGCAGCAACAATTACGGGCCCTATCATTTCCCCGAAAAGCTGATCCCGCTTATGATCGCCAACTGCCTGAACGATAAGCCCCTGCCCGTTTACGGGAAGGGCCTGAACGTCCGGGACTGGCTGTATGTGGAGGATCACTGCAAGGCCATCGACCTGATCCTTCACCGGGGCAGGGTCGGCGAGGTGTACAACATCGGCGGGCACAATGAAATGCGGAATATCGACATCGTGAAGCTGATCTGCAGGGAGCTGGGAAAGCCCGAAAGCCTCATCACCTACGTTGCGGACCGGAAAGGCCACGATATGCGCTATGCCATCGATCCCTCGAAGATTCACGGCGAGCTGGGCTGGCTGCCGGAAACCAAATTTGAGGACGGCATCCGGAAAACGATCCAATGGTATCTTGAAAACCGCAGCTGGTGGGAAGAAATCATCAGCGGCGAATACCAGAATTATTACGCCAGGATGTACGGGAACAGATGAGCACGAAAAAAATCCTGATCACGGGCGGCGCCGGCTTTATCGGCGCGGAAACGGTCAATCAGCTTCACCGCGCGGGCGGATGGGACATTACCGTCCTGGACGCCATGACGGAGCAGATCCATGGCCGCGATTGGGAAAAATCCTATCTGTACCGGTCCGTTCAGGGGAAGTGCAGGCTGATCCTGGGGTCCGTATGCGATCTTGCCGCCGTTCAGCAGGCCGTGGAAGGCTGCGAATACGTTGTACACCTTGCCGCGGAAACGGGCACGGGCCAGTCGATGTACCGGATCAATCAGTATAACGAAACCAACATCATGGGCACTTCGAACCTGCTGCAGGCCATATCCCTGGCCGGGAAAAGCAGCCGGGTGAAAAAAATCGTGCTTTCCTCCTCCCGGTCCGTTTACGGGGAGGGAAAATACCAATGCCCGAATTGCGGCGTGGTATACCCGGGCAGCCGGGACAGGGACAGGATGCTGAAGGGCGATTTCCATCTTTACTGCCCGGACTGCGGGGAACGGCTGAGCCTGCTGCCCACCTCGGAGGACAGCCGGATCCAGCCGGCGTCCCTGTATGCCTACACCAAGTACGCCCAGGAAATGATGCTCAGAACCATGTGCCCGGCCATGGGGCTGGCCTATACGATCCTCCGGTTCCAGAACGTGTACGGGCAGGGCCAGAGCCTGAAAAACCCCTATACGGGGATCCTTTCCATTTTCTCCTCGCTGCTCCTGGAAAACAAGCCGGTAAACGTGTTTGAGGACGGCCTGGAAAGCAGGGATTTCATCAATGTCCGGGATATCGCCGCCGGGATCGCCGCTTGCCTTGAAAACCCGCGGAGCGACGGGGAAACCATCAATCTGGGCAGCGGCGTGAATACCAGCGTGCTGGAGATCGTATCCATCCTGAAAAAGCATTACGGCAGCCGGAGCGACGTGCGGATCACCGGGGATTTCCGGATCGGGGATATCGCCCATAACAAGGCGGACATCGGCAAAGCGGAACGCCTGATCGGTTTTCGTTCCCGGGTGGGCCTGGACGAGGGGCTGAAAGCCTTCTGCGACTGGGTGATGCACCAGGAAAAGGACAGCGGCGGATATGAAGCGTCCCTGGAGGAAATGGAAAAAACGGGGATGCTGGTCCGCAGCGCGCAGGACGGATAAAAGCCTGGCCCGGTGGGCGCAGGCGCGGCAGAGGAGGAAGAACAAATGGGACAGATCACCGTACAAAAGGATGTCGGCGGAATCCGGGATCTTTGCATCATCACCCCGGCGGTCCACGGCGACAGCAGAGGCTATTTCTTTGAATCCTATAATCAGAACGACCTGGAGGAGGCCGGCATCCGCATCCCCTTCGTGCAGGACAATCAATCCATGTCGGTCAAGGGCGTGCTTCGCGGCCTGCATTTCCAGAAGCAGTACCCGCAGACAAAGCTGGTCCGGGTGATCAAGGGCGCCGTTTTCGACGTGGCGGTGGACCTGCGGGCCGGCTCGGAAACCTTTGGAAAATGGTTTGGGGTGGAGCTGAGCGAGGAGAACAAAAAGCAGTTCCTCATTCCCCGCGGCTTCGCCCACGGCTTTCTCGTTCTGTCAGACGCCGCCGAGTTCTGCTACAAATGCGATGATTTCTACCATCCCAACGACGAGGGCGGCATCGCGTGGAACGATCCGGCAATCGGGATCGCGTGGCCCGGGGTCACGGGCGTTTACGGCGGCACGGCTTCCGCCGCAGGATATACCCTGGACGGGACGCCGCTGATCCTTTCCGAAAAGGATCAGAAATGGGCGGGGCTGGACGCTGCGGACCGGTTTTAACGGAGGACAAGGCTTATGAAAATACTGGTTACGGGAGCAAACGGCTATCTGGGGCAGGGCATCGTCCGGCACATCCTGGACGCCGGCATCCAGGCGGTCGCCGTGGATTTCCGGGTGGATCAGGTGGACCCGCGGGCTGAAAGGCGTGCGTGCGACCTGTTTTCCGTTGAGCAGCCCTACGACGCTTTCGGCCGGCCGGACGTGCTGCTGCATCTGGCGTGGCGGGACGGCTTCGTGCATTATTCCAACGCGCATATCGACGATCTGCCCAGGCATTACGCCTTTCTCCGGGCGTTTTCTGAAACGGATGTGAAAAAGATCGCCGTCATGGGCACCATGCATGAAATCGGGTTCTATGAAGGCTGCATCAAAGAAGATACGCCCTGCAATCCGACCACGCCCTACGGGATCAGCAAAAACGCCCTGCGCATGCTCACCCAGGCGCTGTGCACAAAAAACGGGAAGGCTTTCCAGTGGCTCAGAGGGTACTACATCGTGGGCAACAGCCAATACGGCGCCTCCATTTTTTCCAAGATCACGGCGGCGGAAGCGGCCGGGAAAGAGGAATTTCCCTTTACCATGGGCCAGAACCAGTTCGATTTCATTGATTATGAGGATTTCTGCGAGCAGGTGGCCCGCGCCGTGGCGCAGGAGGAGATCCTGGGCGTCATCAATATCTGTTCCGGGTATCCGGAAAAGCTGGCCGACAGGGTGGAGCGGTTTATCCGGGAAAACGGATACCGGATCAAGCTGAAATACGGCGCCTATCCCGACCGGCCTTATGATTCCAAGGCCGTATGGGGCGACGGGGAGAAGATCCGCGCGATCCTGTCGGCGAAATAACGCGCAGGCAGCCCGTTTTTTTCCAAATGAGAACAGCCTGGGGTTCCGCCCGATCCGGCGGAAAGCCCAGGCTGTTTTTTTCTGCCTGCCGACAGCATCATTCTTTTTTCCGCAGCATCGGGATCTGCACGATGACGATGGCGGCGAACATGATTCCGCAGCCGGCCAGCTCGCGGCCGCTCATCCTTTCGTTCAGGATCAGCGCGCCGGCGATCACCGCGAACACCGCCTCCAGGCTCATCAGCAGCGAAGCCACCGTGGGATCCGTGTATTTCTGCGCCACGATCTGCAGCGTGTATCCGATCCCGCCGGACACGACGCCGCAATACAGGATCGGGACGAGGGCGGAGGAGAGCTGATCCCAGCCCGGGGATTCCGTGAGGAACGCCGCGGCCCACGCGATCAGGGCCGCCGTCAGGAACTGGACGGAAGAAATGCGGACCGGATCACCCCGGGGAGCAAAATGATCGCAGCACAGGATATGCCCGCTGAACAGCGCGGCGCAGACGCAGAGCAGCGCGTCGCCCGGGGCCAGCTCCAGGCGCTCCCGGACGCACAGCAGATACATCCCGGCCACCCCCAGCATCACGGCGAACCAGATGGGCCAGGGATTGCGCCTGCCAAAGAAAACAAAGCCGATCACCGGTACCAGCAGGATATACAGGGCGGTGATGAACCCCGCTTTCCCGGCAGAGGTGGAAACGAGGCCCATCTGCTGGAAAATGCTGCCGAGGGCCAGGAACGCGCCGCACATCGCGCCGCCTGCCAGGGTATTGCGGGCGCGCTTCTTCGTTTCGTCCGTTCGGGCCGGGGGCCGTTTCCGCAGCAGGGAAACGCCGCCCACTGCCGCGGCGGCCAGCGTCATGCGCGACGCGGTAAACGTCATCGGCCCGATATGGTCCATGCCCGCGCGCTGAAAGGCGAAGGCCGTTCCCCAGATCATGGCCGTAAACAGCAGCAGCACGCTGCCGATCCATTGCTTCTTCATCATGGCAAAATGCACTCACCTATGCTTCGGTGCCGTCTGTCTTTCCGGCGGCCCGATTGCGTTTTTTCGCGGTTTACGTTTCCGGCAGGTTCCTGTAATATTCCTCCAGCCGTGGCCGGGCTTTTTCGTAGGCGGAGCGCAGCCCGGGATCGAACTGGGTGCCCATGCCCTCCAGGATGATCCGGTCGGCCCGCTCAAAATCGTAAGCCTCTTTGTACACGCGGCGGCTGACCAGGGCGTCGTACACGTCGGCCACGGCCATGATCCGGGCTTCAACGGGGATCTGCTCCCCGGCGAGGCCGTCCGGGTAGCCGGAGCCGTCCCAGCGCTCGTGGTGGTAATGGGCCACGTTCTCCGCCACGGCTTTGAAGGAACGGTCGTCCGTGTGCAGAAGGATCTCGTGGATCACCCGGGCACCTTCCGCCGCGTGGCGCTTCATTTTGGCGTATTCCTCATCCGTGAATTTTCCGGGCTTCCGCAGCACGGCGTCGTCCACGGCAATTTTCCCCAGATCGTGCATAGGTGCGGCTTTTACCACGTCCCGGCAGAATTCCGGGGACAGGGAAAGCGCGCCTTCTTTTATTATCTCATCGATCAGGATGCGCACGCCCTCGCTGGTGCGCTTGATGTGGCCGCCGGTGGAATTGTCCCGGCTCTCCACCATCATGGCCAGGCTCATGATCAGGTTGTCGTGCATCTCCACGATGTGGCGGGTTTTCGCCTCCACCTGCTGCTGCAGGCTTTCGTTGTAGGTGTCCAGCAGCCGGATGTACTTTTTGTTGGCGGTGTCGTCCGTAAAGGTGACGATGTAGCCCCGCCGGTGGATCCCGTCGTACAGGTAATTGACGTTCACGTTATAGATTTTGTCGTCGCTTTCGTCGCCGCTTTCTCCGGGCACGGTATAGACGAAGGCGTTTTTTTCCGGTTCCTGGCGGAAGCTGTCCAGATAGTGGCGGATCTTGCGCTGGGTGGGCTTGTAGCCGAAGGGCTCGTCCACCGCCAGGGCCGCCAGCCCGGGCACCAGCTGCTTAGCCATATGATTGCTGCCCAGATACCGGTATCGGTAATCGAAGGAAACATAGCCGATCCCCCGGTCCTGCACCATGGAATCGATCACCGTGTCGCTCACGTCGTAGAGGTTCACCCGGTGGGCGATGAGAAGATAGGTCAGCTCCGCCAGCACATAGCCCAGCGGCACGAAATCCACGGTCTGGATGATCCGCCTGCCCACGAAAAAGCTCAGCATGCAGATCACGTCCGGCAGGATCAGCAGGTACAGGATCGTCCGGGGCACCTGCTTTTTCCGGTGCAGGGAATAGCCGATGGCCGCGATCCCCGCCGCAAAAAACAGGATGATCACCGCGTAGAAAGCGCCGTGCATGGGCCCGTACTGCCGGGCGAGCACCGGCGTGCCCAGCGATGCGTCATACGAAATATCCCGGTAAAACAAATCCATCCGGCCGGTGGTCAGCACGGAAAAAAACAGGCAGACGCACACGAGGTACAGCGCCGTGCGCAGCCATTTGGGAAGGCTGATCCGGCATAGATTGAAGATGCTCAGCAGGATGAACAGCTGCAGGAAGCAGCCGCCGATGTAAATGATCTGCACCGCCCGGACCAGCCCCTCCAGGCTTTCCGACAGCCCCTGCAGCACGTAGCCCAGGCAGGCCACCGGCACCAGGGTGAAGATCATGTTGAAATTGACGTCGTAGTGCTTATGCCACAGATAGATATAAACCGCGGTGCACAAAAGAGAGGACACGAACATGCCGCTGTAAAACATCTGGATCAAGCCGCTGCACCTCCGTTTCTCCCGAATTGCGGTCCTTTCCTGCCCTTACTGATTTTCAATGCCGATCCGGATGCCGCCGGTGGAGGTGGTGATTTTGCACCGGCCGCCGCTTCCGTCGCCGGGGACCTCCACCCGCCCGGTATCGGAGTGGGCGGAGAACACTTTGCCCGAGCGCAGCGTGCCCGTCACGCTGCCCGTGCTGGTTTTCGCCAGGATCACTTCCGCATCGCAGCCCTCAAACCGGATGCTGCCGGTGCTGCGCTCCAGATCGAACGCCCCGGACGCAATCACGTTTTTCAATGTGAGCCCGCCGGTGCTGCCGGAGGACAGGAGATTTTGGCACGTTACGTTTTCCAGCATCGTTCCGCCCGTGCTCACGCTGACCTCCACATCCCCCCCGCACTTTACGCCGGCAATGCGGATGCCGCCGGTGCTGGTTTTGACGGTCACGGCGCCGGCGGAAGCGGCCCGGCAGTCCACGCTGCCCGTGCTGAGCGTCACCCGGATACTGTCAAAGGAGAAATCCGCGGGGATCGCCACG